>Ga0181612_160348_pt1 | contig 17010 bp, 15 predicted proteins | sample HoacroProtozoa21_FD_119630 | JGI IMG/M metagenome (GOLD analysis project Ga0181612, IMG submission 119630) | Hoatzin crop microbial communities from Cojedes, Venezuel. Combined Assembly of Gp0051906, Gp0051904, Gp0051908
ACCATCGCTTCGCAGCCGTCGAGCGCCTCCACCATCTCGCGGGTGGCGTACCCCGTGTCCGTGGCGTACCCGAAACGGTGGCCCGCCTCTTCAAAGACGTAGCCCAATGGCCCCGCCGCGTCATGGGACAGGGGGAAGGCCCTCACGGTCACGTCGCATATCTTTACAGAGCTCTCCATGATGCGCTCATCGAGTCCTTCGGGCATCCCGCCCTGGTATCTGAAGGTCTTCAAGGCCTCCCAGGTGCCTTTGGATGCGTATACCGGCAGATGGAACCTGCGGGACAGGACCTCGAGCCCCTTGACGTGGTCGTCATGCTCGTGGGTCAAAAAGACCGCCCCGATCTGCGAGGGCGAAAGCCCCAGCTCCTTCATCCCCGAGGTGATGCGCCCGCAGGAGATGCCTGCGTCGATCAAAAAGCAGGCCGAGCCCGTCCTCAATAAAACGGCGTTGCCGGAGCTGCCGCTGGCGAGCACCGCTATCTGAAAATATGCCATATGGTCTGCGGCAGATGCCGCACTCTCCTTTGTCAGTTCTGGATACGTGATATTCAGGCGTCTTTTTCCGCCGCGGCGATCTTGTCCCCCGCGCTGGTCCCGAGACGCTCGGCGCCGGCCCTTAACATGGCCATGGCGTCCTCATAGGTCCTGATGCCGCCCGCGGCCTTGACGCGGATGCCGTATTTTTCGGCCTCGCGGTGCAAAAGCTCCACATCTTCCACCGTGGCGCCGGCCCTGGAAAATCCGGTGCTGGTCTTGACGAAGGCCGCTCCCGCCTGGGCGATGAGACGGCAGGCGCGGATCTTTTCCTCTTCATTAAGAAGACAGGTCTCGATGATGACCTTGACTGGGCGGGGCGCGGCGGCCTCCACCACGGCGCGGATGTCTCCTTCCGTGAAATCGTCGTTATGTCCCTTCAGAGCCGCGATATTGATGACCATATCGATCTCGTCCGCCCTGTCCTCCACCGCCTTTTTGGCCGCAAAGGCCTTGACGGCTGTCAGATCTGCCCCTAGAGGGAACCCGATGACGGTCACAACTTTGGTGGCGCAGTCGGACAGAAGATTTTTGGCCAGCTGCACATAGCAGGGATTGACGCAGACGCCGAAAAGGCCGTATTCCTTCGCCTTCTGGCAAAGCTCCATGATATCTTTGACCGACGCGTCGGCCTTCAAAAGAGTATGTTCTATATGTTCGGCTACCGCCATGAGAAAACCTCCCCCGCACTGTCTATACTCACGATTATAGCAGAATTTTTGTCTTTTTTGTAGCTGTCCGCCGCCTGATTTGGGGCAATCCGGCGAAATTTGGAGCCCATTTTCTTAAGTCCTTAGGAGCGGAAAAATCTTTTTTTGACATATGCCCCGCAACAAGATAGGATATTTTGTGGCGGGGCCCTTTTTCCAAAAAGAGCCCTGCCCGAAACACCAAAAGAACCGGAGGCAGACAAATTGGACAAGACAGCCCTCATCATCGCAAAGGAATTGAAACTCAGGCCCGAGCAGGCCCAGGCGGCCCTCGAGCTTCTGGACGCAGGCAACACCATCCCCTTCATCGCCCGCTACCGCAAGGAGGCCACCGGCTCCATGGACGAAGAGCAGCTTAGGCAGCTGGACGAAAGGGCCCAGTATCTGAGGAATCTCGACGCGCGCCGCGAGGAGATCATCGCCTCCATCGAAGCGCAGGAAAAGATGACGGATGACCTGAGGCGCCAGATCGAGGCCGCCCAGAAGCTCCAGGATCTGGAGGATCTTTATCTGCCCTACCGCCCCAAAAAGCGCACCCGCGCCATGATCGCCCGGGAAAAGGGGCTCGAGCCCCTGGCCAACCGCATCATGCTGCAGGCCGAGCCCAAAGGCACCATGGAGGAGGAGGCCGCGCCCTTCATCGACCCCGAAAAGGGCGTCGAGACGGCAGAAGACGCCATAAAGGGCGCCCTCGACATCGTGGCCGAGACCGTATCGGACCGGGCGGACGTAAGAAAATTCGTCCGCAGCCATATCGTAAAGGCAGGCGACATCACCTCTTCGCTCACCGAAGAGGGCGAAAAGGGCGGGGAATTTGCCAACTACGCGGAATACAAGGAGCCCGTCCATCTCATCCCGCCCCACCGCATCCTGGCCCTCAACCGCGGGGAAAAGCTCAAGGCCCTCAAGGTCTCGGTGGATTATCCCGCGGAAAAGATGCTGGCAGATCTCGACAAATTTCTCGGCATCAGGGCCTTCGGCAAGACGGGGCCCCTCTACGCGGAAGCCGCGGCGGACGCCTACAAGCGGCTCATCTTCCCTTCCATCGAGCGCGAGATCCGCAACGAACTGACGGAGACCGCCGAAAAACAGGCCATCCGCGTCTTCGGCGTCAACCTGAGGGCTCTTTTGTTGCAGCAGCCCATCGCAGGGCACACGGTCATAGGTCTCGACCCGGGATACCGGACCGGCTGCAAGACGGCGGTCATCGACCCCCAGGGCCAGGTGCTCGCCACCGAGGTCCTTTACATCACCGGCAGCAAGCATCAGGAGGAAGAGGCGGAGCGCAAGTTCCTGGCCCTCGTGAAAAAATACGGCGCCACGCTGGTCTCCATCGGCAACGGCACCGCGTCCTATGAGACGGAGGAATTCACCGCCAGGATGATCAGCGAGCATCACCTCAACCTGCGCTATCTCATCACCAGCGAGGCGGGAGCCTCGGTCTATTCGGCCTCGACCCTTGCAAGAGACGAACTGCCCGAGCTCGACGTCTCCCTAAGGGGCGCCGTCTCCATCGCCCGGCGCGTGCAGGATCCCATGGCGGAACTGGTCAAGATCGACCCCAAGGCCATCGGCGTGGGGCAGTACCAGCACGACATCAACCAGAAGGAGCTGGGCGCCACCCTGGCAGACGTGGTGGAATCCTGCGTCAACCATGTGGGCGTGGAGCTCAATACGGCATCCGCCGCCCTTTTGGGCTATGTGGCCGGCATCTCCTCCACCGTGGCCAAGAACATCGTCGCCTGGCGCAACGAGAACGGCCGTTTCAAGAACAGAAAAGAGCTCCTCAAGGTCCCGCGTCTGGGACCTGCGGCCTTCACCCAGTGCGCAGGCTTTTTAAGGCTCAAGGACGCGGACAACCCTCTCGACAACACCAGCGTCCATCCCGAAAGCTACCCTCTGGCGGAAAACATCCTGAAGCTTTTAGGCTTTGCCCTTGACAGCTGCAGCTCGCCCGCAGCACAGCTGGCCGCCGCCAGGACCGATCCCGCGCCGGTGGCAGAAAAGCTCGGCGCCGGGCTTCCCACAGTGACGGATATCCTCAAGGCCCTGGCCAAGCCGGGCCGCGACCCGAGGGAGGATTCTCCCGCCCCTGTCAGCCGCCAGCACGTCTCCAAGCTCAGCGACCTTGCCATCGGATCCATCGTCAAGGGCACCGTGCGCAACGTGGTGGATTTTGGCTGCTTTGTGGATATCGGCCTTAAGACGGACGGGCTGGTGCACCGCTCCGAGCTCTCCGACCAGCGCTTCAAGCATCCCCTCGATGTGGTGACGCCCGGAGACATCATCGACGTCATGATCATCAGCATCGATGAAAAAAGGAACCGCATCGGCCTTTCCCTGAAAAAGGCCAGAAAAAAAGACGCGGAGCAGCATTGAATTCCAAAAGTTAGGCAATTGAACTAAAGTTAACGCCGGAAATAGTGTATGCTATTTCCGGCGTTTTTGCATTTTTGGATCCCATTTAGTGTTTTTCAGGCCATCCGGCCATAAAAAAAAGCCCTTGCGAGAAGGGCCAAATGAGGGGCAAATTCAGTTCATCTATACTATAGCATACTTGTCCAGAGAGTGCAAGGCCTTTTTACTGATTCTTTTGAAACAATTTTTTGTCATGTTTTGTATACAGGCCCATATTTTGGGTGAGACAGATGCTCCCTCCACAACGGCTCCTATTGGTGTACACTATTTAGCAATAATGCTATGCTCATTATTCGTAATCTCTGCCCAGAAGGATGGTGGCGTCATAGCCTTTTCCGGAACTTTTTTCCAGATAGACGGTCCTGTGGGCAAAGGGGATCTTGCGCAAAAGGCGGATAAGATCGGCGCTCTTTCCCTCGGCCCTGACCAGAGTATCGCCCCGTGTCTCGCCTCGGCCCAGGTCGATCACGGCAAAGCCGGCTTTTTCCAGGGCCTTTTTCGCCTTGGTCCCGGCCCCGCTGCTGCCGGTGCAGTTGAGAAGGCGCACAGCGCCAAAGAGTTTTTGGGCCTCAGGCTCTTTTTCGCTCTTTTCAGGCGCTTTTTTGGTCTCTTCGCTCTTTGCTTTCGTTTTTTCCGGTTCTGTCTTTTCCTTCTTTTCCTGCTTTTCTTCCTTTTTAGTACCGGATTTGAGCGAATCGGCATATTCCCTGGCGGTGGCATCCGTATTTTTGCGGTAGGCCTCGCCCGCCTTCACGTCCTGCAGGTCCGCCATGAGATCGCGGGTCTTTTTCACGTCCGGGATCCAGTAGCTGACGCCCGAGATATATCTGGCGTCTCCCGGCACCATGGCCATCTTGATGCCATCCCTGTCGCCCTTGACCAGAGAGTGCATCATTTTGGCCAGTTTGGCCAGCTCCGGCATGGAAAGATCCGTCTCGATCATGGACATGATCTGTTTGGCAAGGCCCGGCAGTCTGGCCAGCATGCCCTCGGATCTGATCTTGTCATAGACAGCGAGGATGAATTTTTGCTGGCGGCGTATCCTGCCGATATCCCCCTCCTCGTCCCTGTACCTGACATACTGGATGGCCTTTTTCCCGTCCAGATGCTGGGGGCCTTTTTGCAGATCTATCCTGAAATCGGCATAGGGGTCGTAGTAGCTCATGGATTTTTCCACGTCTATATCCACGCCGCCGATGGTGTCGATCAGCTGGACGAAGCCGGAAAAATCCACCATCACGTAGTTGTCGATCTTTATTCCCAGAAAATCCTGCACGGTGGATCTGGACAGCTCATGCCCGCCGAAGGCGAAAGCATGGTTGATCTTGTCCCAGCCGTGGCCCTTGATCTTCACCCTCGTGTCGCGGGGTATGGACAAAAGCGAGGCGTCCTTTTTGTCCGGGTCCAGCATCACCACGAAAAGAGTGTCGCTGCGGCCCGTATCGCCCTCGCGCACATCACAGCCCAGAACGAGCACGTTCTTCTTGCCGGACAAAAAGCCCTCCGGAAGAGAGGATGAAAAATGTCCCGTGCCCCACCAGATGCCGCACAAGATGAGGACTATGAGCAAAAAAACATTACGCAAAAGCCCCCAGCTCCTTTCCGAAGCGTCCGATGAAGCTGTGCAGTATGGCAGCCGTCATGCCCCAGATCACATGTCCCTCGTAGCTGTAGAAATAGACCGGGACCTCTTTCACGCGGGTCCTTTTGGAGGCATAGGGCGGCATGAGCTCCATGGGGAAATTCTTCCCCCGGGTGGACGTGATCACGGTGGTGCCCACGGCCGGCGGATTTTCGATGAGATATTTCAGCGGCACGCTGAAAAGCTCCGCCACCTCCGCCTTGTTGCAGGCAAGGTTCCGAAAGCCCTCCAGATCTCTGCGGCAGATGCCGGCGAAGGGATAGATCATGTACCCGTTGTGGGCCGCGAAAAAATCCAGCGTCCCGCAAAGGCGGATCTCGCTTTCCGTCACGCCCAGCTCCTCGCAGGCCTCTCTGATGGCAGCGGCGGCAAAATTGCGGTCGCTGTCCTCGCGCCTGCCGCCGGGAAAGCACACGTCCCCCGGCTGCCAGGCGAGCTTTGAAGAGCGCACCTCAAAGAGCAGCTCGGGGCCGCTCCTGCCCGGTATGACAAGGAGCAAAACGGAAGCGGCCCGGGTTACGGCTCCGGCCGTGTCCAGCCTGGGCCTGCGGGCCGCTGTCTCATTGTTTATGCATGTAAAGATACCTGTCAGCGCATCCATAAATTACTTAAGGAAAAGATCCCAGATGATGACAGCGGCCGCGCCGGGGATGCCGAAGAAGCCGGCGATGAGGGCCTTGATCACGGTGATCTTGATGCCCACACCGAAAAGATTGACCACCCAGAGTATGATCGCTCCGATGATCCCGTTCCATAACAGCTTGATGGGAAGCGATAAAAGCTTGATGACGATAAAGAGTATGACGACTGCCGCCACAAGGCTCAAAGGTTCCATAGATCTACCTCCATTGTAAAAATCAAACGTCTTTTTCCGTCAGGACCGTCCTGTTCTCCAGTGCCCTGACCAGTGTCATTTCATCCGCAAATTCAAGGTCTCCTCCCACGGGAAGCCCGTGGGCGATGCGGCTGACCTTAACTCCAAGGGGTTCCAGAAGGCGCGCCAGATAGGCGGCCGTGGCCTCTCCCTCCACGTCCGAATTCGTGGCCAGGATGACCTCCTTCACACCGCCTTTTTCGATGCGGGCCAAAAGCTCCTTGATCCGAAGATCGTCGGGGCCTATCCCGTCAAGGGGCGAAAGGCTTCCGTGCAGGACATGGTAGGTGCCGTTGTAGCCGTGGGTCCTTTCCATGGCCATAGAGTCCTGGGGCTGCTCCACCACGCAGATGAGGGACTGGTCGCGCTTTGGGTCCGAGCAGACGCGGCAGACCTCCTGGTCCGAAAGATCGCAGCACACGCTGCAAAGACGTATCGTCTGCCTTGCCTCGGTCAGCGTCTCGGCCAGGCGCCTGACATCCGCCTCCGGCATATTGATGATATGATAGGCCACCCGCAGGGCCGACTTGCCGCCCAGCCCCGGAAGGCGACGCAGCTGGTCGTAGACGTTCTGCAAAGGCCTGATGAGATCGGACATGTCACATACCGGGGAGCTTCATGCCGCCGGTGATCTTGCCCATCTCGGATTCGCTGGCGGTATCCACGGCGCGCAGCGCCTCGTTCACGGCCGCGATGATAAGATCCTGCAGCATCTCGACGTCCTCGGGATCGACCGCCTTGGGGTCGATGACGATGGAGGAGACCTCCTTCTTGCCGGTAACGGTGACCTTGACGGCACCGCCGCCGCTCGACGCGTCAAAAGTACGCGCCTCCAGCTCCTCCTGCGCCTTTTGCATCTGGGCCTGCATCTTCTGCATCCTCTGGAGCATGCCCTGCATATTTCCCATTCCTCCGCCCATTCCGGGGAATCTTCCACCTTTCATGATCGTTCCTCCTTATTGTTTCTTTCGATATATTAGCTTGCGTTTATGTCTTTTTGATGGTGGCGCCGCATTTATTCGTTGACGCGCCGGTAGGCCTTCCCGAAGGCATCGATGGCCTCCTGGGTCGTCTTTTGCATACCGCCTGCTTCAGGAGCAAAGAGCGAGCCCTCGTCCTCCGTTTCCTCCAGCACGTAGCGGATCGTTACATCCCGGCCCAGTTTTTCCACCGTTTTTCTAATCGCGGCGGCAAAACGGCTCCTTGGCGTCTTCATGCGGTTGTAGCAGCCCTTGGCCTCGGCCCTGAAGCGGACCGTGAGCTCTTTGCCGTCAAAGGCCACCGGCGTGCAGTTGTCGACGCTGCAGCAGCTGGCCGTGCCGGCGTTCCCCGAAGATGACAGATGGTCGAGGACCGCGTTCCAGAGCTCATTTCCCGCCGCAAGATCGCCGGGCGATCCGGCAGGGGCTGCAGGCTCGTTTTCCTTAACTTCAGGTCCCGCAACTGTTTCGGCCGTTTGCTCTGCAACGGGCGGCTCTGCCGTTTTTATCTCCGGCTCCTTTTCAGGCTCCGGAGCCTTTTCGACCTCTTTTTCCATGACAGGCAGCGCCGCCGTTTCGGGCTCCGCCTCGGGTTCCGGCGCCTTTTCCTGCACCTTTTCCGGAGCCATTATCTCCTCAGGCTGCTTTTTTTCTGCCTTTGGCACAGCTTTCTCCGCGGTCTTTTTTGCTTCAGGCTCAGCCGCTTTTTGGGCCACCGCCGTCTCCGCGAGGCTTACAGGCGCCTCATCCGCGCCGTGCTCCAGGGCCGCATCTCCCGGGAATTCATCCGGCAGAGGCGGCAGATCATCGGGCATATCGGGCCCGATCACACTCCCAAGCCCCATCATGCCAGAAGGCCTCGCCGGATTTGGCGGCACGCTGCGCCCGGGTGCTGCGGCAGGCGCAGGCTGTGCGGGCCTTGGCGGTGCGGCGGCAGGTCTTGGGGCCATAGCCGCGGGCCTTGGGGGCACCGCAGGACGCCCGGCTGCTGCTGGCCGCACAGGCGGAACTGCAGCAGGCGGCGCTCCGCCAAGAGCTTCGAGGCGCTTTTCCAGGGCCTCCACCCTTGCCGCCAGTGCCTTCAGGGTCTGGCCGTCCTCGCGGCACAGCTCGTAGATGCACATCTCGGCCGCGATACGGCCGTGGGCCGCAAATCTCAGATTGCCAAGGGCCCTGTGTATGATCTCCTGCCCTTCCAGGATGCGGTTGGGGGAGAACCAGGCTCCCGCCTGGGCGAGGGCCTCTGAAGTATCTATCACGTAGGCGCTCTTGTAATTTTGGGCCATCTTGCTCAAGAGCACCGCCCTCAGGTAGCCGCTCATCTCCGTCAGGATCTGCCCGATATCCTTGCCCATCTGGACAAGATTGTCGAAGATCTCGAGCGAAGCAGGGATGTCGCGTCTTCCGATGCTGCCGATGAGATCGCGCAGCACCTCGCGCCCGATGATGCCCCTGACGCTCCTTACGGTCTCGCTGGTCACGGTGTCGCCCATGACCGAGCACTGCTCCAGAAGGCTCAGCGCGTCCCGCATGCCGCCTGCGGAAGCTGCCGCGATAAGATCGAGCGCGTCATCATCCGCCCTGATGCCGCTGGCATCGGCCACCTTCCTCAGGTGGGCCGAGATGTCGCCCGGCGTGATGGGCCTGAAGTCGAACCTCTGGCACCTGGAATGGATGGTGGGCAGTATCTTCTGGGGCTCGGTGGTGGCAAGGATGAACACCACATGCTCCGGCGGCTCCTCCAGCGTCTTTAAAAGGGCGTTGCAGGCCTCGGTGGTCAGCATATGGGCCTCGTCGATGATATATACCTTGTAGCGGCAGGAGACCGGCGCGAAATCCGCCGTGCGGTTGAGGTTCTTGATGTCCTCCACGCCGCGGTTGGAGGCCGCGTCCAGCTCCAGGACGTCCATGGAGGACCCGTCCGTGATCTGGCGGCAGTTATGGCACTCGCCGCAGGGGTGCTCCGTGGGACCCTTCTCGCAGTTGAGGGCCTTGGCGAAGATCCTGGCCGTGGTGGTCTTGCCGGTGCCCCTGGGGCCGGTGAAAAGATACGCATGCGCTATCCTGCCGCTCTTGATGGCATTGCCCAGAGCGGTCTTCACGCCCTGCTGGCCCACAAGGGTCTCGAAGCTGGCCGGACGCCAGCGCAGATACAGTGTCTGATAGGCCAAGTGGAAAACACCTCCAGCTCTCCTCGGAAAATTTCTATATCTATCTTATTATATTAGAAACGCAGCCGGCTGACAATTGAAAAAAGGCTGAACAAAAAAAGCAGCCCGCCCGAAAGCAGACTGCCCTGGTTTTCCTGTAGGACCGCAACAGCAAGCTTCCCCGCGGCACATGCAAGTATCTGCTTAGTGCTGCTTCCTTCCGGACCTGACACGGTTCACAGGCTCACATTGCGCAGGACCTGATGTTACAGCCCTACAGAAAAACCATCTCAATAAGAAAAAAGCCGCCCGTCCGACAGCAAAAACAAATGGCGGAGAGAGAGGGATTCGAACCCTCGGTACGGTTTCCCGTACACACGCTTTCCAGGCGTGCACCTTCAACCGCTCGGTCATCTCTCCGGTTGTAGGAAACAGGCTCTTTTTCAGTTGGATGTGCCCGAAATTCAGACACGTGAATATTATAAGAACAGAAGGCCCCGATGTCAAGGATTTTTTGGGGCCGGATCCGTCTTTTTGTGTAAATGTATTTCTTATACCGTACAGCGGTCCCCTTATTCGTCGTCGCTGTCGTCTTCGGGCATGATGAGAAGATTGCGCCTGGCGTTCAGGGCCACGTTCTGGGCGGTGCTGCCGATCAAAAGCCCCTTGATGGGGCCGGCGCCGGTCTTGGAGGCAAAGATGAGGCTGCAGTCCTCGTCTTCCGCCACGCGGCAGATCTCCTTGGAGGCGGCGCTGCCGTCGCTCAAGATATAGCGGCAGGGTATCCCGAAGCTCTTCATCTCGTTCTTGAGCTCCACCAGCTGCTCTTCCGCCACGGCACGGCTCTCCCTGAGCTGGTCCTCGCTGCGGGATTTTTCGATCACGTGCAGGAAGATGACCTCGCCCACGCAGTCCCTGGCATCCCTGAGAAAATACAGGGCCACGAGGGATCTTCTGGAAAAGTCCGTTGGCACCAGCACGCGCCGCAGGCAGTCCTTTTCGGGCTTTTCCGTCTTGACGATGAGGGTCGGGATCTCCACGGCCCGCATGGCGTTGAATGTGGTGCTGCCCGAAAAGGCGCTCTCCCAGAGCCCCTTGCCGTGGGACAATAAGATCATGAGATCTATGCCGTATTCCTCCACGCACTCCATGATGGTGTGAAGAACATCGCGGCCCTCCTTCCAGAGGATCTGCGGCGTTTCATAGCCGGCACGCTCGATGGCCTGGGAAAAGCTCTTCAGGCGGCTCTGGCTCTTTTTGAAATAGCTGCTGCCTTCCGCGGCATCCGCCGCGTCCTTCACGACATGCAGCAGATATGCCTGGGTCTTGAGATCTGGGCAGATGCTGTAAAAAGCATCTGCCATCTCCTGGGTGCCTTCCGTCAGATCTGTCGCGATCAAAACTTTTTCGAACATAAAAACTCCCTGTATTCTCCTTAGCCCATATCCAGCAACTTGCCGGGATTGAGGACGTTATTGGGGTCCAGCGCCTTTTTGATCTTTTTCATCATGGCAAGCTCCACCGGATCGGTGAAGGCCTCCATGGCGTAGACCTTCTTGGCGCCGATGCCGTGTTCGCCGGAGATCCTGCCGCCGAGGCTGTAGACGTAGGAATAGGCGATATCGTGGAATTCCCTCTCCTGTCTTTCCCATTCCTCGTCGGACATATCGCACTTCATGTGCTGGAAGTGCAGGTTGCCGTCGCCGGCGTGGGCCAGGCAGAACATCTTGAAATCATAGTCCTTCGCCACTTCCATCAGATGGGAGATGCATTTGGCCAGCTGGTTGACCGGCACCACCAGATCGTCGGATTCGGCCACGCGGCTCAGAGATCTCGTGGATTCAAGGCAGTTCTTCCTGACGGTCCAGACCCTGTCGTCCGCCTCGAAGACGTCGATGGCGCCCGACTCCTCGCAGAGCTTGGAGAGCTTTTCCATCTTTTCGAAGCATTCGTCCTCGCTGAAGGTCTCCACCGAAACGATGAGATAATAGCCGTCCTCATAATGGGGCAGCTTCACCTCGCTGTAATCGCAGGAGGCGCGCAGGAACTGGTTGTCCATGAACTCCACGCTGGTGGGCTGGATGCCGGCGCGCAGAAGGGTCGGGACCAGCGTCACCGCCTTGTCCAGATCGTCATAGACGGCCGCCACGTCGATCTTGTAGGGAGGCAGCGGCAGAAGCTTCAGCGTGGCCCTGGTGATGATGCCCAGCGTGCCCTCGCTGCCCATGATGAGCTGCTCGAGGCAGTAGCCGGTGCTCTTTTTCTTGAGTGCCGCGCCAAGGTTGGTGATTTCGCCGGTCGGCGTCACGATCTCCACCGCGTAGACCTGGTCCCTCGTGGTGCCGTAGCGCACGGCCTTGTTGCCGCCCGCGTTGGTGGCGATATTGCCGCCGATAAGGCAGCTTTCCGCGCTGCAGGGGTCGCCCGCGTAGAGCAGATTCTTCTCTTTGGCCGCCTTCTGCAGGTCGATGGTCCTAGCGCCGGCCTGGGCCACCATATAGAAAGCCTCCTCGTTGATCTCGAGGATCTTGTCCATCTTCTCGAGGCTGAGCACGATACCGCCGTAGACCGGGATGGCGCCGTCGGAGACGCTGGTGCCGGCGCTCCTTGGGGTGACGGGCACCAGATATTTGTTGGCGAGCTTCATCACGTCCGCCACCTGCTGCGTATCCTCGGCCCAGACCACCACCTCTGGCCTGTGCATGAGACGGGGGTCCGTCTCCTCATCGGTCTTGTACCTTTCCAGTGTCTCCTCGTCGGTCTTCACATTGTCCGCGCCGACGATCTTTTTAAGTTCTTCCAGCACCTCACCGGTCACGGGATTGAAACTGAGCATCTTCCATACTTCCTTTCTGCCTTGCTCGCTTTTTCTTATTTCCAGACGATTTTCAGACGTTGAAGATCTTGCCCGGGTTGAGGATATCATTGGGGTCCAGGGCCCTCTTGATATCCCGCATCATCTCGAGCTCTCCTTCGGGCGTGAATTTTTCCATATATTCGAGCTTTTTGGCGCCTATGCCGTGTTCGCCCGAAAGACGTCCGCCGATGGAGTAGATATATTTGTAGGATTCCTCGTGGAACCTTTCCACCGCCTCGTCCCAGACCTTGGGATCGATATCATGCCGCGCCATGCAGGCATGCAGGTTGCCGTCGCCGGCATGGGCCAGCACCATGACCTCGAAGGGGTAATCTTCGCCCATCTCCTTGACGCGCTCGATGGTCTCGGCCACCTTGTCCACCGGCACCACGAAATCGTCCGTGATGTTGATGTCGCCTAAGATCCTGAGGGACTCCTGGCTGTTGCGCCTTAAGTTCCAGATCCTGTCGTCCGCCTCCAGGACCTCGATGGCGCCTGCGTCCTCGCACAGCTCGGCCAGCTTTTCCATGCCGCTTTCCATCTGCTCTTCCTCAAAGGTCTCCACGGAGACGATGACGAAGTTGGCCACGTCCTGATGGGGCACAGTGGTCTCGCAGTATCTGCAGGTGCTCCTGACGAAGCTGTTGTCCATGAATTCCACGCTGGTGGGATTGAGCCCGGCCTTGATGACGCGGGGCACCAGACGCGCCGCCTTCCTGATGTCGTCGAAGATGGCCAGGATGTCGAAGCGGTACGGGGCCAGAGGCTGCAGCTTTAAGGTGACCTTGGTGATGATCCCGAGCGTGCCTTCGCTGCCCGCGATGAGCTGCTCGAGGCAGTACCCGGTGGTATTCTTCTTGAGGCAGGCGCCCACTTCCACGATCTTGCCCTTAGGGGTCACCACCTCGAGGCTGTAGAACTGATGGCGCGTCACGCCGTAGCGTACGGCCTTGAGGCCGCCCGCGTTGGTGGCAAGATTGCCGCCGATCTGGCAGGTGTCGGCGCTGCTGGGGTCGCCCGCATAAAAGAGGCCGTGCTTTTTGACCTCCTCCTGGATCTTCTTGACCAGGGTGCCGGCCTCGGCCACGCAGTACATGCCCTCGGGGTTGATCTCAAGGATCTTGTCCATCCTCTCCATCAACAGCACGATGCCGCCCTTGACGGCGATGGCGCCGTCCGCAAGGCTCGTCCCCGCGCCCCTGACGGTCACGGGCACCAGATATTTGTTGCAGAGCCTGACCACGGCGGCCACTTCCTCGGCATTGGCCGGGGCCACCACCGCTTCGGGGACGTGGAATTTGGTCTCGTCCGTCTCCTCGTCCGTCTTGTAGCGGTCCAGCGTCTCATCGTCCAGATAGACGTATTCTGCTCCCAGAGCCTTTTTGAGTTCCTCGATGAATTCCGCGCTTGCCTTGTTGTACACTATTCGTCCCTCCAAGCATTGAAATATATGGCGCCGCCCTTTTCAGGCCAAAGTCTTTTTCTCCTTCATCTGCTGCGCCGTGACGCGCGTATTGTGCCAGGCCGATCTGTCATCGGGAGTAAGTCTCCCCAGGCTTATGGCGTGGACCGGGCACCACTGGGCGCAGCCAAAGCACCCCGCGCACCCGTCCAGAAAAATGGGCCTGCCCTTTTGCAGCTTCACCGCTCCCACGGGGCAGACGGCCTCGCAGGTCCCGCAGCCGGTGCAGATCTTTTCATCCACCCTGCGCTGTTTCACGTGGAACAATTTTTCCAGCACGGGCCAGCCCGCCTTCTTGGCCAGCATCCAGACGGGGTTCCTCGTCAGGCAGGCATCGTTCTCGCGTCTTTTCGTCACGAAATCCGCGATCTCGTCCATGACGCCGTCAAAAGATGCCAGCATCTTCTGCTTCTTTTTCTCCGGCGTTTTGAAGATGATGCTGCTGTCGGGCAGATAGACGTTGAACCCGGCCTGGGGGTCATAGAACCTTTTGGCCAGGATCTGCCCGGCTTCCGCCAGGGCATCTCCCGCCACAGAGCCGCAGGTCGCCACCAAAAAAAGATACGCAGGTCTTTTTACAAAGCGCACGCTGCGGAAAAAATCCTCCACCAGAGGCGGAAGCTCCGTGCAGTGGACCGGGAAGACGACTCCCATGAGATCATCCTCCAGCGGATAAGGATCCTTCAGATATGCGGTGATGCTGCCCAAAGACGCGCCGAGGCGCTCAGATAAGGCAGATGCCGTGGCAAGGGAATTGCCCGTGCCGCTGAAATACCAGATCCTGTCCATGTTCCACACCGCCTCAAAAAAACTATTCGTTGTCGTAGCGTTTGACCACCGGCTGCCTTTCCCAGGGCAGATAGGTGTAGCGCGCGCTTTTGGCAAAGGCCGCAAAGCGCTCTGCGTCATTTTTTTCATCTCTGGCCGCGGCCACGGTCTTTTTCCCCACCTCATTCAGGGGCACATAGCCGTAGGCCTCGTCGAAAAGATCCGCCGCCTTTTTGTCGTCGCCCTTTTCATGGGCCTTTTCCGCCAGAAAACGCAGGCTGTAATAGATATAGGGATTTGTGCCCGCATAGGTCTCGTCCCCTTCGGCGGCCTTGACCGCATGGGGGTCCTTTTTTTCGTCCTCGATCATGGCGGAGGCATCCTTTATGGCCTCGTCTTCGCGCCCCATGTCGGACAGGAGCGCCAGACGGCGGTACCATAAAAGGCCCCTCGCGTCCCCGTGGAAACGGTATCTGTAGCTCCGGCCCAGCTTGATGGCCTCGTCCAGATAATAAAGGGCCGCCTTTTTGTCCCCGGCCAGCTTCAGGATGATCTCCGAGATGTCCCGCAGGCAGAGCACCTTGTGCTCGGCCTGGCTGAGACCCTGCTCCGGCGCGTCCTCCATGTCCACCTCTTCGTCCACGACCGTGCTCAGCACCTCAAGTGCCGTCTCCGTGTCGCCGTTGAAATAGAGCACCCTGCCCATGTTGGACCTGCAGCGCCAGTCGCTCTGGTCCCGCACCATCCAGGCGGGGACCGGCCACTCGCCGCCCGTCACTTTTTTGAGGCAGCTGTCCCACTGCTCCTTTTCCATAAAACGCCTCCGGAAAATGTCCAAAGGCGGCCCGGGGCCGCCTTTTTCAGTTGCTAATCGATTTTGTCCCGCACGTAGATGCGCGGGACCCTCGGACTCACGGCGCAGACGATCTCATAGCAGATAGTCCCCGCCAGACGTGCGGCCTCCTCGAAGGGGAGCTCTTTTCCACCGAAGACGATGACCTCGTCTCCCACCTTCACGTCCGGGATGTCCGTGACATCCAGCATGACCTGGTCCATGCAGACCCGGCCCACGATGGGCGCCTTTCTTCCCTTGACGATCATGTGGCCTTTGTTGGAGAGCATGCGGCTCACGCCGTCCGCGTAGCCGATGGGCACCGTGGCAATAGTGTTGACGGGGCGGGACGTGGTGAAGGTGCGCCCGTAGCCGATGGAGCAGCCGGGAGGCAGCGTCTTCACGTAGCCCACCTGCGCCTTGACGGTCATGACCGGCCGAAAACCGCTGTAGCAGTCGATCATATGGGCCGGATGCAGGCCGTAGAGGGTGATGCCCTGGCGCACCATGTCCATCTGGTACTGCCTGAGCTCGGTGATGGCGGCGCTGTTGGCGATATGCCAGATGGGTATCGTGACGCCTATGTCCTCCACCTCTTTTTTGGCCCGCAGGAATCTTTTGAACTGCAGCGCCGCGTAATCCTTGTCGTCGGCGTCCGCCGTGGCAAAGTGGGAAAAGGCGCCTTCGATCTCAATCCCCGGCGTCTTTGCCGCCTTGAGGGCAAAGATGCCCGCGTTCTTCACGCTGACGCCGATACGGTTCATGCCGGTGTCTATGGCGATATGGATCTTCGCCTTTTTGCCCTGCTTTTTCGCGGCCTCGCTCAGTAATGACAGCCTTTCCTCGTCAAAGACGGCATGGCTGATGTCATACCTGACGGCAAAATCCGCCACGCCGGGCTGGGTCGACATGGCCCCCAGGACCAGGATCGGCTTTTCGATCCCGGCCTCTCTGAGCTCGATGGCCTCCTGCAAAATGGCCACGGCGAAATAATCCGCCCCGGCCCGCTGGGCCTCGCCCGCTATACGCACCGCGCCGTGCCCGTAGGCGTCCGCCTTGACCACGGCGCAAAGGCGCGTCTTCGGGTCGAGATTCGCCTTCGCCAGTCTGATGTTGTGAGCCACGGCATCGAGATTGACCTCGGCCCAGGTACCACGTTCGATCTGCATTGCTGCACCTTTTTCAAAGGGCGGCAGGGCCGCCCGAAAATCACTGCATCTTTTCCGCCAGCATCTTGTTGACCATGCCGGGATTGGCCTTGCCCTTGGTGGCCTTCATGATCTGGCCCACCAAAAAGCCCAGGGCCTTTTTCTTGCCGGCCTTGTAGTCCTCCACGGACTGCGGGTTGGCCGCGATGATCTCGTCCACGATCTTTTCGATCTCGCCCGCGTCGCTGACCTGCTCGAGGCCCAGCTTCTTGACGAGAGCTGCGGGAGCTTCATTCTCCTTGAGCATCTCCGTGAAGACCTTCTTGGCCAGCTTGCTGGACAAGGTCCCCGCGTCGATCAGATTGACCAGTTCGCCCAGATGGTCCGGCGTGATGACAAAATCCTTGATGGAGACGCCTTCGCTGTTGAGATAGGCGCTCACGTCGCCCAGCATCCAGTTGGCCAGGCCCTTGACGTTCTTGGTGGCCTTGGCGCCTGCGTCGTAATAGTCGGCCATCTCCTTGGTGGAGACGATGATGTAGGCGCTGTCTTCAGGGATGCCCTCGGCCATGAGGCGCTCAAGGCGCGCCGTGGGAAGTTCGGGCAGGGTCGCTCTGATCTCTTCCACCCAGG
>Ga0181612_146020_pt1 | contig 17008 bp, 20 predicted proteins | sample HoacroProtozoa21_FD_119630 | JGI IMG/M metagenome (GOLD analysis project Ga0181612, IMG submission 119630) | Hoatzin crop microbial communities from Cojedes, Venezuel. Combined Assembly of Gp0051906, Gp0051904, Gp0051908
ACGCCCACACCCAGACGCTTGCAAGCCTCGGCAGCCTCGACGGCGATTTTGTCACTCGTCTCGTCACGCTTCACCAGGCCCAGGTCATAGTACTCAGTCCTGAGGTCCACAAACGGGAGGATGAGTTCGTCCTTAATCATCTTCCACAGGATGCGGGTCATCTCGTCACCGTCCATCTCGACCAGCGGAGTGGTCATTTTAATCTTTTCAATCATGATTTCAAGAAAAATGAATTAATAGATTTTTATTGCTTATAGGGATATATTAATGTGTATTATTTCTTCTGTGAAGCATAGTAGTTCATCAGACAGCCCTCAACCAGAATGGTGCGCTCGTCGGGCGTGAGGTTCTGGAAGAACAGGTGCAGGTCGTGCACGCCGTCGGCAGCGATGACCTTGGCATCAATCTCCTCCTTGCCGTCGATGATGGCCTGACGGATGCCAGGAACAAACACCATGTCACCGGGCTGATAGTTGAACTCAACATCACGGGCAATGGTGAACGGCACGATGCCCCAGTTGATGCAGTTGCTGCGATAGCGCTTGGTGGCATACTCGTAGCAGATGTTGGCGTCGCCGCCCAGCACCTTCTGGCACGATGCGGCCTGCTCGCGGGCACTGCCGTCACCAGGCTTGTTGGCAAACACGCATGAGCCAAACGACGTGTTGGCAGCGTCGGCACCCACGCGAGCCAGTGCGTCAAGCACGTGCTGCGGGCACTTGCCATCGCGACGGTCGTGGTCCTCTTGCTGGATGCGCTTGCTCAGGCCAACGTACTCGGGCACGCGGCGCGACAGGGCAAACTCGGACAGTTTCAACGGGTTGGAACGATAGCTTGAGGTCTCACCACTGGGGATGAGCTCGTCGGTGGTGGTGACGGGGTCGTGGATAACGGCAGCCAGCTCAAGCAGCATGTTGTCTTCCATGCGGAACATCTTGGGCCAATCCTTGATGTTGGGGCCATAGCGCAGTTCCACACTGGGGTCAGCCTTACCAAAGCCGTAGTAAACGCGACGCTCATAGATGCGCTCGTCGTACTGGTAGGGCTTGTGGTCGTCGGTGTAGTCCACGTCGGTGGCAGCGGTGATGACACCACCGTTGGCAGCCGTGGCAGCGATTGAACGAGCGTCCATCAGAGCCACCAGCGAGATTTGTCCCTGACCAGGCTTGCTGCCCTCACGGTTGGGGAAGTTGCGGGTGGTGTGGCGGATGCTCAAGCCATTGTTAGAGGGCACGTCACCGGCACCAAAGCACGGACCGCAGAATGCAGGCTTGATGATGACACCAGCATCGAGCAGCTCCTCGGCGATGCGCTCACGCACGGTAGCCATATAGACGGGCACCGACTGGGGATAGGCCGACATGGTGAAATAGTCGTTGCCGATGCTCTGGCCACGCATGATTGAAGCGGCAGCACTCAAGTTGTCATAGGTACCGCCCGAGCAGCCAGCGATGATGCCCTGGTCGGCATGCACCTTGCCGTCGATGACCTTGTCAACGAGGTCACACTGCACCTTGTCGCCAAAGCGCTTGCGGGTATCCTCCTCGACCTGACGCAGGATCTCGGTGGGATTGGCCTGCAACTCGTGGATGGTGAACGCATTGCTGGGATGGAACGGCAGGGCAATCATCGACTCCTGGGTGGACAAATCGATGCGTATCATGCTGTCATAGTATGCCACCTCGCCAGGTTGCAGCACCTTGAAGTCCTGAGGACGGCGATGCAACTCATAGTGGTGCTTCACCTCATCGTCGGTAACCCAGATGGAGCTCAAGCAAGTGGTCTCGGTGGTCATGATGTCGATGCCATTGCGGAAGTCGATGGGCAACTCCTTGACACCAGGACCGGCAAACTCCAGCACCTTGTTTTTCACAAAGCCGCTCTCAAAGGTGGCCTTGACAAGCGAGATAGCCACGTCGTGGGGGCCGATGCCCTTGCGGGGCTTGCCCTCAAGCCACACGAGCACGACCTCGGGAGCATTGATGTCCCAAGTGTTGCGCAGCAGCTGCTTGACCAGCTCACCGCCGCCCTCGCCGACGCCCATGTTGCCCAGCGAGCCATAGCGAGTGTGGCTGTCACTACCCAAAATCATGTTGCCGCACTTCACCATCGCCTCACGAGCAAACTGGTGGATAACAGCCTGGTTGGCGGGAACATAGATGCCGCCATACTTCTTGGCAGCCGAGAGGCCAAACACGTGGTCATCCTCATTGATGGTGCCACCGACAGCGCACAACGAGTTGTGGCAGTTGGTCATGGCATAAGGCAGCGGGAACTCCTCAAGGCCACTGGCGCGAGCCGTCTGGATGATGCCCACATAGGTGATGTCGTGCGACATCATGGCGTCAAAGCGGATGCGCATCTTCTTGCCCTTGCTGCCATCCACGTCATGCGAACGCAGGATGCCATAGGTGATGGTGTTCTCACGTGCCTCGTCGGGTGCAGGCAGTCCAGCACCGTCGGTGCGAATCTCGTTACCGTTGATTAAGTAAACTCCGTTTTTAATAAGTTCTACCATAATTTGTTGAATAGTAAATAGTTTTTTGTGGTTTATATGAAAGATTAATTGTAATTCAATAGTGAACATACCAGTATGGTCAATGCCAACATGTCGGCACTGCCGCCTGGCGATATATTGCGTTCGATAAACTCTTGATTGAGAGCCTCGACCAGAGTGGTATTGAATGGCTCACAATGAGCCTCAGGACTAGTGGGCACACTGCCATGGGTACACCCCAGTTCATCCACGTAATCGTGAGTATGCCAGTAGTGGCAGATGTCAGCGGCCTTGCGCTGCACGTCACGCAACACTTGCATGTCATGGGAGCGATGCAGCACGTTGGTATCATCCAGCTCACTCATGATGAGCAGAAGCAACAGGATGCGTGCCGAGCGACAAGGGGCATAGTTACCTATCCACAAGTTGAACAACGCCCAGTAGCCCTCACGTGCCATGTCAAGCGCGCCCATCACATGATATTTCTCTACCGCCTCGCCGCCATGGGTGCCATGTGCCTTGGGCATCTGCTGAGCGAGGCTGATAATCTGTTGTTGCAGGCGGTCCTTGTCGATGCCGCCGTCATTGACAGCAAGCCATGCGGCAGCGGTTGCAATGAGCCCCAGCGAGAACAACGCCCCGCGGTGGGTGTTGACACCGCCAGTGGCTTGCAGCATGGCACGCTCGGCGGTGATGCCGATAGTGCGCATCTGTGCCACATCGACGTCGATGCCCTGCCGTCCGCACTCAAATCCCAGCCATGCCAGCTGGACAAAATAGGGGCGCAACGCCTGAATGCTTTTACACATCAGCGCATAGTCCATGTCGTGGTGAGCGCCATTGTCATGCTGGTCCACCAGCCCTGGCTTGGGCGTTGTGTCCAGTTCGATTTGCAACGCTTGCACCGCCAGGTGAGCAATAAGATGAGGTTGGGTGGTGCGTGGTACCAGACTGGCCGCCTGCAAGAAGTTCTCCTCATCAAATGCCTCACGCACGCGAGAGGCACTCACGGGCTCACCAGCGATGGCAAAGCGCTCAACCGCCTGCACCCTGATGCCTCGCTGTGGCAGCTGCTCGGCCATCAACTCGTTGTAGCGTGCCGTCAACCGGTCTGTCGGCTCGGTACCCACAAACCGTGTCGTCACACCCAATGCGGGTGCGATGTGAGTGACAAACAAGTCCAAATCCAGCGTGATGTGGGTGTCGGTGGCATCGGTCACCGCCTTGAGAAAATAGGTCGGAAAAGTCACCTCGGACACAGCATAGTCACTGCCCTCGACCACGGTCACATTGGGCAAGTCGCCACGGTTATCATCGATGGCCGCTTCAATCATGGCCTTGCGCTCGGCATAGTTGAACATCTCGTGGTCCTCGCGCACCACAATGATGTAAAGCCACGGCACCGCCTGTGATGCCTGGCGGATGAGGTGCAGATGCCCCAGGGTAAAGGGGTTGGCATTCATCACGATGGCTCCTGCCCCACCCTCACGGTCGCCACGCACACGGCGCAGGTAGTCGCAATAGGCATTAATGCCACGCACACCATTCTCCATCAGGATGGCACAGGGGGATTTGGCTATGACCTTGAATCCCATACTCTCGAAAACTTTGCGGTTTTCGGGCTTTGTATATACTTTCACCGATTGGGTGCCCCTGTCGGCTGCCATCCTGACGAGATGGGTAATGAGACGGTTGCTGAGGCCCGTCTCGCGGGCTTGTGGGGCCACGGCGATGCACTTGATGACATCGCCTGCCAGTCCGCCGCCCGCCAGCATGTTTCCCTCGTCATCAACGACAGCGGCATAGTAGTCCACCGCCTCCAGCCGCAAACCGTTGTCGGCCAGAAAACGTTCCACTCGCGCCTTGTTGCTCTTGAGCGAGAGCGGCATGTCGCTGATGTCGAGATGGTCAAACATTGCTAGTCGTCTGTGTGTCGTTCTTGAACCGCTCCACCATGTCGTGGATGTGAGCCAGCAACTCCTGGGTGGTGTGAGTGTGGTTGCGCATGCACCAGCGAGCCTCGTGGTCGCACAGCAGGCAACGCCGCGGCTCGACACCCACAGCCTGACGGCTGACGGGAACACCCTCATGGTCCAGCACATCGATGTCCATGAGACGCCCCAGCGGGTGCTTGTCCTCCAGCTGACACGTCACACGCTTGGCATCCAGAGGCGACAGGGTGGTCACGACATAGGCCTCATAGCCCGTGGGGGCATCATTCACGCCCACCTCGCGCCCATCAAACCCTGCGATAAAGCGTTCCAGCTCATGGGTCACCACCACGCTGTCAGCGTTGCGCTTGACGCTGCCTGGCATGACCACAGTGGCGCAGACCAGCGTGTGGTCTGGATAGCGAGCCAGCAGTTGTTGCTGCATGGCATGCCGGTGGTCACGGGCGGCAAGCATCTGTTCGAGCGTAATCTCCATGGTTGGTGCGGTCTTGTAGTTCTTTAAAAGGTTCACCCAGCCGCCGGTTGTAGCAGCGGCTGGTTGGGGTTATTGCAAGTTCAATCAGTCCTTGATGTTCTTGATCACATCCTGAACGCTGCCGTCACGGTTGAGCACGACACCCACCACCTTGTCGCCAAAGGGCAGCGGAGCGGGAGTGCCGATAATCTTGCGGGCACGGGCGGCCAGGTCGTGGATGTCCACGATGTTGAGGCCAGCAGCCAGCAGACGCTCCTTGATTTCGGGGCGGGCGGGATTGACAGCGATGCCATACTCGGTCACCACCACGTCAACAGTCGAGCCAGGAGTGATGAGAGTGGTCACCTCGTCAACAACGCACGGGATGCGGCCACGCAACAACGGGCAAACGATGACCGACAAAGCACTGTCGGCAGCAGTGTCGGGATGACCGCCGATGGCACCACGGATGATGCCGTCACTGCCCACCAGCACATTGACGTTGAAGTTCACGTCAACCTCCAGGGCCGACAAGATAACGACATCCAGATAGTGGGTCGCCGAGCCGTACTCCTGTGCGCTGGCATACTCGTTGCTGGACACCTCCTTGTGCATGGCGTCGTTCTTGAGCGACTCCGCAGCCACCTTGTCAAACGACTGCACGTCGATGAGGCGGTCGATGAGGCCCTCCTCGTGCAGCTTGACCATGTGAGACGTGATGCCACCCAGGGCAAAGCTAGCCTTGATGCCACGGTCAATCATGCTCTGACGCAGATACTTGGTCACTGCCAGTGAGGCACCGCCAGTACCCGTCTGCAACGAGAAACCATCGTTGAAGTAGCCGCTGTTCACGACCACCTTGGCAGCCTGCTTGGCCAGCAAGATGTCACGCGGGTTCTTGGTGTCACGGATAGCGCCAGACGAAATCTTGGAAGAATCGCCCACACTGTCAACAACGACCACATAGTCCACCACGCTCTCCGAGATAGCGTTGGGTGTGTTGGGATAGTCCACCAGGTCATCGGTGAGAATAACCACCTTGTCGGCATGAACGGCATCGGGGATGGCATATCCCAGCGAGCCACAGATCGACTTGGCATTCTCGCTGCGCGAATAACCACAAGCGTTACCCAGCGGGTCACACGATGAGGCGCCCAGGAAAGCGACATCGATGTGCAGCTCACCACTGCGGATGGCAGCACCACGTGCACCGTGCGAGCGGAACACGACAGGATTCTCCATCAGACCATGCGACACCTCGGTGGCCAGGGCACCACGCAGTCCCGATGTCGAGATGCGGGTAATCACGCCATTGCGGATGTGCTCAATCAACGGCTCATGCACGTCAATCAGACTTGACGAGGCCAGATGCAGGTCCTTGAAGCCCATCTCGGCAAGCTTGGCAACAACCATGTTGATAACCTTGTCACCGCCACGGAAGTGGTGGTGGAACGAGATGGTCATGCCGTCCTTGAGGCCACTCTGCTTGATAGCTTCCTCTAGCGTGACAATCTTGCTGCTCTGACGCTGCAACTCATGTCGCGGGGTGGGGTCTTTCTTCTTGTTGGTGTCGTTATACACGACCTTATTCATTTTCTGTGCAGCCTCTGCAATCAGGGTTGCTCTATCTTTGATGCTGTTCATGCTAAGTCCTCCTTTGTCAAGATGCCTGACGCCAGTGCCAGGTCGATGGTACGTTGTGCTCTGATAACCACGGGGCGGTCAACCATCTTGCCGTTGACGGCAATCACGCCGCTGCCACGTTGTTCGGCTTCCTTGATGGCGGCGATGATGGTCTTGGCCTTCTCGATTTCCTTGGGTTTGGGGGCAAACACCTCGTTCACCACCTCAATCTGACGCGGGTTGATGATACTCTTGCCGTCAAATCCCAATTGCTTGATGAGTTCCACCTCGGCACGGAAGGTCTCCATGTCGTTGAGGTTGCTGTACACGGTGTCCAGCGCGTCGATGCCAGCGGCACGGGCGGCAACCACGATGGTCTGCCGTGCCATGAGCAGCTCGCTGCCGCCTGGTGAGCGTTGTGTCTTCAAGTTGGCACAATAGTCCTCGGCACCCAGTGCGATACCCATCATGCGCTTGCTTGCCGTTGCGATGGCATAGGCGTTGATGACACCCAGTGTGCTCTCGATGGCGGCCATGATTTTGGTCCGTCCCACACAGCCCAGCTCGGTCTCTACTTTCTCAATCTCGGCCTCCACCTCGCGCACCTCATCGGCGGTCTCGGTCTTGGGCATACGGATGACGTGCACGCCAGCCTTCACGACAGCCTCCACGTCCTTCTTGCCGTAGGGGGTGTTCAGCGGGTTGATGCGCACCACCATTTCGGTGTCGCCATAGTCAATGGTCTTGAGTGCGTTGTGGACCAGCAGGCGAGCGGTGTCTTTCTCGGACATCGTCACCGAGTCTTCCAGGTCCAGCATGATGGAGTCAGGACCATAGATGTATGCGTCCTGCATCATTCCTGGATTGTTGCCAGGAACAAACATCATTGTTCTTCTCAGTCGTTGCATAACAATTTGTCGATTTTTTATGGTTCTCAGGTCTTTCTTTAGTCAGCCCACACGTCCTTGCCAGTGGCACGGACAGCAGCTGCTGTCACACGCGCACGAATGGTGCAATCCAGTGCGCCCTTGTCGGTTGCCTTGACCGCTGCCTGAGTGATGCCCAGCTCGGTCAGGGTTTCGGTTATCACTTTCTTGATTTGGTCGCCAAACTGATAGGCCACCGTGCTGTCAAGATCAACGTCCAGCCCAGCTGCCTCGTTGGGGGCTATCTGGATGAGGATGTCGCCGGATTCTAGCGTTCCGGCCATTGCCGTTTTGATCTCCATGTTCAGTCTTGTTTAAAAGTTTTAAAGTTTTGTTTTCTAAATGGTTTTATTGCTCAATTCAATTGAATGAGCAGCCAAAATTAGGCATTATTTTATTATTGGCAAAATATTTTCCACACCTTTTTTTTGCACTTTTTTGACGGCTTTAGAAATGTAGTTTTCAAGAGGTTTCAGATTATTAAATTTCCCGCTAAATCACAATAATTTATAACATAAAATGCAGATATTGTTTCAATCATTAAGTTTTTCGCCTTTTTAATCAATGCCAACTGGTGTAAATTAAATTATTTTTTTTCTTGGCATCGTTGGGGCAGGAAATAGCAAAATGGCACCTCTGCACTATTGCGAGGGGTGCCATTGTGGATTGGATACTGACAAATGTGAGCGCTCTAGCGGTTGTAGTGCGGCAGTGTGTCAGGAATGACCATCGAGATCTCGACCAGACCACACACCTTGCCGTCTTGACGCCAGGGAGTCTGATAAATCATCTTCTTGACACCGCCCTTGCTGATGGTGTAGCAGTTGGTGGTGTCGCTGGCCAGCATGTGGCGGATTTTCTCCTGTGAGGGGGCACTGTGGCACGGCATCAGGTTGCGACCCACCATGGTCTGGCCGTCGCGGTCAAATGTCTCGCACGAGCGCTGGTTCATATAGATGACCTTTCCCTCCAGGTCACACACGGTGATGGCACAATGGGTGCCTTGAGCCCAATCGGGCAGCTCACTGACGATGTCTGCCATGGTCACGTCAATGATGATTATTTACTTGTCGTTGGCGATGCGTTCATTCACATCATTCACCTCACGGGCTCCGTCAAGCACTCCGTTGACCACTTGCTGCAGGGTCTCGTCTCCATCTTGACGAGCAGGAGCATTGTTGCGCATGCCGCTCAGCTGCAATTGCTCATCGATGAGCACCGTCACATCGGTAATATCAACCACACCGTCGTTGTTGCGGTCGGCATCAACGCGCACTGCATTGAGCTGCGAGTTGTTAACACCCAGAACGATGTCGATGCACTGCTGCACCGTGATGTCACTGGCAGCCGCCGACAATGCAACCATACAAAGCAAAAGTGTAAAAATCTTCTTCATAATGATATCTGATTTGATAAGTTAATACCTATTTATTATTAAATTGTTGACGCAAATTTACACAAAAATTGTGATTTGCAAGCCCTCAACACAAAAAAATATTGTTATTCCCGCATGAACTCCTCATGGAAGGGCTCAAAATTACCCCTGGGATTATGAGGACGACGGGCATTGTGGTCATCTAATATGGCAAACACCAACACCTTGAACTTGTTTTTAAATTCGCCCTCATCGATAACCTCATGAAACAGCCTGGCCACATGCTGCGGAGGATTGCGGAACGCCCCACAGCCCAGCGCGCCCAGCACCAGAGCATCATGACCATGAGCCAACCCAATCCTGAAGATGGTGCGAATCTTGTTTTTCACCTGTTCGGCCTGCTCATCAACAATTAATCCATCGGCAGTCACATCGGGGCGATTAATGCCCGCAACTGCAATGAAAGACAACTTGTAAGGCCTCTCAAGCAAGGCATAGCCATTGCTTTCCTCATCCCTAAAGACCGTGGCTGCCGGCGTGTAAACCCCTCCATAGTTGTCATCCAATGGATATTGCTTCTCGGAGCGTTGCAAGCCATACATCCAAGCATAGCCAGCATACTGATACAGAGATTTGAAAAGATTGGTGCGACGAAACAAGGTCTCCTCTTAAGCCCCAGCACCATTCATGACGCCACCGCCTGGATTGCTTGCACTAGCCATGTTCAACACGGCGGGGTTCAGCCCCTGCTCCAGCAATTCCTTGCCAGCAAGCAGGCAATCCTGATTTTGCACCTTGATGATAGTCTCAACAGCCAGCGGGGGTACGTCAGCCACACTAAACTCACAGTCATAGTATGTGGTGCCGCTCATCATCTCGTCACTCTCAATAACCACCTTGTTGCCGGCCTCGGTCACATACCACCCCTGGACAACCAGTTCACGTGTGTTAGCATACTCCATAACGCGCAAATGCCTGATTTGACGATACGCTCCTGGCACTCCGCGTTTCACGTTATCCATCACGCTGTTGAACTGGTCCAGAAATTCCCTGCTATTCCACGATGATATTTCCATAACATTCTAATTTTTTTCTGCAAAGTTAATACATTTTTCTATGTTTGAGCATAATTTCAAGGCGATTTTACCATTCACATCCCCTAAAAAAAAACGGCAACACCACATCGATGTTCATTAAACAATGTGTAACTTTGCATGCTCTTTACTCACTTTAAACAACCAACCGATATGAAAGACAACAGATTGCAGATGCTTTACATTCACGGATTTGGCAGCTCGGCACAGACGTCCACAGTCCAACGCTTGCAACAATGCTTGCCTGGTGTGCAAGTGCATGCCATCGACGTGGACCACCACCCCCAGCAGTCAATAGCCGCCATCGAACACTACGTCGCCGACAACGACATCGACATCCTCACGGGCACCTCGATGGGAGGACTTTACACCTTGTGTGCCGACGTGGACATCATCAAGGTGACCATCAATCCCGCCACCAACGTGAAAGACCTGGACAAAGTGGAACTGTTGGGCAGGCATGAATATTTCAACCCGCGTGCCGACGGCGTACAGCAATTTGAATTCACCCGCGACGACATGCAAGCCTTCACGCAGCTCACACTGCACGTGACGCCACGCACCTACATCATCGCCAGCGACCACGACGAGCTGCTGGGTGACAAGCACGACGAGTACCGCCGCCTGGTGGGTGAACGATTCACATCCACTGCACAGATTGGGCACCGCACCAACGAGCAATTCACAGCACCTGTCACTGGGGACCTGTGGCAACTGCTCAACAGCCTGACAAAGTCACAAGACGGCGCGACAAGGTGACACTGCAACACTACAAATGGCTCAAATCATCCCCAAAAAACAGCCATTTGAGACCACAAAAGTCATTTTTTTGAAAAAAAATTTGTTCACTTCAAAAAATCGTTCTACCTTTGCAGTCGCATTTCGCAACGGTACCTTAGCTCAGTGGTAGAGCAGTGGACTGAAAATCCGCGTGTCCCTGGTTCGATCCCCGGAGGTACCACCATGTGCCAAAAGTCGCATCCAAGCGCTTTTGGCACTTCGCATTTTAAAAGACTGAATATCAAACATTACACTCTTGCCTGTTTGATGCCGTTATTAACTTGCAGTGTTGGCACAATTTCGATTTTTGTGCCAATATTGGCACAAAAATGGCATTAGATTATGGCAATTATCACTATCAAGAGGCGCAACAGGGAGCGCAAAGATGGCAAAGCGGCACTGTATGCCGTGTTCTGCATCCAGGGCGACAAGATACGCCTGCCGCTGGGAATAGCGGTCACTCAAGACGAATGGGACGAAAAGACGGGAACCGTCAAGGGGCACTCCTCACTGGCCAAAGACTACAACCTGGTCATCGGAGACACGCTGGCACGCATCAACACCGTTTTTGTCAAAGCAAGATTAGCCGACGAGACATTAACCAAGAAAAGATTCCACGAACTTTACAAGCGGGCAAAGAACGGTTCACAGACGTTCAACGAGTTTGCCCAGGCTCACTTGAGGAGCCTTTACAAGGTGTTAAGCTTCAACACCGCCAAGCAGCACAAGTCCATCCTGAAGAAGCTGGGCGAATATCAGCCCGAAATCGAGTTCAGCGACCTCACACTCACGTTCATCCGCAGCTATGAAGCACACATGCGCAAGATTGGCAACAACGACAACACCATTGCCAAGAACCTGAAAATAATCAAGACCTACATTCTAGCGGCCAAACGCGCCGGATTGCTGGCCAACAACCCATTTGACGACTACAGGATTAAACGCGCAAGGTCAATACCCTCATCATTGAGTTTGTGCAAACCAGCCGCAAGGTCATCCAGGTTATTCACTGGACGTCCCAACGAGGTTGCCAACTTGCCGCTGCTGTCTGCCATGTTCAACAGGATATTGCGGCATGCGGTCGCCGCACTGCTGGCATCAAAACCCGCATTTGCCAGACCACCCAACAATGCCGTCACTTCCTCGACAGTGAAGCCAAACGCATTCGCCACTGGTCCCACAATGCTCATGGCCGTTGCCAGATAGGAGAAATCAAGAGCGCTGCTGGTAGTGCCTATCGCCAACGTTGCCAACACACTCTCGGCATCCGTCGCCTCCTTGCCAAAGATGCGCAGAGTCGCACCTGCCAGTGATGCCGCACTCGCAAGGTCGGTATCCACCGCCAACGAGAATCGCAGCACAGCCTCTTCCATGCCCTTGATTTGCTCCTTGTTGAAACCCAGCTTTGCCAGCTCAATCTGGAGACTCGTCACCTCAGCTGCCGTGTAGCTCGTCGTGGCACCCAGCCGACGTGCCTCATCAGTCATGTCCTTGATGCCAGCCTTGGTGCTCTGCAAGATACTCGCCAGCTTGGAGTTCTGTTTCTCAAAGTCGATAATGGTGTTCACCGACCCTCGCAGCGCCCCCATCACCGAGTTCAACAAACTATTGCCAATTCCCATGAAGAAACCGGCCATAATATCCTTGATGCCGCGTAACGATAAAAGGCTTGACCTAAAACCTTTTGAAGACGCTGTAGCATTATCTAATGCTCTCTGTGTCGCTGAGATATCTCTTTTTAACTCTCGAAAACGAGTTGGGTCAGTTGCCTTAGAGGTGTTTCTCAATTCTCGTTGCAGCCCCCTTAATCTTTTCTGTAGTTCAGCAATGGTCCGCTGATTCAAATTCAAGCGTCTATCTAATGCTTGCAGTCTTTGTTTATTCGTTGCAAGCTCATTATTCGAATCCTGAATTATTTTGTTCTGTTTCTTCCACTCTTTAGAATACATTCCACCTTCAGCCTCAATTTTCTTCATCTTCTTGCGAGCGTCCTCCATAGAAGCGGCCAGCTCTCTATTGCGCTCGTTTAGCTTGTGCATCTCTTTGGCTGCCGAATCTGCATTAAATTTCAGCGACCATTCGATAATGTCAGGTGATAATTTTGCCTTTGCCATAATTCTTTTTTTTGTGGCAAAGATATAGATATGAAAAATATATTGAAAAGACAACAGATAGCAGAAAAACTTCCCTGCTATCTGTTAAAGGTCCCAAATACTTTTCCTCTTCACTCCACGACGCCGTTCCGTGAATGACGGTGGGCCTTTCTCGTAATATTCCCATACTTGCTTCCAATATTCTTCCTCATCTTCATCGTCTTCATCTTCATCGTCTTCATCTTCATCGTCGAACTCATCATTGTCTTGATCTTCGTCATCATCGTCATCTTCAAAATGGCAAGTCCGCAACAATAATTCCTCCCGCTCGCGTTGTTCATCTTCTTCAATGCGTTTCATCTCATTTACCGCATCTTGGAATCGCTTGTTTCCACCAAGTACAGCCGCGATTACGAGATACACGACGACAGCAGACAATACGCCCCAGCAAAAACTTGAGAAAATTAGACCAATAATCAACCCAACGATTTCAGCCGCAAGTACAGACATAGCACTCACCTTGTCAACGTATGCCTTTGCATCATTCGTCATCGCTGTTCCTCCTCTCTATCCATTAGACCATAAAATCTTAAAAAAGTTTAAATACCTCTATTAAGAGTTGTGATACATCTATCGCAATTAAGTATGCTTCTTGGATGATTTGCAAACTTCATGGTTGAGGTCCACCCATAATAATTCAAATATATTTCCTTGTAAGAAGCCAATTAAGCGAATCTTGTTTGTTAGGCGCAAAGAAAAGACCTCATCAACATCATTCAATTTCAACCAATCAAGACGGCGTGTTGCCTCTTTTTCAAGACCATCTCTTTTCACCGAATGATTTGACGATTTGTTGTTATCATGCTTTATACTCTTAATTTCAGCCCATGTGATGTTGCTAAAATTGAGTATATTTGTTACAACCTTGTTCAATTCTCTTTGCAAAGCTACTTCACCCCATCTTTCGTTTTTTCTATCAAATTTACTAAAACTCCATATCGGATGCTGTTTATCATAATTCGCTTCCGCTCCAACTACAGGCCTGTGACTTAACCCGTTATTTTCTTTTGCCTGTTGGGGTATAGTTCTTCGATTTTTATTTTTGGCCATCAAGAGCAGAGTAATATTCAGCCATAGAATCCAAAGGTATTATCACATTACCCCTTTCGGTCATACCTAACCCTTTGCGGGCTTTTTGCCATGGTAGCTCAAGGTGTGTCTTATTAACCAACCATTGTGAACTTTTATCGCCATAAGCGTCAAGCACACTATCTATATCTGATTTTTGTTGGTCAGTTAGCTTGGACATATTCCCAAATGCAAAATTCATAGGAGTCAGTGTATATAAACCACGATGACATTGGAAAACGCTACGCACAACAGGACCATTTGCCCATGCTTCAATGGGTTCACTAAACAACGGCTTATCATTCCATACCAAATACCAAGATTGGCAATAGTATAACAATTTTTGAAGTTTCATTGCTGTACACTGATGCAATTTTTCCAATATATATCGAGCGACATCAAATGCACTAACCACATCATTAGGATTTGCATTTATATTATTTTTGACGATGTTATTAGATATATGTGCATCTCCCGAGGAAACAGTGGCAGAATCGTCATTTCCTGTTGGCTCTAATGCTGTAGATTTAAGAATATTTTTAGCTGGGGCTATGCTTCTATTACAAATATCTTGATCTATTGCATTAGATTCGATATTACTTCTATTCTCATCCATAACTTCTATCAAGATTGAAAAATTGTTTCTATAATTTTCTCGCTCCTCTCCTTTCTATTAAAAATCAGTTCATCATCATCGAGCAGCTCAAGAATTTGTTGGCAAGACTCGATGGGAAAATTATAATTAAAGCTAAGTCTTATACCTTTTTCCGATTTTGCAGCCTCGATATTAAGATCTTCTTGTTCATCAACCCCTTCTATAAGTTTCCATTTTACTTTCGATTCTTTGATATTATTAAGAGGTTCCTCATCTGGCAGTGTAATTACAGGAGGAAACAACTGACAATTGTTTACATTGTCAATGTTTGATTCTTCATATATAAAGTTAATACCAAACGCATTAACAGGAGTATGCGGTAAGAGCTGAAGAATAGTCCGCAATGCTTCGTGCATGTTCCGTATAGATGAATTATCGTCTTTGATTAGCCCCATTGCTAATCTACGCTCTGATACAGTAAGCAAATAATCTTTCCCTGTAAAGCGGACTATATTCATTGGCAAGAAATGCTCTATATTAGATACTCCTCCTTTAAAAATATTTTCAGCAACCCACTGTTCGTTGTTGAAAATTGCTTTATTCCAATCTCCTACAATGACCAATGTGCTTACGTTTTCAATAATATTTTGTGGCATTCTTCTCTTTGTTTAGTTATTATTGCCTGCAAATTTAAATCAAAATATCCGAATCGGACACTTCATTTTAGTTAAATTTATATATTTTGCTATATTTAGTCAATGGGCTGCTTGTACCACCCATGGATAATGCCAGTCTAATATGGCGGGTTTCCAGGTGACGTTTCCCACAATGGGACTTCCACTGGCGTGGATGGAGCAGCCACCTCGCTGTTCTTCGCCATTTCTTGTTCCAATTCATTCGCTTCTGCTCTGCCACCAAGCCTTTATTTTTCTCTTCCAATTTGTGGATCTCTTTCTGAGCCTTAGTTGCATTCAGCTTTAGAACCCACTCAATGTAATCTGGTGATAATTGTCGTGCCATAAATTTTCAATTTTTAGGGCAAAATTAAATATATTAGGTTTCTCTCGAAAAGACACAAAAAAAGACTCTTTACTGGAGTCTTTTAATCTTCAACATATTTATAAAATTCATGCAGTATTGAATAAGGAGGCGGTGGAGAGTCAAATGGTCCCAAATGAATTGTTGTTTTATAATCATCTTTCGTGAGCTTGATATGCTTTAAGTCCTCATCCATCTGCTCCTTCAAGCGTATAGCTTCTGCACGTTCTTGTTCTTCTTGTTCCTTGCACCATGTTCTATAACGCTTGCTCACACACAGAACCACAAGACGAAACAATGCGGGGCAAAACATGATACAAACAAGAAACCATGCGCTCCAGTCCGTCGCAAAACCAACAATAATGGCAGTTATGATAGCAGCCAGATAGCACAATGCCAATACATTGTCGTGTGGATTTATTTTAGTTTTGCTCATCGCTGTTCCTCCTCTATATCCATTAGACTATAAAACCTTAAAAAAGTTTAAATTATCTCATTAAGTCATACAGCAGGCATTTGTTGGATTATCTTGCCTTGTAGCAACTTTCCATTCGTATGCTTATTACGCTTGATACCATCGCTTCCCCAAGTGCCCCACTGTTTGAAGAAAAATGCTGCATTTTGTGCCTCGACTTGCTTCTGGATGTTAACAACCCACTCTAATTGCATGGGGCGCGCTTGTGGACCGCTCTCACCACCAACTATAATCCAGTCAATGCCTTTAAGGTTGAGCTCTCCCAAATCCTCAATCAGTGGCTCGCAGGATAAGAACTTCACTGTAGCATCTAAGTCTCTCAAGTGGTCAATCCTATCCTTGGAGGATATACATTCGACAGTAACACCTAACCAAACGTTATCGGGTAAAGTTCTCGTGCTGAAGTAGTCAGACATACGCTCTGCCCGCTTAGTTAAAATCTGATATTGATGTTGTGGCGTACTTTTGATGGTTTCCAGAATTTTATCTACAAAGGTAAAGGGTACTTCCTCATGAAAAATATCACTCATTGAGCACACAAAAATATTATGTGGTTTTTTCCAAGCAATAGGCTCTTTCAGCGCCTCCTCGTGCATTGTCAGCTCAAAGCCATTGCGATACTTTTTCTGGTGCATGGCTTTTAGTCGTTTCGCCATCACTTCTGCATAACAATGTGCGCATCCAGCCGATTTCTTGGTACAACCTGTAATCGGATTCCACGTCTTGTCCGTCCACTCTATTTTTGTCGTTTTCATCGTGATAAAATTTTATATTCGGGAAGCCATTCTTCTGTGTACTTCTCAAAAAGGTTCAATTTTGTAATTGTCCCGCTGTCAAAGGGTTTATCATGCAAATCCATTATCATATTGATTTATTTACTTGCAAATTTAAATCAAAATATCCGAATCGGACACTTCATTTTAGTTAAATTTATATATTTTGCTATATTTAGTCAATGGGCTGCTTGTACCACCCATG
>Ga0181612_172269_pt1 | contig 17006 bp, 6 predicted proteins | sample HoacroProtozoa21_FD_119630 | JGI IMG/M metagenome (GOLD analysis project Ga0181612, IMG submission 119630) | Hoatzin crop microbial communities from Cojedes, Venezuel. Combined Assembly of Gp0051906, Gp0051904, Gp0051908
AGAGCTGTTCCTAAGACAATCAACCGCAACATGCTTATCTTTCAAAAAAAAAAAAAAAAAAGATCTTGGCAGTAATGCGAACTGAACAATTAAACTGACCTCAAATCAGTATAGTTTCTCAGCCTTTTCTAAAGTGTGTGAGAGAGGGAACATCTGGAAGTTTAAGAAAACCTCTAAGCGACTCTCTGTTGTCAGCTTCACAGAGCCAAAACAGCTATTCAGCTACTTCTGTATTTCCAAATACCCAATTTAGTGCACCTCCAACTGCTTCCTTGTGTTTTCTAACAGTAGCCTTCATATGTTCACATACCCACACACACTCCTGCACTCTGACACCTGACACACTGAAAAAAAATTTGTCACTCGTGAGAAATCTGCAGCTTTAGCAATATGGCTAGCAGGTATCGTCTGCCCATACTACACTTTGTGCTCCTTGATTTGACAGCTTCCTAGGAAAATCTTTAACTGGCTTGCTAGACTTCTTTGCTGACCTCTATTTCATGAAGTTTTCACCGCGTGTTTTGTTCCATGTTGCAAAAAATGAATAGCGAGAAAGCAGAAGCATTATATCTCACTGCATTTTTTGTTTGCAAAGCTGAAGAACATTTCTAGAGAACAGACTTAAGGCCTGATTCAACACCTGAAAGGTGATGAATTTCATCTAAGAAGTACTGATTCCCATCATTGCGCATTTCACAGGAGAAAAAAAAATGAAATATTTAATCTGTCTGCTTATTTATAGAAGATAATAATGACATCCAGAAATTCAGTCAATAGCAAAATATAGTGCATTGTGAAACAGTTTTCAGGAGAAAGAGAGAGAAGTACATTGTCAGTGGAAATGTACTACCTGAATGAAAAAAAAGACAATAGGACAGAGAGATTTATTGCACTCTGAATACCAAGTAGTATACGTGACCCTTAATAGGAGTTTTCTGTTATCAGTTCCCGTGATTCAAGTGTTTCAGACTTCTGCACAATAGAATCATCCAAGTTATACAGCCAATGTGACAAGTAGCTTTGCAGGAGTTGACATACCAAGTGGTATATACTATAACATGCTTTTTTTTTTTTTTATGCTTTAAACACATCCTTTGAAGTATGTGCTGCCTTCAAAAAAAGAGTGAAGCAATGCTCCTTTCAGACAGAGAGGAAGCAGCTACCCTTGAGATACTCCACAAATGTAACTGGGGTCCTTGGACTCACCAGTAGTGCTCTTAGGGTAGTGAGTTCTGCTGGGAAACATGGTCATTTTTAATGGCCCCAGAAATGCTTTGCAAGCTCCCGTTGGCTTTTATGCAGGCAGATTATATGGTTTTAATTTATAGTGGTTTTACTGTGATTCCTCAAAAGAAAACGCCCTTCCCCACCATCCAGCGTGTTTGTACATCCATGCTTAAACTCCTTAATTTCCAAATTGCTGTGCTATTTGTTTATATAGGACTGCTGAACTGATGTAGTCCAAGAAATTAGATGACTGTAAAACTAAACTACCTGTTTGCAAGTTCTTACTTTTGTAGTTTATCTGAACTGTTTCATACATCAAGAAATGGTATCATCTCACACCACAGAATACAAAGAATTCCAAATGCCAAAGAATTTAGAATTAAAAGGAGAAAAGTAGTATTAGGATCACCAGCTATGCCTGAGGTTTCCAGCCATTGTTCCTTAAATTTTAAGTCTCTGCAACTGAATTCATGCACCTCAAATGTTGGTGATTATGAGAATTTACAAGCTTGCACCTTTATTGTTTTGGCTGCAAACATTCTGAATTTGATTGATTTAACTGTGCAGACCTCTCAGCTGTGACAATTCCCTGTTCCACTGTCACCTGTCTAATAACAGTCATATATTTAGCTGCATCCCCTAACTGCCTACTGGTGGTAGGATTCTAATAAGTGATTTGGCCTGGATTTAGGCAAGACATCAGAGATTCTGTGTCCTAATAACACTGCCTTAAGCCATCCACCTTCTTTGCCTTTTAAGTTGTTTACTAACCAAGATAAATGAGCTTGCCAAGACAGGACAATGACAATAGTTGGCAGATACATTGCTCACACAGCTGACCCTGCTGAATTTTAAAACAAAATAAATCTATGCTGTTTTGGTTTATATATGACTTATTAAATTACTGATATATAACTTGTCTGACCCAGAATGCAGGGCACCACTAATGCACTAAGCTGCAGACACTACGTAACCTTAAAAAAAAAAAAGTTTACATCAAAATTAACATGAAAAAGAGACAGGTTCAGATGGAATGAGAGATGAGGGGAAGGAAAAACAAGGCTTGTCTAGTTGTCTTCTGGGAACCCAATATGCTATCAGCTGCTATCATTTACAAAGCAACTGATGATGGGAAAGACAGGTATGACACTAAAGTTGTTCATTCAGAAGGTGGAGTCACTATACTTCAGAAATTGGTGTGTCCAAGGAGTCTCCGTTGTACCTCCATAACTGGAAACACTCAGAAATGTCCCATGAAAGCATTATAGTTACTGCTTATTTGAGAAAGACCCACAAGAACTATTCATTTGAGGCTAAAAATTTTCAGCTAGAACTATGAATTTAGGAAATACTGAGTATAGAGTTCTCTTTGCTACTTCTTATAAGACATGTAACATGCTGGTATTAGGGCCTACAAAACAATACTTAGTTATATTGGACCCTTTTTCTAATCCAATTTATGGGTAGAATCTCTGCCTTGTCTCCTCTATAGCTTGCAAAACAACCCTAGAACTACCTAGCATGTCACTTCCAGGTGGTGTGAACATTTGGTCACCTTATCACCATACCTTGTGCCTTTTTTTACAGGAGCACTAAATAGAAGACATCAGAATGAACCCAGTCAGGGAAGGTCTATGTGACACACAGATTTATTCTGGAAAACTCAATACTCAAAGAAAAGAAGGAACACAATTCAATCTCCATATACCCAAAGAGATATTTCACTCTTTAATCTTCAGATGTTTGTTGTTTAAATTTTTTTTTCATAAAGTAAGCCCCAGTTAATACTACCAGACTCTCTGCTCCAGACTTCCCATACTCCCCAAATTTGTTCCCTCTCCTGGGGGTTTATTGTGTGTATGGATACTCTGATGCATGAAACAATCTCCATTGTTCTTCACATTCTATTAGCAAGAATACAGATCATTTATAAATAATTAGCATACTGGATGGATAAAATGTAAATCTCCATTCTACTCAGAAAATACTTTAACATGGCCTGCAGCACTAATCCTAAAAAGTGACTCCCCCTGTCCCGCCTCCTACCAGTGTGAGGATAACTTCTTAAAACGGCATTTGAAGAACAAAGTAGGTATAACGTAACAACAGAATTTTATGTGTTGGATGAGGCTGGATGGAGTTGGGAAAGTTCCAAGCCACTCTGCAGTTTCTCCATTTTTTAATAGCAAAAACCTGAGTAATTCCCTTATTTCCAGCTTCCCCTCGTCTATTTTAGCACTGACCTCCCAAGCTCATTGCAAAAACTATGTAGAGAGGTCTCAGATGCTTGTGCTGATGGCAGATATAAAAGTTCAAGTTCTTAGTTTTTATAGGTCAAGAGGAGACAGTTGGATAACTTCAGACTGGAGGAAGACAATGAATTCTGCTGGATGAGTGATCAGAGAGTTGGGGCTCAAGCATACGCTGGAGCTCTAAGCTAAAATCACAGTTTAAATCAGCCTTGTGACCTCAATCACAAAGTCACACAAAACACAAAAGTCAAAAAGGTGCCTAACTTGCAACCAGAACCTAACTAAATTCACAAAGACAGGAGTCCAGAATGAATACAAGGACCAAGATTCAAAATATAATGGCAAGTTGTTTCTTTCCAAGCGCTTCCACCTGTAATGATCAGATGCATCAAGCGATACACAATTGAGCTAAATGATTTTGTGCTGGACCAGTTAAAAAAAGTAAAAATAGATTTTTCAAAACCATGGATTATTTTTAAAATTAAGTTTCATATTTTTAAACAGCAATGAGAATGAATCCCAGACTCTGTTTTGCTCACCTGTTATCTCTATTGTTTTAGATGATCACTAGCGACAAGTCACTTCTTTTACCTCCTTTCTGAGGCAACAGTTAATTCTAAGAGACACTACAGTAAATCTAATTAAAACCAGTCTAAGAAATATTCCCAGTGCGTCTTCTTGCCTTGCAAGATCCTTCCTTCCCTCTGCATTTTCAGAGTTAGAGGCTTTGCCTTTCTTTTGCTTGATATCCTGACACAAGACCTAGTCAAGCAGAAGATAAAATGTATAAAACCACAGAAATGTATATAGAAAGGAAATGTTTTTGATTCAGCTTTTAGCAGTTGTAGCCTGCTGCATGTTAACACCAGGCACCTTACTATTTCTCTAAGATCTCACTAGACTATGTCTTAACAAATGAAATGCCACACTTTGTTACAAAAACCACTGCTATTTACAAATGAAGGCATAGATCCACGAGCAGCTCTAGTATTTTATTGTCATATTTGACTAAAGTTTCTTTACACACTCTCATTATTTCTGAGATAAGGTTGAATTGTCTGTCTCACCCACCTACATCATGCCAAGTAAGAATCGGTAACATTACTTCAAGCACTGCTGCCCTAGCAACAAAAAGAAACACATGCGGTTTCATTGCAGGTAGTACAGAGGACAGTCTGAGAAGAAACAGCTAGCACATGCCAGCCATTTGGGTACAGCGGCCTGCCCTCCATTTATTTTGTATACCTGCAGATAAAGGTGTCAAGCAGGGTTTTAGAAAACAAATAAGGAAAACTCTCATGTGATGAAACCAGGATTTCCAGAAAGCTCTAGTCCCATTCCCTACTTTTTTCCTCCCCCCTCTTTTCACCCTCCCTGTGTTTATTGTTCTGTCAATAGTACCAACCTCAGAAGCTGTCCTGTCTATCAAGAAAATTGTTAAGATAGACATGGCAGTATGAAGACACTGAATCACCAACCCTTACTACCTGAGTGGTCCGACTGCCTCAGAAGGCATAGGAAACAACTGCGTTGAATACAGAGAAGGCAGACTACGACTGGAAAGCGAGAAAGAGAAATTAAGCCTGCAGCTCAAGAGCTGCTCGATAACAACTCACTCTTTGATTAATTAGTAAACTTCCTTTCTGTGGCTAATATAAAGTTTAAATCAAATTCACATAAAGCTAACTATAATTTCTTAATCAGAGACTAAATTATGCTCTCTGGCTTCTACATCCTTTTTTAAGCTAAAAACTCTGTGTTGCTTTGTAGCAGCTTTATAAGGAATTTCATTGTTCTGTTTTTCCAGTTCCACAGGATCCCTGCATTGTTCCATGAATACAAACTAACACGCTCCAGAGACCCACTTAATACTTTCCGGTTTTAGACCATTCCCCAATAACTTAGCCTCAAATCCTAAAGTAAGTAATCTTCACTCATGCAAATTCTTCTGCCTTCAAGAAAGTGGCCATAAACATTACTCTGATGAGTTGAGTTTTGTGGAAAAATTAAATAGGATAAAGACTGGCATACTGAAAATAGTAATAGAAGTACTGAAAAGAGTAATAGAAGAAAAAGGAAATAGTTTCTTACACTGCCAAACGGCATTTCATCTTTCTGAAAGACAATAGAATAGTTTGCTTCATTTATAGGATACAGTTGGTATATTCACTTCTTACATATATATGTGCAGTGGTGTCTTCTGCATATTAAACGATTCCACAGGCAGTAAGATTCTGCATTTGTCAGGTGTAGCACAAAGAGTATAAATGATACCTGACGTATCCATTCTATTCATTTCTAAGCATGTGAAAGCATTACTTCAAATGCATGTTTTGAAGCTTCAGTTAACTTTTAAATGAATACAAGCAGTATGGTGGGCAGCATCCAAAATGATGACTGTTTGTCAAAACGGAGCTTAAGAGGTGACAAAGTTCTCTACATGATTTTCCTTTAGTCTGAAAGTCTCTTCAGGCTGGAAATATGACATCGGCAGAAGTCAGGTTTAGTGCTCAGAATGGTGTGATCTCCGTTCAGCCCTTAAACTATATTAAAAAGCAGATAACTCCTTATCAAACAGTTTTGTATTTTTAAAACAGTTTTTTGTTTTTAAAGTTTTGTATTTTTAAACACTCCCATCTATCCTTTCACCTTTTCTTTCAATAGCAAATGCAAAAAAATAATTTTTGAAAGATCCTGACATCTGATGCAGGGGGTAAGACAATTCACGATCTTAAAACTTGTTTCCCTTCACTCACTATTCTCTGAACAGGTCAATATCTCTTGCCCGGGAAGACCATCCATTATCATGGTGACAGTTATTGATTTTAATTAAAGTAGCAGAAAGAAGCTGAAAATATTAAGCCCTATTCTTCCACATTCCAGGTGTCAGAATAAATGGTACTGAGAATTTACACATCTTTATGCCTATATCCAAATCTACAGCCAATCTACACGAGAGATGACAACAGAGTGCTCCAACATCTTTAATTAGTATAGAAAGCTGACTTGATGATAGGGACAACATGTCCTGCAGAACATGTCCTGCACAAGACAACATGTCTTGGCGCCAGCAGCTCACCAGGAGAAGGGAGTCTCAATCGCAGTGAAAAATTTAATGGGCAGGAGTAGTCACTTAACTTGTTTACATAACCAAGCAAGCTGGGTTTGTCCTTTTGTTCCCCCCCCTCCGCCTTGCTTAATTCATGTCTGCAAAGAGAACCAGTTATTTAGGTTACCATCCAGCTACTGACAATTACAACTTGTAATGTCTGCCAAACGCTTAAATCTCAGCAGCCATGAAAAAGACAAAGACCTTTTACTAGAATAACACGCCTAGACACACATACACGCACACAGAAAACAGGAGTACAGTCTGCTCCTAAGCTGTGTATTCTGTCAAAGTTTCTCAGTGTTGTTCAGAAACCATAACTAGATGTTGACGCCCCCAAGCTGCAGAAAGGCATTTCAGTCACAGATTTCAGAGAAGTAAACAGATTCAGAAAGGTTGTTTTTCACCTAAACTTGTACAACGTGCTTGTGTTGAGGGTTTGTTTTTTTTCCTTCCTGTGAGGAACAGCACCTTGTAATACAGCTTTGCTCTCCTGCAAGAACCGACAGAGTGAAGTTCACAAGGCACAGGGCACTCCATTTGGTAGGCGTCAGATACAGAGGACTGCTACTCTAATGGCCAAATAAAATCCATTGATCTCTCAACCTCCATCTGATCAATGGGATCAAATTGGTTTTAAATGAGATCTCACTATACTTTAGAGTAAGCTGACTGATGAACAGACTTATGCAGTCTATTTTCCTTTGTTTGGAGATTTCAGGTCTCCACTGCTATGTGGGTGGGTTGGCAGAAATTTCTCTGTGTATTACATTTTCTCTCCAGAATCCCTGCAGAAAAATAAACCGGTTGCCTTTTCCCAATGATTGTCATGCATAACAGCTTAAGTGTCTAGATATTAATTGGCAATTTTACTTATCAGGACAATTTTTCTTACATTCTCTCAAAAAAATAAAAGATTCTATAAAATCCATAATGACTTTGTTCCATCTAAAGCCATCCATTTTTTAGTACGTGCCCTGGAAGTACTGATACATTTGGGGAAAAACATACTGCAAATAAGCAACTTTCATATACTGCATTACAGTTTTGGAATGCAAAAATTCAAAAAGGTGAAATTCCACTGCATTCTTGTAGCAGATAACCCTGTCTTACAGGTGGTAATACATTGTTGTCATCTGAATGTTTATTCTTTTCTCTCCAATACTATCTGAACAGGTACCTCACCTCAATAAAAGAAAGATGTAATAGAAGAGCCACTGGGAAGCCTGACATTTATACGTCTCTTTTCCCAAGCATTTGTGAATTTTGTTGTCTCCTTGACAGTTCCTTCTCTGTTTGACTATCTGCTGTGCATCTTATGGGCACAGAGATTTCAAGGGACCTGATGTGACTGCGGTTCCTTTTGGAACGATATGCTGAATAATCTTAACTGTCCCCGCTGGCTGAATGACAGGTATTGAGAGCAGGTATGTCTCTCTGTTCAGGGTCATAGAGGAGAACCAGGTGCTTCTGATGCAGTTTTGAAGGCAAATGAAAGCAATTCCATGCTAGTCAGGATTATCATCTGAACCAGTGACTCTTGTCCCTAGACAATAGTGTGAAGAGATTCACCACGTGCAACAGTCGTCTGTGCCACCTAGAGAGAGACTTGGCAGAAAAGTTGTACGAAATTAACAACTGTCACTTAGTTTGCACAGAGAAAAATTAAATTGTTTCCACTCATTTTAAGCTTTGACAAGGCAAACAGGATGTTGATGTTTCCAGCATGCACTGTCTGGGGTAGACTGCAGCATAAACATCTATCGATCCTGAAACTAATTACTGCTCTTCTAATGTCCGTCACAGCAGACTCCTTGTTCTATGTATGAATACTCATTAATCAGATCACTACACATTGCACAGAAGTTCAAGGAGGCTTTCCTTTTCATGAAATGGAGGCTAAAATCTACTACAGTATAAATACATTTTAATGTACAGGGTTGAATTTTGCCAGCATGTCGCAATTCACTCACAGTGCTGCTGGAAATTTTCTTCACTTATTGGCATGGTCTGAATTAACGACTGAAGTGGCACACAAAAAGGAATTGGGGAGGGTACGCAAGCATTTACCCACATCTCTCTTCTTTGTCTTCTTTCAGGGAATGACCCTTTAATCATAGCATGAACAGGAGAAAAAGAATATTTCGGAATCCTTGTGCAGCTAAGAGATGAGTATACCAAAAAGTGGAGAGAATGAGGAGTGCTGAATGTCATGCTACTCTAAGGTGTAATGAAAAAATCAAATTTTTTCCTGAAGACATGAATCTTTCCAGGTTTTCAAGAGCTCCATGTCTCACTCCCAGCTGACAGAATACAGTCACCTTGGGGTTATATTGAACAGAAGCAGCTATCGATTAGAAAAGTGTTTGCAGATTAGGAGCCTTGCAAAAGAGTTACTCAGCAATCTCTCTTAATTGGATATGTTCAGCACTTGAAACTTAATTTCTATCCCCATTTAAGTGAGTCAATATTGTGGAAGCAGCTAGAAAACAGGTCTGACACAATAAAAGTGCAGTTCTGTTGCTATTTGTTTGGATCAGTCTAGTCAGAAGCAGAATACGTCTGCCTTTATTTCACGTCAGATAACCACTGGCCTCATGCTCTGTGAAAGCGCTGTAATGGTTTCCATTTAGCACTATACCAGGGAGTCGTGGACTATACAGAGTTTAGAGAGTCACAGCTTATCGAGGAAGAGATCTCTGGTGATTGCCTAGTCCGTTCCCCTCAGCTCAAGCAGTGTCAACTATAGTACGTTGTTCAGAATCATGTTCAGCTGGGTTTTGAATATCTCAAAGGATGGAGACTCCACAACCTCTCTAGACAGAGTGGTCCAATGTTTCGACTCTCCCGGTAGCAAAGTTTTTTCTTATGCTGAGCCTTCTCTTCAGGGCTGAAAATTCCAAGCTCTCTCAGCCTCTTCCTCTTACATCCCCAAATGTACACTCCCTTAATAATTTTTGTGACTTTTTCTCCAGTATGTCCATGTCTCCTCTCACACTAGAGAGGCCAGATCTGGACACAGCACTCTAGATGTGGTCTCACCAGGAATAAGTAGAGTGCAAGGATCACCTCCCTCAGCCTGCTGGCAACGTTCTTCCATTAATACAGCCTTCTTTGTCTCAAGGGTGCATTACTGGCTCATATTCAATTTTTTTGGTCCACCACCCCCAAGGCCTTTTCTGCAAAGCTGCTTCTCAGACAGTCAGCCCCCAGCCTGCACTGATGCATGGGGTTAGTCTTCACCAGGTGCAGGACTTTGCACATGCCTTTGTTGAACTTCATGAGATCCTTGTTGGCCTGTTTCTCCAGCCTGTCAAGATCCCTTTGAGTGGCAGCTCAGCCATCTATTGTATCAACCACTCTTCCCAGTTTTGAATTTTCTGCAAACTTGCTGAGCGTGCACACTGCCCTGTGCTTTAGGTCAAGAATAATAGTAGCGGCCCCAGTATTGACCCTGGGGTAGCACCACTAGTGACTGGCCTCCAGCTAGACTTCATGCCACTGTCACAACTTTCTGAGTCCAGCAGTTCAGCTACTTTTCAGTCCATCTCCCTGTCCACTTATCTAATGCATGCTTCATCAGGTTGTCTACTACGGGCAACTCTTGGAGAAAACAAACTCCAGAAATACCAGGTTCTATTAAATTCTGTTTCTAGTAATATGGAGCTGCTAATCCTTATAGCCCGTTGCATGAAGAGTTAGGCATTAGCTGTGCCTAAACAAGATGACTGGTTATAGTAGTCTTGTCAATCATGTTCCTCAGTTCTGTAGGAGATGACATAACGTACTGAAAAAGGATCAAGAGGCATTACACAATTGAAGGAAGCTCACTGCGTTGCTCCCCTCAAAGGCTAATATGCTAATATGCTAATATGACTAAAGGAGAAATACTGAGCACATTTTCTGAAAAACAACATGACCTTTAATAGGAAAAGAAAAAAGTCTCCTTTTCCTTTGGCTACACAAAACAGAGTGCTCCTGCTTGAAAATACAGTAAATCTGAGCCTTAAACTAACATCTGGAGACCTGCATATCTGTGGTTTAAACAACTCAGAAGCAGAACTTTTTCATTAAATAGCTTTTAATACATATGTTATTGAATACTAAATAGAATGAGGGAAAATTTTACCACACTAGCAAAGATAGGATGGAGACACTAAACTCAAGCATATGTTTTAGTTTGGGTTCATCCATGTACTCATTTTCAAGGTGCACCAACCTTTTTAATTTTTAGAAACACAGCAGCTATATAATGCTTAGAAAGACCTGAACATCTCCTGGCAGCTCTGCTAAGAAAAAGCAGTTATAGCTCTCCTACACCCACTTAAGAATAACAGATTTCCCATAAGCAAAAAAAGTGGACACAACCTCCCAGAGTTCAGGTGTTTCCGACTGTTGGGCTTACAGAGGGAGAGGTACCTCTTCTCATGTTTGAAAGCACCAACTGTTCATAGTTGCTGAGGCATATAGTTCTGCAGGAACGCAGAAATTAGTGGACTGTATTCTTCTCTCATTTTGTGTAACTGTTGTAAATTTCAGTGCCTTGCTCATCCAAGTCCCACTGCACAGCTAAAGTTACAAGAAGAAGGTATCAGTACCAAGTGAAGATAAAGCTCTCCTAAAGCTTGTTTATGATGGCTTCATGTGTTTTCTCCTTCCCTTGACACACGTGATCATTTCATTTATATTCCCCATCTGCAGTGAGAAAGCCAGACTTTGCGAATGCATCTTCCCTAACTTGCTAAATCCTTTTCTTACTGAACAACGATTTGGTCACGCTATTTTTACTGTGATGATATGATGTGTGCTAATAACTTTCTGATTTGGTGTCACCAGTGTCTCAGCAATTGCTTTTTTTCATGGAGTTATCTTTTGAAGATTATGTCACTGCCAAGGGTGACCTGTTAGCTTTATAGTTAATGATTAATAAACTATTCTTCTTTGCTTAATTTATACCAAAAATTAAACTCTAAAGGTTATGCTAGATGTTCCTGTTTCTAAAGTCCAAGTCTAAAGATGCAGGTATTAAAAAGGTGAGAAGCATGAAAGCAGCACAGCTATTCTTGGGCAAGCATTAATAATTAGATATTACTTCAGAGAAAGGGCAATGCTTCAACTGAAGATGAAGTATTATCTTCGATATCTTTTTGTGCAGTTGGCAGAACATTCCCACTGATTGTGCTTCTAATCTCAAAGTAAGTTGGCAGGTTTGCCCTTTTCTAGCTGAAATATAGTCTCTTCTGGGAAACCTTTACCAACTCATCCTGAGAATTGTTATGTCCTATTAAAGGTTGTTCACTGATATTTGTAGTATCTTAAATACACATTGCATTATTACAGGTGAATTTTACATTTGCTTAGAGTAAAGATTACGCTGAAAATAAAAGACATACAGATATCCACAGGGCTACATTGTTTAGGAAGCGGACTCGTTACTGTGCTAGAGTATTGCTGTATACCATGGAGCTGCTTCAGGAACAGCAAAGTCAGCTGGGGATGAAAAACAGGAAGTTGTTGAAGCCTGGGAGAAATATGGTCATTTATGATCTCCTAAACTCTAGGAACAAGAGGCTTCAACAGACATTTCAGACAGAAAAGACAAAAAAACAGAATGACTGACAATCACACCAGAGTGGTATTAAAAATTAGTCTCAAACATTATTTTCTCTTTCTCCTGGATAGAAGTAGGAAATTCCTCTGCATATGGTGGAAGAGTTTTTTATGTTTTGTTTCTTTTTTTAAAAAACAAAAAAAGTTTACCACATGAGAAAATACAGGATTTCATTGCTTTCATGAAGAAGGAAAATGCATGTTTGCCTCATTTAATGGTTGGCAAATTTACCTTGGCTTCAATTAAGTAATTTTAAAAAAATCTGCTTGCTTGCAATAATGAAGAAACCATACCAGAAACTAATGCATTCATTAAATTCTTCCTTTAGGGCTGGCAATCCCATCTACACTCAGTTTTAGTGAGAAATCTACCCTGGAACATCTGATGTCAAGACAATTTAGCTTTTATGTTTGTAACATTTTTAAGGTACCCATTTGCATTTACCACAGTAGCAAAGGACTGTGATGGCTAGTTTAAAAAAAAAAAAGAAAAGAAAAAAAAAAGAAGTAGCTTCAAATCCTTTTTAGGACCAGAAGTTAGAGTTCAGTAAAATAACTCCACTAGGTGAATCATTGCAATATTGGTTAACAGACAACATACTAATAACATTCGACTTTTACAATTCAGGAAAAAACTATAAAATAAGTTAACACAAAGGTCAATTATGATGCAACACATTCTCCTTCCCATAATATATATCACATTTTCTTGTGCTTTTTCTAAGTACAGGTACCAGGAAGGTAATGAGATCATATTTTCAATTTATTAAAGAAGTCCATAAGAGCAACTCTCTTGACATCTGTCACGTATTCCTGGGCTAGAAGACAAGTATCACTGTAGGGTAACTGCATGTAATTATTAAATCTCTTTTATGTTAATAGTCACATTTACACAGTAAGGCTGGTCAAAATGGTCAAAATGGTTTTATCAAACACATTTTTGCTAACTGAAATCTCAGTAGACATATTCTGAAGACAATGTTTGCATGAAAGGAAAGAAAGTAATTTGACCTTGTATGCAATTACATATATTGACTTGGAAACAGCACCAACCTGCCTCGAGTCAGTCCTATTCAGAATACCCTAACCTATCTATTTCTCACTGCAAGCTGGCGCATCCTGCTGAAGCGCGTCCTGTGTTCCTGCAGCTCTCCAGCAACAAAATCCATGTGATCCGAAATCCAGTAAGCAAAACAGAAGAGTGGGGCATTCTCAGTTTGTGATAGTCTTAACGTAAGTGCTATGCACTCACCTGCAAAATAAAACATCCATTTAGCCTACTTGTTTTGTGAAAAAAATGACACATTTAGCTTGTTTTCAAGTTTCTACTAGCTTGCCCATCACAAAAAAGCATTATCCAATATTTATTGCAAAAGACATAGCCTTTATTACTAGTAGTGATCCAGCCATAACCTCTGAAAATCATCCAAAATCCTTATTCCTAAGACTTTAAAATTAAACACATGAATAGAGTATAGCCAGATTTTAAACACAAGGATTAGAATTTGTGACCTTCAAGTATAAACTTCTAATAGCGACATTTATATATGAATCTTTAAGGTTAATTTAGTGACGATGTTGAGTACACTGTTAACCTCAGCTGAATAAGTTTTATCTTTGTATGCTGCAAGTCCTTATTTAACATTTCCATTTATTTGCATGCCCCTTGCTTTGGAAATATGTACATACTAAATGAACAATCACAGGCAGGAAAAATAATCATGGATATAGAAGTGATTTATCTTCATGTGACACTTTAAGGTCATACTGGATGGGATCTGACTCTGTGTCTTCTGAGTATTCCCTGAACAACAAAGACATGTAAGAAGTCACTTGGTATTATGTTTCTGAGAATACAAAACACAATTTCACATCCAAACATACTCTACTGAACAAACTAAATTAGATGCTTCCTGCTTCGTGAAGTAATTTGAACTAAACACACCTACATGAATGAATTTTAGCTGTTTGACTACAGTAAAAAATAAGAATGGCTTGATTTTGAATGCGAGAGGTTTCTGACAAAAAGAAGGAGAAATCTTCAGCCTTTGATCTCCTTTCATTTTGATTACTGGAGGAAAAAAAAAGGTGGGGAAGAAAGTATGAATAGCTAGATAAAATCACATTGTTTCTTCTTGTAAGAAATAAGAAAAATAAATTTCAGAACTTAGAAAACCCACAAAAATTCCAAAAAGTAAATCTGTAGTTTTATGTATGTCAGACATCTGAAACTCATAAAAAATCAAGTGACACTCCTTAAAGCCAAAAATCATATGCACAGTTCACATTGAGCTTTAGTCCACAGAAGTAAAAAGAAATAAAAAGTGATCCAGGACAGTAATTACAGAACAAAATATAGGCATTTATATTTTAAAACGTGAGTCAGTCTATAACCCACTTAAATGAGTTAAATTCTTCTGACTTTCCCAAAACACATTTTGCAATAACAATATCTACATGGTAATGAAGCCTATGAGAGACAGGCCTAGAGAGAAAGTATGACTATGTATCTCTAAAAGCTTATGAACAGAAAAGGTATTTTAAAGGATTTTCTAGGCAGCTGGTATTCAGGAATCTGGTTTTGACAGTGTGATAGGGATACGGAGAGAAAGTGTATGCATAAAAGCAGAATGCGAGAGGGCATGAGAAAGTGCGGGTGAGTGAGAAAGCATGAGAGGGAGAGAGCAGTCAGAAAGAGCAACCAAGAGCAAGCAAGAAAGAGCACAAGCAAACATGAGAGCATGTGTGAGTGTGTGCGAGAGCGATAGGAAGAGCAACAGTGAGGACAAGTGCGAGAAAGCGAGGGCAAGTCTGAGCAAGAAAGCAGGCACGTGAGAGCATGTGGGAGAAGAAGACGTTGCTTAAAATGTTGAGTAATGTCAACTATTAATAACAGATGTAGGAAACTAACTTGTCTCCAGTGAACTGTGTTTTGACCCACTTATTACAAAAGTCAAACACCAGTTAAAAAACTCAGGCTGGGAGCACTGAAGTCCAGCTACTAACACCATGTTTAAAAGCAGTATCAATTAGTTGGATGAGAAAGCAATTAAAAAAAAAATGATCGGCAGAACCCAGGAGGAGCAAGGAGGGAAAGTCCTATAATTGCGATAGGCTATGGGTTTCAGTTGCTGGTGACGCACAGTTGCCCAGCCTGTATCATTTCTCTACCTCCTTCCCAAAGCAAAGCTTGAAAGCGTGTGTTGATTAAACGACGCCAGGGATTTATACAGAGACTAGAACTGTTGCCCTGAAGTGTTCCTGCTGACCATCAATTTTGTGTTCAAGGTCAAACTCATGCTAGACTCTATAAAAGAGAAGGAATACTTATGACAGCACTGGCCCATGAGCATGGATCAACTGATGCAAAAGAATGTAGTGCCCTCATCCATCTCCCACTGCCACCCCACAGCCACAGGTGGAAATGGAGTTCTGGGACTTCTTCTGAGAGCAAACAAGTAGCTTGGTTCAGAATTTCCTACATGAGAAGGAAAGCATCTGTATTGCATCCAAAGTGAAAGCAAAAATAAGGTGAGAAAGGAGTAGGAGTGACTCTAGAAACACAGCTGAAAATTAGCTGAAACTAGCTCCAGTCCTTGCAAGAAGTAGTTTGGGTTTTGGCTTCACTATGATTGAGTTTCTGTATCCTGCTACATACTTTTCTGTCTATGACTTGCAGGTTTGCAAGTTTGATGCCTTCTGAGCATATGTGTGACCTGCAACTGCATCCTTCTGCTATGTAATCCCTAAGGTGCTGGGAGTCCCACCATTTATTGCTAGTAGATTGGACTGCTAGACAGACTCATCTGTCATTTTGCGTTGGGCAAACTGAGATGAGGTCAGGTCATGCTGTCCGTCCATTCGAGTGATCAGGTAGGAAAAGACTGGACTTCCTCAAGGATTTACTTTCCAGGATCAGATCTGAATGTTGGGAACTACTACTGTGTACCACCCCTTTGCTTTTCATTTTAATTGAAAACAATTTTAGCTTCCTTTCTGAAATTAAGAACTGAGAAGACATGTAATTATTCATTCAAATCACTGACCAAAGATAAGATTTCCTCACTTGGAGCTCTGTTGCATAGTATAACATTAAAAAACAACCTGCAATGAACAGGAGTCTGCTTACCAAACATGCTTCAGCCTTCTGGAAACAGTAAAAATTCTTCTGTTGAAGGCATGGAATAATTCTAAGAGAACTAAAAAAGGCTTTTCATAGCTCTGGGATTAATGAGATAGGTAGCTTGTCTCTACTTGCTCATTATAAAACAAGCTCAGATCAGTAGTGGCTAAAAGCCATTAACTTCTGGCAGCAGCTCAGTGACATATGGGAAGAGCTGGTGGCATCAACTCACTTCTTAAAGCATCTAACATTTCTCAATTGTCAGTCCCAGCAGAAGGAATACAATTTGAATGCAGGCTGGAGAGCTGCTGTCTACACCCCAACTATTACAGCTCATGGAATTTGGAAACTAACAGAAGAGCCACACCTGTGGCTGCTGGAAGATGTCTTCCCTGAGTAGCACACATCAGTTTGAAATTAGGGAATCTGGTATCTTCTGTGGATACTGACATTCAGGCAAAGGGATTTAAAAAAAATCCAACCAAACCCAAAACCACTATATCCCTTTAACGGCCACAGAAACTTATTCAATGCACTTACTGCTCAGTTACTCTGTTTCTCTTAAATCACAGCTCTTCAGTTTATTTCTGTCTCTTCCATTTTGAAGAGCTGCATAAAATGTCACAGCATTTTCATTTAATCGTAGCTGTATCTGCAGGAATGCTGGAATTTACAATACTTGGGA
>Ga0181612_173317_pt1 | contig 17003 bp, 7 predicted proteins | sample HoacroProtozoa21_FD_119630 | JGI IMG/M metagenome (GOLD analysis project Ga0181612, IMG submission 119630) | Hoatzin crop microbial communities from Cojedes, Venezuel. Combined Assembly of Gp0051906, Gp0051904, Gp0051908
AACATAGATGATATTTTAAAAAATAGATCAATCTTATCCATTATATGCAAAAGAATTTAGCTAAGAATATTAATTTTCTAAGCATATTGACAATCTCTAAAAGATGTTGACGTTTCAGAAATAACTGTAGTTACTCTAAAAAGTAATGTCACATTTCGGGTGCTAAAAGGAGATTCTGTGAAAAGACAGGAAGAGATTCAGGTGACTAAACACACACATTTATGGCCATTTCAGATGCAGTAGGGTATCCAAGTTGACTGCAAGGGCTGACAGATGCGATACACAACTTACTGGAAACCTGTGTCTTTCTGGGAAAGCAGTTAGATGCCAGAAAGGGTATCTGGAGTGTCCAAATGGCTCTAGACATCTCTGTTTAGGACTCAAATGGTAGTAGATAAGGAGTACTGATGGTGGTACCCATGTAGACAACACATATCAAAGAACCCATTACTGTAGAATAAATAACTCCTCAAAGCGATTCTGTGCATATATCCCACTTCAGATGACTCAGATACCTTAGATAAGAACTGAAAACTTGTCAGCACTTTAAGTAATGATCATTGGATACTTGTACCAAACTAGCCATCAAGAAGCCAGATCACCTGAGTGGCACAGAGCATGAAGGACTGGCTGAGCCCAGATACCAGCTCAAGACATTTTGGAAACATATGTGCATTTCGAGCATGCGATTAACCTGCTATGAATTGACTATGACTGCTAGGAATGTCAATAGGTAGCTTTATTAAGCTACTAGTATGCAGAAAAGCACTAGTTCCATTTCAGATTTATTTATACAAAAACCAAGCATCAGACTACAATAATTCAGACATGGAAGAGCAGTAAATGAACTTGGAAGACAATTATTAGCTTTCAGGCTCCATCACGAATGACACTTTACTAAGCTCTCTTACTAACACGAGGCAAAAAGCACCTAAGAAGCTAAAAGGACCAGTTGAAAAAAGGGAAGAGAAATCATTAATCTGCAGTTGCCTAAGGCAAAACTTGCAAACTAGTCTCCTTCAGGCTATTTGCGGGAGCATCTTGGTTAACTGGATTTTACCAAAACTTACAGAAACTTTCTCCTTGTCTTAAAAGAGCAGATATAGGTAAGAAAAGTTAATTTCAATACTTTTCTCTGACTGCTTTGTATGCTTATGTGAATAAAAAAATAGGATTATGAAAAACTGTGTGATTCATAAACTAGTTGCCGGTCACAAGCTCTCACAGAGATATTTCCTTGATATTTCCAAATATAGGTCAGCTCTTTTGATTAGAAACAGAGGGTTTGCCAGCGATGTTTCTGAACTACAGTTTGATAAAGAGTTTAATCCAATTAAAACCCTACTTACATACCCAGTGGAAAATTCACACAATGTAAGTGCTATACGTAGAAATCCTGAATGATTTATCTTCTGACAGGATCATGTGAAAGTGAGAGGACAGAGTTTCATTTACTGAATAGCTGTAGCAACAGAAAATATTAGCACCAACCCTGCTGCTTTTCAGCCAGAAGGTATCATTCAACAGTTCCACTAGCAGATCTGTTGGTAAGAACAGCCTCTAATCTGCTTAAGGCAAATCAGCTGTGCCGATTTGGGTAGAGCAATTGAGTTCATCTGGCTTATTCTGCTTGAGATGGAGTTAGAAAGCAATCACAGAAACCCTTCAGCTGAAGCCAGATCTGGGGGTGGCCACCTATGAAAGAAGTGCATTGAGAAGGAGGTGCTGGTAACATCTTCAGTCACTTCCACAGAATTCTGCCATTTATGAAATTATGATACTTCTCTGAAATATAAGGGACAGCTTTCCTCTCCAAAACACATCAGGGGGACAGCCCCCCCTAAGGCACCAAATAATTCTGTTTTTCAAATATGTTACACCTACTGAGAATACCATTTTCTCAGATAGGTGGAATAATGTGCATGATGACAATAAATATCAGCATTAGGTGTAATGAAGAGGACTAATTTACCAAGCTAAAAGGATTTAAGATAGTACAGCTTTCAGAGACATCTTCCACACTGGTAGAAACCCATGAATAAAATTATTTAAGAGTCTAGGAACTGTAAACAGAAAAAGAGAATGTGAGTCTAAGTGATCAGAAATTACGTTAATTTTGGTGGGAATTGTCCCATTACTGGCCCATAATTAATAGCCTAGAATCTACTCAGGTAACAGCTTGATAACAATATCAGGAATAATAGGTTGTAGAAAACTCTTCCCCACCAGAGAGCTCCATCTTGTTGTTGGCACACCTTTAATAAGTACATGAAACTTCCTTACTATGTAATAAGATACCTTGGATTTAGAAAACAACTTATTGTCAGAGACAACTAGCTCTTATCTACAGTGTCAGAGGAAAGAAATGCTTCAGTATAGGTTATAACAAATTCATCAAGTCCTTAACCCAGAAAAATCTGAAGCAAGACAGGCCTAGAATGTTCTTATTACTTCATTGTACTCTAAGTCACTTGCGTTTCGCTCAGTATGAGGGAGACTGATGGACAGATATCAATCATTATGTTTGCCTGTGAACTAAGGACTCAGATCAGCCAGATCTGATATTCCTATCATACATTGTTGTTCTGCTTTTTAAGCCAGCGTGCTTACATTTCACCTGAGGAACATGTGAGGAGAGAACAGATCACTGTGATCCTGTTCTGTAGATACATAGATGGGCAGAATCTGCATCAGCAGGGAAGTCCCATGTGAATATTAGTTGAGCAGATATATGAATATATACCTCCTGCAGACAGAGTTGTGAATTCTATCTTGGTTTACCTATCTCATAGCTAGAGATTCCCATTTTCAACCAGAAACATCAGACGAAGCTGAGGATTTCACTTCCTGCCATAATGGATTCTCAAGAGAGAGAACTGACCAAAGGGCAGGGAATTGCAACTAAGAAAGCTCAAAAACTGCATGGAAGAATTCGTATTTATGAACTGTAATATGCAACAGTTTAAAATGATGGCATTTTTAAAGAAGAACAATATATGGAAGAGGGCACGGGTAGAGGAGAGGCAAAAAAGTAGTACAGATTTCCTCAAAGCTTTATACAGTCATGACTGCTATTCACACAGGCTACTCTGAAGATGCTTTCTGTGAATGCAGAAAAATAATTAGGGGGTCACCATTGTCTAGTTTTTTATTCTTCTTTAGAAGAATCCCTTCAAAATCTTTTTAGAATGAACCAACTGTTAGAAGAGTTACATTTGAAACAATTTGGTAAGTTCACTTGCCTCCTTCAATGTTCAGGACAACGGAGACTGGAAATGACCAAGATGGCAAATTTTTTCATTGGATAGGTCATAAACTATTGGACCTCCTTGGACCCATCATTTTATTCCTAATCCAGTGGATCATTAGGACCTCCCTCTAGGGAGACGTCCACGGGACATACCTGGACTTCCTTTGTACTGAAAACAACAAACAATGAAGTTCTGTTCACAGCAATGCATTAGTCTATTGGCCACACCAGAGTTTTGTGCATGCCAGATACAATCTGCAAAACTATCTGAGCCACCACCTGCCTTTTAGGTGTAACAGTCCCCCATTCTTCCAGTTCTGATCACTGTGGTCAGTCAGGAAGCAGATGATTCTTTCCACTCATGGTGTGCGTCCTGACTGTAAGGTTTGCGTGGGTAAGGTGAAAGAAGGTGCTACATTTCTCTCAGCATTTCTCACTGAAAACATAGCAAGGTTGCTCTTTCATTTCACATGACAACAAACTTCCAAACCTCAGCATTTTTCATAATAGAAGTATCTCCCAGACAATGATTCCAAACACTTCCTTAGTATTGGATAACAGAGTCAAAAGCTAAAGTGTTCACATTTCTCCTTTGAGCTTTTAGGATACCTCTTTCTGTTTTTTCTGTTTCGGAAAGGGACTCACTCTCAGCAGGTATACATTAATTTTGGTGAGAGTGGCCTGCTTCAAACTGTCCCTTCTGGAATACTTGGTTTCATGTGCTACAGAAAAAAGGTCTGAACTCTTGAACTAAGCTTTCCTTGCACATACTCCCTCTCTACTCTCTCCTTCTTTCCCCTTCTTACCCCCAAAGAAATGAGAAATTATTACAACTGACAAGTTCTACATCAGTCAGACATACAAACACAGCAGGAAAGAGCAGACCTACTGTTTTCTCACATGCATTGTTCTGTAACTTGGCTGCGAAATTGTGTCTTAGATCCACAGATTAACACATTCGTACTGTGTTTAAGCCTCTTCCCGCAGAGTATTTCTAAAATGTGGCCTCTACCTGCCCAGCTAAAAATTGCTGCCCAAACCATTGTCTTGTATATACTAAACTTCAGGCCCTCTGATCTTGACCCATTCAAGAACTCTTCTACAAAAGTCACGTTCTTGATCCACTACACTGAGCATGTTACATGCTTTGGTTCCTACTGTTACTTTTAAGACAATTTGTGGCATACAAATTCTTTCTTAATAAACCTTCAAAGTCATCAAATAATTGATTCCTGTCTTTCATGTGCTGACAATGCCCTGTCATTGCTGGTTTGCTATTTCTACTTCTGCTGAGAAGTCAGGTAGCAGAATTCAATTGTTCCAATATTTCATGATTCAAAGGGACTGTAAAACAACTGCATATTTTAACTAAATATACAGCTGTACAAAAATCAACATTGCTATACATTATGTTGCTGAAAAAGACAATTCCCTGCATTGCCTCAAGCTCACTGTTGTTGCTATACCGATCTGTGGAGATTCAAGATCAATTTACTTTAAAACAACACTGATTATTCTAGTGTTTTCTTTGATGAAGTTCTGCTCTGGCAAATTGTCTAACCTACAAAACACACTCAGGAGAACTGAGTGTGCAGAAGTAGTTCATTAAGTCAATCATAATTAACAAATAATTGCGGAAACAATATTACAATTGTTTTAATTAGCATATTGTTCATTTGGAATAAATTGGAAATCAAATGATCACAGTCTCCTAAGAAATTCACACAAGTCACTTTTTCCTCTCTAAAAAAGCAAGCAAGCATCACTAGCATCTCCACATATCAGACAGCACCATAACAGATACCAGAACAAAACCCGGCCGATGGGGGGGGGGTGTCAAATGTTTTAAATTTTTCAATTTTTTTAATCATTAAAATAATGGGAAATTACAATTAAAACATTTTAATCACTTTTCTGTTTAAAAGTGGGCAAACACCTTATTGCTTCCTTATTGCTTTCCTTCTGTAACTAATAGGAAAGAAAAAAGACAGGGAGAAGAAGGGAAGAGGGAAGAGAGTAAGAATAAGAGGAAAAGAAAGGAGCCATCCTGCAGACCAAAGATTCTAAACCCAGCAACTTCTGATGAGAGTTTCAAATTACAATTGGTTCTAAAAAGTTTTTTTTATAATGTGCAAAGTGTTTTTATGATTGTTTTACTTCTTTTCATAAATCTCATGAAGATACAAAGATGAAATGACAAGTATTTAGCCATACTTGCATCTTGAAAGCATAATATTTTTAGGTAAGCACCTAAGGTAAAGAAGCACAGTCAGAAAAAGTCGAGATGGTCACTTCTGGAATAGGTAACCTTTAAAATTATAGTACTACTAGAACTTCAGCTTCTGTTATGTAATTATTCTGCCTGTCTGCACCAACCTAAATGAAAGAAGGCTGATGAAGGTGGTGGGAACAAGTGACACGCATTAGGTATTTCCAAGGAGAATGACAGGAGGTCTTAAATAAACAAGGAGTGAACTACCAAATGGGACATGTATACTGGCCTCTTTCTAGCCCAGCTAACACATTGAATTTTTTCAAGTCTATTACAAGGCAGTAAGCTATTAAAATCTTCCCTGCTCAGAGAATAAAGGGTGACCCAAAATTTAAAGTAATTGTGATAGCTACAATACTGGTAAACAAAGAATGAATCTGTGGAAAGAACAGTATTTAGTGTTCTTTGTGGATGTTTATTATAACTTGGGCAAACAAAAAAAACCCATCTACAAATATATGAGGAAATATGTTATGTGTTTCCAAACCAAAATTTACTTCACAGTGAAGTTTAAAAGTAAATTTTAAGTGAAACTTGATTTAAGTTCACCTCACCTCTCAGTCTGACTGTCAATATAAAGACTAAAAGTCTGTAAATTGCAAATGACTTCTAAATATCTCCAATCAATCTGAACTTTGTTTTTATCATTTAATAGCATCCCATGACATGTAGTAATCACAACAGAGAAGCACATAAGTCTGAATCAAAGTAACTGCCTGCTTAAAATTGGCATCTTTCTTCTACTTCTGTTAAACCATACTTTATACTAAAGCCAACACAGCAATGTTTTTACCTCATGAAAGACAAAGATTCAGCATAAATCAGTCATTTCGAAGGTCTGATACTTTTTGCCAGTTTTTGAAGTTAATTCATTGATGAAGACCACACAAAAAACAAAGACCATCACATTTGTACAACTTTACTTCATAACTCTCAGGTGAAGGGTTGCAGAGCAATATGGTATTCCCCTTTGTGGCTAACCCTCTAAGAACTCCTGTAGAATAGTAAGAAGCCTTTTTGTCGTATGAGTTCTCCTTAATTTATCTTGACAGTTAGAGAGACTGACTCAGGGCAAGTAAAAACATTTCATATTCAATGTGGGTGTGGAAATACCCCTATACACCATGATGTGAGAGGTGTATAGCGAGGAGGTGATTTTGCCCTTCTACTCCACTTTGGTGAGTCCCCACCTGGAGTACTGCATTAGCTCTGGAGTCTTCAGCACAGGAAAGACACGGACCTGCTGGAATGGGTCCAGAGGAGGGCCACAAAAAATGGTCAGAGGGCTGGAGCACCTCTGCTATGAGGAAAGGCTGAAAGAGTAGGGGCTGTTCATGTTTGGGGAGACTATATAGTAGCCTTTCCGTACTTAAAGGGGGCTTATATAAAAAATTGGGACAGACTTTTTAGTGGGATCTGTCGCGATAGGACAAGGGGCAATGGTTTTAAACTAAAAGAGGGTAGATTCAGAGTAGGTATAAGGAAGAAATTTTTTACAGTGAGGGTGGTTAAACAAACAAGTTGTCCAGGGAGGTGGTGGATGCCCCATCCCTGGGAACATTCAAGGTCAGGCTGGATAGGGCTCAGAGCAACCTGGTCTGGTTGAAGATGTCTCTGCTCATTGTAGGAGGGTTGGACTAGATGACCTTTAAAGGTCCCTTCCAACCCAAACTATTCTATGATTCCAGGAATTTTAAAGGTAGGCACCAAAGGCTCTCACTGGTTAAAGTGGACTAGAGTTTGAGACAATGCTAGCCTGCTAGCCTGTCTTCTCCTGAAGCAGATATGTATGGTACTATGTCTTTAAAAAGAATATACACATAGCAGTTGGTAACTCAAATTCATAAACTTAAGGTCAGAAAGTGCCATTTGTACCTGTCCTTCATAATAGCATAGCATATGTAGATTCGTCTCTCTAAACAATATGGACATCTAATAGCAGACCCAAATGAGTTAAAATAGAAGATGAACCTAGTTCTTAGGCATTGTACATATCAGCTAGCACCGCCACTCCAAGGATGCTAAATAGGAAAATCAGTTTTCAGTTTTAATCTTTTGATGAGCTACAAAACTGCACACCCTATCTGCTGCATTCTTCAGAAAATGGAAACACTGACAATATGCAGGTCTGATGTTTGTGACAGAGCACAAAGAAAAGTTTGGAAATGTTATGCCTGAGATTGTTATTGTTCTGTTTCCGCTACAACTTCAAACACTTTTAATACAATTAGACTCCCACAGATTCTTAAACTGGTGAACTAGGCAGACTTCTTTCTTAATTTCATGTATGAACACCATGACTGATCTGAAAGCATCAGCCCTAACTGAGTGCTAGATGTAGCTATCATCTCTTGCACACCCTCTATGCGACTAAACAATATAACACAGGAATATCGTGTAAAGCCTTCACTGTAGCACTCACAACAGTATGAAGAGCAGTTAATTGAAAGCTGGGATCTTAGAGACACAAACAATCCCTTTTTAGATGTAGTTCATCTTCTCTCATTTCCTACTCAAATGACACATCTGGTATAAACGGCACCACTCTCTACAGTGGCCTCCAAGCCGTTGCTTGTAGTAATAGTTTCCAACTTGGAGATTTCTATCTTCTTACAAAAAAATTCCCTTCCCACAATTTCAGTGGGAATACTGCAAATCTGTAAGTACATTGTAAATGTTTCTCTCATAAATCTGTCATCATGTCAAATTTCCATAATCTTAATATAAGAGTAGTTTTCAAGGTAACAACTGCTTTTTCTTGAGAATTTGGGAATGCAAAGATGCTTTCTTGGAAGACATCTTTGCACATGTGGAACAGACTAGCTGAACAACAATGAAGATTCAACTGCATTCACCAATATGAAGCCATTTTGTATTGGAATAAAAATGTAGTTCAGTTGATTTTTTCACAGTAGAACATCCAAAACCTACCAAATCAACACCTGAAGACAATGTTTAGAAAGAAACTTGATTCTTACATATTCCACTGGAGAGGAATCAATTTTCTTGAAAGAGAGCAATCATTTATTAGAATATTACACATTGTCAAGAATTATGTAAATCAAGAGATTAAGATATAGGTCATTTATTTCTGAAGAAAGTATTTTTTGAAGTATGAAGGGAGAAAAATTGAACATAAATCAAGCTTCTAGTCTTGGTATCAAACTAAGGCTGAGTCATAAAATCACTTTGAAGACAGCTGTAATGATATAAAATGTTACTGTGTGCCAGCTGTTCACTGACAGTATTCTGTTAAAAGCTTGCCCCTTATAAATATAAATTGTGATATCCATTGAAAAATCTGAACTACCTGAAGTGGTAATTTCCCTTCCACTAAGAGAAAACAAGGTTTTACACAAACCCTTCTAGATACAAAAGAGGATACATAGACCTTGTTTATGAAACATAGACAATGTTTTCATTACTGTTTAATGACAAATTTGCTTCTTGTCTGAAAGGCTTTAGATGATGGAAAAATAAATGTATTGAAATTGTGTAAAAAATATCCCTCTGCTCTAAGTATTAATACAAGTGTACATTGGAAATAAGCTCTGCAGGCATAAATGCTTCACCACTGTCTTGTTTAATGGCTGCATACCTGCACGCCTACAGAAAACCCACAAAAATCACTTCAGCATAACTTGAAACAAATTCCTTTGCATCAAGTTCTCTTATTAGTATTTAACATTGCAGCTGAATCATGATAAGAGGAGAAAAGGAACAGGTGATATGAAAGGTCAGCAGAAAGGAGTGAAACCAAAACTATTTCAAGGGACATGAGATATGACCATATTGCATCCACAACAACTGCAGTGCACTGTACAGACCAAGATATCTTTTAAAAAAACCCCTATATAGTTACAGAAACCTTGCTCCAAAGCCCAGACCAAATTAGCTTATCCTATGCTGTATTTTAATACCAGTTCTCAAGTTAGAGGCACTTTACAGATGGCACAACTGCCAGTTTTGTAGAAATATTCTCTACAATTTAAATAAAATACTGGGGTTGTCAAGGAAATTAGTTTTTGCCTCAATTTGCCTAGCTCACTCCGATACCTCTAAAAACTGCCAACCATCATACTTTTTATTTAAAAATCCACAAGAATGATATTAGAAATTATTAAAAGCAACCTTTCTCTTAATGGAAAACTAACTAAAGCAAATCGTAATGCAGAAGGGAACACTTTAATCTGAGGCAAAAACTGCTATATTGTGACTCAGGAGTTACTCCTAGCCTTTTCAGTAGTTTACCAGCCCACTTCAGAAAATCAGTTTAGCATCAGTTTGCCTGAATATCCTTGGCTGCGATAATACCAATCCTTCTAAAGGGCTTTAAGACCTGGTAATGAAAACAGCACTATATGAGAACAAAGTATTACCAGCATCTTTTTAGATGCTTATCAGACCTCACCATAAATCCTGAACTTTTCAGCAGTCCTTTAGAAACGCTTATACTGTGCTTTTATGCTTCTCTACTAACGTCTGTAGAAACCTTTTTAACATGAAAGGAAACAAATATATGAGAAAACAAATTTAACTATAGAGTATATAAACTGTCATTATATACAAAGTAAACTGAAAAATTAGAGAAAGTTTTGTAAAGCCCTTTGGCTGCAATAATGATGTGTTACTTCTAGGCACACATACTTCAAAAGAAAATGTGAAGCTTCATGATTACAGTTTAACTTTAACAGAATTATTTTAAAAGATTTAAAAGATTAAATATTATTTTGCAAGACATGACTTTTCACACAGTATAATACAATTAATTTAAATCAGACGCAGATGGTACCTAGTATTCTGACAGCTGAGAAGACCGGTATGTCAGACAATCTACTGTTTTGTTCTGTTTAAGACAAACAGGCTCTCTAGGGTCCTTGAAAGCCACTTTACTGAATGGGAGCTAGAAATACAGTGTTCATCTAAAAGTTTATTTACTGTGTTTGCAGCAGCTGCACAGAGAAAAGTATTGAGAAAAATTCTATCAGGAGTCTGCAATGTTGTCATGATTGCCAAGTTCAGTTAAATACCTGACCCTTTTATGAGCTCTTCCACAGCAACCCATTTACCTCTTACGACTTCTATTTGTCATCAACTTTTTTTAATAAAAACTGCATTCATCTTCTTTAATGCTGGCAACCAAATCCTCCTGAAAATCCCCAAATATGAACTTGTTTCAGATGCTGTGCCCAGCTTGCTAATGAGCTATGACAAAGCTGACCACTGACAAGACAGCTTTCTAAAAAAAAAAGCAATATTTATTTAGAAAAGACATTTTGAAGAAACTGTCTTATAATATCATAAATCCTTTCTATACATGTCTAGGTAACTAGGCAGTCATTGAGTTTATTGCCTAGAGCCTGATATGATTTAAGGTCACCTGAGTGACCTAAAGAATTTAATTCCATATGAAAAGTCATATCACTTGAGATTTTATACCCACCTTGGTTACAAGAGCTAGCCTTAGAAAATATGAAAGTCAAGACACTATGAATGCATCTGTGAAACTTCCACCTAAAATGCTGTTCTTAACCTTCCCACTGCACAGCTACAGCTTCGCAAACAGGGTACCAACCCTGTGCCATGCAGCCTTCCCTCATCGCTCCAAATCATGATCTCAATCCACATCACCTTCTTCCTCCCCTCTCCTACATATTTAATCTTCCCAGAACATGACTCAATCCCTATTCTTTCCAACACTTCTTATCTGACATCGCTACCAAGGAAAGCCCACCAAGCACCAAATGCTGCACAGCTGTGTAATGTGGTTTATCTGACTCTGAATGCAACTGTAAGCCTAATGTCACCATGCAAAGTCATGCAAAAATAGAAGTTCAGGTCTGAGATACAGTCTTACTTGTCAATAGAATTATTGTCTACTTAGTGCATTTTTGTTTATTTAGTGCTGTCTCTCAGGACTAATTAGTCCTCACACAGGTCTACAAATGAATTGCTTCTAGTTCCTGAATTGTTGGTTTTATTCTCATGTGTGCATTGTACAATACAGAAATATTGTAAAACGGGGACAACACTGACCTTTATAAGATGGCATAAGAAATAATTAATAGAAATACATGTATAAGAACTAGATACTGTCATACTACTACTACTATCATCAATGTTAAAGATTATAAACTCTTACAAGCCTTTTCTACGCTGAGCACCATCCTTTTGTCTCTGATTTGAGGGAAAAAGGACATTATATTAATTCAGAGCAATTGCTTTTTATTTCCAGGTCTTTGTTTTCTGGGTTTCCTGGACTCATTTTTTCTTATTCCAGTAATGGCTCAAACTTTACAGAGAAGATGCTTGTGCTGTACCAAAACACGTCATTTGTATTAACTACCGTCCATTAACTTCAGTTCCAAGAGGAAAATGTGACATTGATGGAGGAATACCATCATTAAAGGCTGCACAAAGAAACCCAGGACAGGGTCACTGCATCTAGTCCTTCATAAGAACAGGCACTGATGCTGCAGAACATCAGTACTGAAGAATTCAGAGATCATTCGCAGACATGCCATGAACTAAAGGTCCCAAAACAGCTCCTCAAAACAATTTAGACATACAGTACAAAAAACAGAGTTTATGCTGCAGTAAATTGGCAGGAGAGATCAAGAATACTTCAGATGTCCTTGGCTCTTTCATCCCCACAGAATTCTTTTGGATGAAAATACCCAGAGGATCCTCTGATACACCTAACATTCATGAAGCTGTTACAATAGTTCCTGACTAATCCATATGGAGTTAACATCTGCCACTTTTCAATATAATATTAATTACTTCCAGAGTGCCACATTTCTCACAGATAGCATGAATTACTACAAAATAACGATTTTGTGGTAGTTCTGCTTCTGAGAAAACATAAAACAGTGATAAACTGCTGCTAACTTCGACATGTTAAGCCTTGCGCAAGGCCTACTGAAGTCAATTAATATATGATACTGCCTCAGAAGAAATTTAAGGACTGTATTCTTAACATGACCATTTGCTTTAATATTTTAGTGCTGATACTTTTTATTACAATTAAAATCTGTGGCTTTAATGAATAGCTAGTAAATAAAATAGATTTTCAATGTAATTTTAGAAGCAATTAATTTTTTCCTAGCAATACACAACTATAATTGCCAGAATTCTCTGGCATTTTTCAGCAACAGATATGTAGTAATTTAACTTTTTATTTTGGAAACTAGTATTATATTTAGCTACATTTTCCATTCTGTTCACACTACTAATATGTAGAGCTTTAACAGGATGCAATGCTTCTGTTTATTTATTACATTTACTTACGTCACATTGTGAAGACACAAGCCTCTAAAAAGCAAGCCACATAATGAAACAGTTCGGAACTAGAATTAATACTTGTACATGTTTTAAAGGTAGTTTATTAAGCTTTCAAATATTGAACATTAAATAAAGTTATAAATCCAATTATGTTTGGTATTTACATTTGAGTATAGATGGTTTTTTCAGTGTGGTCTGCAAGTGATTAGTCAGTGTTTTCCCCTGCAGTAAGTGTATTAATATTTCTCATTAGCTATCAGGAGCATAAAAAGATTTGTTCAGTCTGTATGTAGAAGGGGCTAATAATACGATAAAAAACTAAAAGCACTAATTTTGCTGTCAATTCTATATTCTGGCAATTACCTCTTAAATAGCTTACATTTTTCTTATGTTAATTCGTGATGTCTCAAAAAACTTCAATTGTGGAAAAATATTTTATTTATTTTTTTCAAGAAAAAGACCAGGTTTACATATAATTATGCATATGGGTAACTTCACTCATTTGAGCTGACCAGTTAATTTCAACTTATGTGTGTGTGACCAAAGCTGAAACTGTTAAATGGATTGGTGTCTCTCTAAAGGCTGTCTTCTCGTGATACTAAAATACCCAGAGGTCTGGATTTTCAGGTTAGCTTTAGGTATTTTAGAAGACACACCCTCCCACCACCCCTTAAAGAAAAGACAGTTTATACAAGCAAAAAGCAAAAGAACCAGGTGCTTCAGAAAAAGGGCTGTTTTCAAATAATATGTTGCTTTTATACACAGTTCTTTGGTAGGAGAGGCATGTTGAACAAAGACATGGCTTTTTCATACTCCCACCCAGCCTGGTTATGTAAGAAAACCTTGTAGAGAGCCCCTGTCACAGTGTTATAATGTCTTGGGGACTGCAACTACACTACGGACCACTGGGGTTCATAGCTAATGGAAGACGAGGAAAGGAAACATGGAACCTTCAAAGCCACCATCTCTCCCTTCAGGTACCAGAACTGTGCACTCAAACGAAGTGAGTTAAAAGATTCAGAGTTCCTTGTCCACATGCACAGGGAAGTTACACTCCATCAGTTTATGCTAAATTCACATTTTATTGTCTTCACTGTTAAAAGGAATAAAAAAAGGAATAAGAAGTTTTTCTTTTTCCTTTCACTGTACATACGCGTCTTCTTTTTAAAAAAAACTTATTGCCTCAATTTTTCCTGAAAAATGAAGTAAATAAGCTCTGCTATTACAGCCCTGTGGAAAATATTCATAAACAAATTAAAAAAAAATGCATGACAAAAATAGCTTCAAAAATGAATGTGAGATATCAAGTAATGAAATCCAGAAAAGGATAGTTAGTGTAAGAATTTCAATTTTTCTCATTGTATAAACCCCCAAAACTCCAAATTTTTTAATGTATCATTTCTCTATTTTCCATACTACAGCATCTGATCTGAAGAGTACTTAATCTAATTAATACGTTTAAGAACAAGTTAAGAACATAATATGGTTATTTCTGATCTTCCACATATTTCAACATACTGTACCAATGAAATTTTGCTGCAGATTAAACAGAAGCAGAATGTTTACTTCAAAGAACTTGATATTTTCAATTTGTAACAAATTAGACCAATAGATTTTGTTGGAGTATTAAGGCCTACCACTGACTTTCTGTTTAATACAAGAAGAGGAGCAATGAAGTGCTTCTTTATCTAACAACAGCTGAAATGTGAAAACAACCAACAGGACTCCTGAAAAATATCCTGCCCAGGAACACCACTTCAGAGAGCTACACATCTTTTGGGCAAGACTTAATTTTTATGCAGAGAAAGTAAGGCTCTAACAAGACTTTGTAATTGTCTGTACATCTCTGTTACGCAAACTCTATGTGTGTCTCCCACCAAGTCACACCACTTCTTGGTGCTTCAGTTTTCTCCCTGATAAATTCCCCTTTGAGAACAGAGCTAATGAAGCTTCATGTCTTCAGATGCGCGCCTTTGTTTCTCTGACCTCACCCAACACAACAGCTCTAGCTCCGTATTTCCTAGGAGACCCCTCAACATGAAACAGCACAGATTTTGTCTAGTCCAGGGAAGTTTCTTCACTTTAAGCTTTGTGAAGTGTGATGGGCAATGCGTTGCTTACATGGGCACTCAAGATTGTGAACTCTGTACAGCACTGACTGCATTCAGGTTAGAAGAGAGAGGAAGAAAGCAGCAGCCACTTCCCAGTCCTGGTATTCTACTGGTTGCTTAGGCAACCCAGCTCTACTGCAATGAAAACAACATAGAAAAAGTAATCTCACTGAATGGGAATCCACTTAACTCAGTATCAGTAACCAGTTTATGAAGTAGTACATTTTTAGATAAGATCAGAAAAATTGTCTGTTCTTTATGCATATTTTATGCCAACAAAATTGGAAAAGAACAGATATCAACAACTTATTTCCAAAATGCATCAAATCCTTAAGAAAGCTGAATTTTAAATTCACTGTTCAGACAAAAATACTCACTGATATTTCACATCACCTTCACTGTAAGCAAAGCAGTAAAATATTTTTTATTAATTTCTGTGATGTATATGCAAGATTTATGCAAGCCATTCTCTTATCAATTTCACAGGTAGTGTTATGCCAGTTAGACATAATGGTTAAGCTCTTCTTGAGCTGAATTACCCAGCTGATGCTCTGAACAGCAAAGCATAGGCTTTACAAAATCACTGCAATCTAAACACTAGCACTATTGTACCTAATCAAGGTAGTCATAGCATAGTTCTGGTACCACTTTTCATTTTGCTGACGTGGTTCTGGTGATGTCTCACAAAAAAAAAATTCCAGTAATCTATATTTGCACTATTTAAATATGTATTAGCAATGGAATAAAGAATAATAACTGTAGCATTAATATTACTTCCCCCATCGTATTTTAACAGTAGTATTTACAAAAAAGCTAGGTCAAATTTTATCAATCTACAGCCGTATATTAAAGAGTGTAGTCTTCCTAGATACTCTGAATTTCATTTGAACAAATGGAAATCATTTGATACAGAAGGAAATATAGTCAGGGTATGTTAAACTAGAAGGACAATACAAGCAACTGAAGAGTTGACATGGTTTCGCAGTCAAGAGCTCAGTATTTAGCATATTCAACTGAATTCAAAAAATAGCAGATGCATGGTCATTCCTTGTGTTTTAGAGAGGCAGGGGCTCCATCCAAAGACCACAAGGTCAGTGATAAAGATGTTAGGAAAACAGTGATTAATTCCCAGCAACTATGTCTTAGAATAAGTCATTTTCAAAACATTAAACACAGAAGAATAATCCGAAACATAGCAATGAGGCTAACATTAGATACTGAAGCTGCCAACAGCTCTTCTTTACATAGGTTAGTTTAAATGTAAAATTCTAAGAATCAGCATTTAACCCAGTTTCTCAACTACATGCTAAACATACATACTTGATTTTTTTATGCATTATTTCCTCTAATAAGAAATCTGACAATAAATATGTTGCCTACTATAGTGGCTGCATTTCATATTTTATGCTTAATGTCTCTTTAAAGATAAAACAATTATTAGTTTACTGGTGTGTCACAGGGTACCCTACAGTCAGATATACTCCTCTACTGTTGGATATACACCTTTCTTGCTCTCTTTATTTAATATAAATGCTCAAGAAGTCTGGATTCATATTTCAGCTTTTAAGAGAAATGGAAATTAATAATTCTGTAATTTTTTTTTAATTTTAAAATATGGTTGCTGCGAGAACCTCATCTTTGGCTGTTTTATAAAATGAATTGGATTAATCTCTCCATTTTTCAGGTTTTCATCTAGTATTTTACTCTCAGCTTTAAAAAAACAAAACCAGAATAATGTTCTTTAAACAGCACCTTTGTTTCTCAATATCACAAACTGAAAGGCTTATTTTGCTTGCTTTCACAATGCTGTACTATCTGTACACAGAAATGCATGCAATGATTCTCCTTGCAAAATGTAGAGCAATAAATTAATAAGCACAGTCATTCATACAACCGCTTTGATCCAAATACCATGAAACACATTTTAACTACCACTAATAGGCAGCTACCTCTGAAGACCATAATGGAAACTATTCAGCAGACTGTGAGTCGCATCACATTTTCTTCTGCCATAAGAATTAAACAATATACCTTCCTTGCTTAGCATTTTAGATAGACAAATTATTGTGACCTATATGGGTGAAAC
>Ga0181612_115098_pt1 | contig 16999 bp, 10 predicted proteins | sample HoacroProtozoa21_FD_119630 | JGI IMG/M metagenome (GOLD analysis project Ga0181612, IMG submission 119630) | Hoatzin crop microbial communities from Cojedes, Venezuel. Combined Assembly of Gp0051906, Gp0051904, Gp0051908
AAACAAACAAAACCCAGCCTCTTCACTAAAGTTAAATTTATCTAGGAAGCTTAGTCATGTTCCTCAGCTTGAAAGCCACTGGGCATCCCTCTCTCTGGCATTACTACTGGACAACAAACTGCAGAAATTATTTACTGGGCTAATAAGCAGCAATAAAATCGGCCTTAGAGCCAAAAAGAGGGACATTTAAATGTGCTCTACTTCATATTTGCCATTTGCAGAATGACCGAGTAAGTATAAAGCATACCAATAATAGAGCAGTCCTAGAGAGTTTCCAGGAATGAAATCTCTAGAATCAACAGGGGAGTGTTTACTGTGTCTTCATTTACAAACACAGCAGGTGGCAGTGTCGCTGACAGGTAGCATGAAGAAAATTAGTATCAGCAAGAAAGCAGGAAAACTCTCTTTCAATCCAACGTTTACCTACCCAGAATGAGAGCAACAGAGTGATGCACCTATCTTTATTTAAACGCCCTTACTCGAATTCTCACTAACGAAGAAGTGCTGACAAGAAAAGGTTTTGTTCATTTTGAAGTGGATACTTCTTACAAAATAGATGTTCTACAGAAAAGGTCACAACCTGCAGGGACTTGATGACCAAACTGAATATTTTACTTTACTTAGTTACAGATACAGATCCATTCCAGATGTACGCACACAAACCCCTCTGCCGGGCCGTTTTCTGGTGTTCCGTGACTACTCGCCGATCTGACGCACGCGTGCCCACCCATACCCTCGAGATGCCACGGGCGTTGCACCACCATGCCCCGCTCCACCCCTGCAGGACCTGCACCACGCCAGCCGTGGCTGGTGGTCAGCACAGCGCTCCTCATGACAAATGCTTCCTGCGGCATTCCTTAGCGCAACGGACACGTGCAGGCCTTGACACAAGGAGGGAAGATTTCCTCTCCAAACAACTGTCAAGGCTTCTGCCTGATTTTCACCCCATTTCTGGCCCCTGGGCTCCAGAGCAGTTGCTAACCTCCATCTTGGACGACTCTGGCACTGCGTTCACCCTGTTAGCTCCATGAAACAATGCAGACTTGACCATGTTCATACGCAGCGTACTACTGCCAGGTCTGTATGTTACACCCTTTGAACAGCAGCGTGCCATCCCTTCCCTCCCGAGACTCTGAGCTCCTACGCACTGAAACCGGTTGCTGGATTGGGTCAGCCACAATGTTAAAACAACTGTCATAAATCACCGGTGGAGGCAGAGGATCTGAACTTTTGAAAATGCTCATTTTGACTGGCAGGCCAAAACTACACAATCACGCAACTGTGTGTTGACATCCTCTCCTGGTCGCAGAAATCTTTCCGATTTCAACGGGATGTTTAGCAAATAGTGCAGAAAACGACAGGTTGTAACCGCCATGCAGGCCTGTAAGCGAAGTCTGCAGGCATTGTCACAACAACGCCAGGAGAAGTTCTGCTTCAGCTTTTCCCAGAGCGTCCACTAGCAGAGAAATAGTTCAAGTAATGGCAGCAAAACAGCAGAGGAACGAAAGAAAAGCAGCTAAAATGGGGCCACTGTAAACAACCTTAAGGAACAGTCTCAATTTTTCGTTACAGCCTGTAAACAATGACTTCCATAAAAAGAAACAGCTGTATGTTAAACACAGTCGTCACCCATCTCTTACTGCTTCATGCTAGGCAGTTGGGGGGGAGGGGGTTGTTTTGGTCTGGGGGTTCTGCGTGTGTGGTTTGTGTTTCTTTTCTTTTAGAAAAAAAACTCCAAAACTGCCATATTACATTGGTACCAATGTTCTTGATCTAATTATTAGGCAGGAAAAGGAAAACAAGTGAGAGGAAATTCAAAACGACAAAGCCAAAACCACATATAATTAAAAAGACACATAAATTAAGGGTTTAAGAAAGAAGTAGTGAAGATCCTTTTCAGATGAGAAATGGAAGTTTCCAGGTATTGGCATAGACCTCTTATTTAGTTCTGTAGACTTAGAAAGCTGGTTTTTAAAAATCTTAGAGAACACCTGGTCTCAAACGTTGGTGTAAAACTACCCATGTGTCTGTTCCTCTACTTAGTTGCTTTCTTCAAATACATAGAATTTACATTCAAAGGAACATATTTTCTCATTGGAATCACTATGGCAAAAATAACTACAAGCAGTTGCTTCTCTACGGTACTTAAATTTTAAATAAAGACAGACCAGAAAGAAAGGCAACTGCGTGCTTTCTCAATGTAAGTCATTTTATCATCAGGTATCATTAACAGTATCAGCCCCTTCATAGGCTCCTTTTGGGCAAGAAAGTTTTGCTTTGTTGCTAAGTAGTTACAACTCTGTATCACAACTTCTTTCTTAGAACTGCCAGTGCTGATACTTCCTGCATTGGAAGCCACTGAAAACCAGCTTTCTGTGTGGTCAACAAGAAAAATAGACACTGTGTCCACAAGAGCGGATTCAGCCCCAAGGAGAACCGAACGCGGGACTAATTGTTCAGACTTTGCCGCACATATAACCTGCGTGGACAAACAAACAATGGGAACTGTCTGCTACCATCGATCATTTCCGTTCTGCTCAGAGTGAATCTTAAATCATTGCCTCTTTGGAAAGAAAGAGGAAATGGAGATAGATACTGAACTGTCAAAAGCAGAAAGCTTTGTAATTGAGGGTCTTCCACGAAAACTTTTGAACCTAAGTCAACCAGCAGCTACGCAAGCTATTGAACTTCGAAACTTCGTGATGACTCACTAACAAGCACAGAGCTGTAGGAACCCTACACGAGACAAATGCTAAGCTTCATTGCTAACTAGAAATAAGAGTCTTGGGAAATCTATGCCTAATCAGAGCAAAAGCCAATTTTCTTACAGCATATATAAAACAAATGTCTTATAAAACAAATGTCTTAGAAAGCGAATTCCAGCAAGTAGAATCAAATTAGAGGTATTATAACCAGTCATCACTGGTTCAACACCGACAATAGTGAAGACAGAAACAAGTAAAACCACACAGATCAGCTAATTTTTGTTTTTCAAAGTTTAAGGCTTTTTTAACCTTTGTGGAAAATCTTTGAGGAATTTACTTGTCATTGTAGAGCTACAATTTTACCTAACTCAGTGTAGACTTCAGAACACACAAAGTAAATACTTCTGAATTGAAATATAATCTGAAAATATTCACTGTTTTTATTTACAATCCTTTAAAGTTCTTAGGAAAATTCTCCAGATAAGCATTATATCTTTTGTACAAAAGAATGGCTAGCCATCTGAATTTCCTCTGTAGATTAGAACTCTGATTTAATTCTCAAACTGCCATAGAAATATCTCACAAAGAAAACAAAGTTTAAGCAGTTTGCTGTCCCTACAGATGGCCAATTCGAATGCTCAAACACCCACACAGGAGAAATATAGCTCCAGCCTCTCCAGAATACTGATATCCTGAAGAGAAGTCAGCATTGTCTCGTGTTCTCCATCCCACAGTAGCATGAGAAGGCTCATGTACTCAGCAGACAGTTTTTCTCTAAGGCTTAACAGCACAACACAACAGGACCAAGTGGAACTTAAAATCCAGCCTTAAAAATCTTAGATTCACAGCTATGAGCAAATCTGATACTAATACCTTTTTCACTTTTTCCTTCATCAGTCCTTACAACAAAACCACTGGGTTTTGAAGGATTCATTATACAATCCAAACAAGAAAAAAGTTTCATCAGCATACAGTTACCTGGAATGTGGGAGACTGGTGCTCTAACCAACCATGTTCCTGTTCTTAGCTGAGGGATGAAGAGGGAGAGACAAGGTTCTTGTTTTGATTTCAGTTTTTAACTGAATCTGAGCAACCTCCATTCAAATCAGTATGTGTCGATATATTTATGCTTTTAATTACCCTGCTTCCCCCATTAATAAAATATCCCATTTATGAAAACTTAACAATAACTCTTTCCTAAACCTTTTTGCATAACATTATTCAGTGTTTAACTTGTGTGCGCTCTCAGAGAGTTTTAGCTCAATGCATTCGTTCAACTTTGCAAGAAATTCTTAAGTTTGAAAAATCTGCTTTCACTAGGATTGAAAACACTCACATTTCAAAGAACAACATTTCCAAGATTTGCGTCCTGCCCTAATAAGGAACTAGATCTCATCGAGCAACGAGTAGGAGGTCTGGATAGCAAAGGACCAGTCTGTCTTTAAATCCATTTCTTGTACAAGACAAAAAAAAGTTTGACATAATTTAGCAATTTTAAAGATTTCACTGAATCCATCTATTTTGATTAAAATATTGCTCAGCAATTAATATTGTATCTTCTAGTGCCCTGCAACAACTCTTCAAGTAATTGTTATGGAAGTGAAAGACAAGCTGTACAAAGAGACAGACAGAATTTATTTGGCATGCTTTAGTTTACAAGCATCAGCCAAAATGGATGTAACTGGATTAATATTTTCTGATGTTTATAAAACATCAAAGGACCGCCAAATATCTATCACACTTTGTTACCGACATACTTGCACTGTCAATGCACAGAATCACTTGAACAGAGATTTAACTTCAGTTAACGGTATTTGCATAATCACATTTGATTACTTGACAATTTTAAACATCAGATACCAGTCAGTTACAAAAGATCTGCAGTCCTATTTGCCAGATGGGAAACTGGAGTGTTTAAGGTTGAGGCTTTCAAAGCATGTAAAAACTCTGCTGCAAGACACACTAGAAGCCCGGGACAGCGTTAGTAGCGCCACAACCACGCCAACCCAGCATTGCAATCCCAGCTCATCCTTCCTTGGGGAAAATCAAATGTCTCAGTGAACCAGTTGTAATATGAAACTTCAAATTATTTTGATCTGTGGCTATAGTATTGCTTGTGAAGTGGCTAAGATACCTTTGAAGGACCATCACTTCTGTACATTTTGTTGCAGAAATCTGCTGCTACTCACAGCATTCCCACGTTCCAAGCGGGAAGGTTTTTTTAATGCTCCATAGTAGACTATTCTTGTTAGCACTTCTTAGGCGATCTTGGCTAACTCATCTTGTAGGTCACTTAGCTTGTACAAGCTGAAAGGATTGTAAGAGACATAAAACTCTCTTAACTTCATATTCTAACACTATCACTATATTCTAATACAGACCATACAAACAAAGTAGCACTCACTAGCACATGGCACGTCCATCACTCACACAAACAATCTTTTAACATTTAAAACTTTCAACATAGAAGTAGTTTCCCCTATGATCCATCTTACAACACTTACTGTAACTTTAATGAAGAAATGCAAGACTATATTGGCCTCCCCCTGCTCCCCCCTGAGAGTTTCAGTCCAGAGTGAATGCTAAAAGCAGGGTTTGTAATCGTCTTAATTACAAAGGTTTTTCCCCGAACGGAAATGCATTCCCCTGAAGACTTTATTTCCAAACCCTTATCTGTAATAGAATAGGCCTGGTGGAACAGTTGAATAATATATTATGCATGCATTCACTTGCGTTATGATCTCCACCTGGATGCTTAAAAAAAAAGCAGGTTTTCTTAAGACAAACTGACAGTAGAAACATTCACCTGTGTTAAAAGGGCAATGCTATTATTCTGCCCTGCATTGCTTTGTATCTCGTGAACTGAATCTATTCCAGGTTCCACTGAAAATGCACAGTAAGTCTCTTGACTGAACTGCTAGATGTTTAGGTGGCCCCAGTTTACACACATGCTGTGCTCTCACGCTATGTTCCTTGTATACTAGAAAGTTGAAATGTTCAGAGGTCTTTCTTTCCAAAACTCCTTGGAAAGTACTATTATCTCATGGCAAGTGAATAGCTGCCGTGATCCCAAATGTGTAGGTGCGCTCACACCTTTGATGAACTTCGCCCTGCAAGGCTTTTCTTTCAGCCTGTCTTCACTAGGTATGCTGATGATGAGATCCTAAATCATGCCCTATTTATTGCACACTGGCATTTGTTAGACTACCGTCATTGGAAGGGTTTGGAGGTTTAACTGCCTACTTGTTGCTCACCTGGCATAGGCCTTTGGAAGTGTCACACACTCGTATCTGCTGGTGGATTCACCAACTGCCTGCCTGCCAACAGCCTCCCTGCTAGCTTCACATTTCCTTCTTCACTTCTTGCCTCTGGTTTTCAGGCATTTTGTTGGCTCCACTCCATCAACATGAACATTCTTCACGCGCCCCAGAAACAGGTCACAGACCTCAGCACACAGGAATGGACAGAGGTGATGAATCCACCCGGACACTAACACCTCATCTCAGACAACACTGTAACACTTCAAAACCAGAGTATTTCAGCTTCCAGCTGGAACTTCTTTTACATTTCTTTTTTAGTACTCCATCTTCAATCACAACAAAAATGGAAACACTGTGGAAAGCTGTCATTTTTAAATGAAAAGCTGAGTTCAAGTGAAACTCCACATCTTTCGTGCACAGCTTCAGCTGAAAAATTTCAACTAATTCTTCAGCACTGCTAACTTTTGGGATGAAGCTGAGCCGACCTAACAGCTTGCCATCACCCAAAAGGAACATTCACGCCCCTTCTCTCCCTTTCCTTCCCCTCTCTAGGTACTCAGCTGACAGTTAACATGGCAGAAAATTAATATAGCACATGAAAAGAGAAATATGCCTGAACTCATCCACTCCGGATAATTTTGTTGATTGTGTTTAGCTGTTGGTATCACAGTACTTACTATATAGGCAGAGAGTAATATTTAATGTGTATTTCCCACCCTTCCATTGTTTGTTTGATCTCAAGGTTATTAAGACAATTGATACCGCTTTAGTTTCTTCCCAACATTAAATCACACTACTCATTTCAATTTACAAGCAGTCTGTATCTGAACAAACATCATCTCTGTTCACTACCGGTTACAAGAAGCTGAAGAACAGCTAAAGCAAAAAAGTCTTCTACAGCTGTCCTCTGATGAATCAAATGTAGGCTGTGTCAAGCATACATACCGATGTCTACAGGATTGTAACCATGCAGTGGTGCACACTGTACACATATGCCATGTAGTGATATGTGAATTTCGGTGCAAGTTTTGCCAAGGTGAGAAACGCAAGGCTGTGTTCTGTTTTGCTGGCCCAGAACAGAAGTGCAGTCGTTTAGTGTGTAGATGCTTTGATTGCTGCAGGTGACCAAACCAGAGGAGGAAGGTTGTTGCTGTGCTGTTAACTGCTGTATTGCAGTAACCAACATCCTGAAGTACATTGATAATTTAGTGGTTTCCCCAAAAGATGTAGCAGGATAGAGAAATTGTGTATACCTTGTGTGTAAGAACAGAAATAACCTTTAAAAACTCCAGGTTCTCATTCTGATGTACATAAGCATGACATGTCAGAAGAGAAAGCACAAAACAAGAGCTATTTAGGCCAAGTCTGTGATTTGATGCTAGAAATCATTGTGGTAATCTCACTACTTCTTCCAATTGCTCAGCCCCACCACCACCAGGTTCCACTGGCATTAAGGCACGTGGGTTTCCTGATCTGATGTAGAGTTTGGTTTGACAGAGAGTCAGATTTACTCAGCTAACGGCACAGAAACCGGAATGAGTGGCTTGGACTGCCTTTGAACTCCACAAATCAGTAGTGTTGCCAATGTCACACGACGGCCTGTTCCATGTGCCACGGTCCGCAGAAGGACCAAAACAGAGTAAGGCAGACCCATGATGAGTATCAGTGCCTCCTTGCCAGAACTGCAGCACCTGTAAGACTGCATGTTTAACTGGCTTTAATACCACTTTAGCCGTATATTGCTTAATGCTTATTATTTGCAAACATGGCCCCAAATGTGCTTTCAGCTGAGTTATGTATTTCCCAGGTATAGAAGCTTGCTGAAGTCCTTAGACTAGAGACGGCTCTTACATATGCCTCGGTGTAGGAGGCCATACAAGCGAATAGATGGTTAGCTCTGGAAATGAAGTTTTGTGCACACAAAAAACCCCAAAACCCAATCATATTTTCAGCCCTGTGAGTACTTCCACATATTATTATGTGCTGTATCTATTCTCAAATACATGCGCATAGACTTCTGAAGACTTGAAACAGATAACCTGCAACATCAAGAATGTGCACCCTATGTACAGGTACAATTTCTATTTAAAATTGCAAATGTGCAAACAGACAAGAAACAACTACGAGAGGCAGAACATGTTACGAGACATCTACGCAGGCAACTTGAAGAAATCCTCCATGTGATTTTATCTCTGACAAAAATTAGTGTTATGTCAGTCTAAGAAAACTGACTTCTTATGAGTCAAATACCAATGTTATGACAGCTAAGTCACGTTGGAGTTTTAAACCTTGTGACTATAGATCACAAGGAGCAAGTACTAGAGTTGGAACATGATTCTCGAGTTTCCTGGCCTATCCAGGTTTCGCCATTCCACTTTTTATTCCCCATTCTTCCTTTGCTCTAAGCTCCCAAATCCTTCAAATACCTTTAGTCTCGTGGATGGCCACTGAAATGACTAGGAAGAAATGAGAGGCCACCCGCCATTTGGTACTCAGCACATGTGAAGTGTGTCGGTGCCTCCACGGCCAGCTCAGTTTGCCCTTCATGCCAATGGAAGCCATTAAGTTTCCCCTGAAAAAAACTAGATCTTAACCCAGGACACATTGTCTAGCAGAATTCCAAGAATAACAAGGCCAAATTGGGAATTAAAAAACAATCCATGTGCTACCTGCTGGCTACCCAGGACATACTAGAAGGGACACAAAGTCACAGGGTCTTGTCTTCTCCTGGATAGATGAGATTAGCTAGACAGAGACCAGAGGAGGAGTAAGGCAACAGTCTTGTTGAAAGCGCTGGCAGTAAGCGAGCGTCTTCTCTCCCTCTCTCTTTCCTCAGTTCTCAGCCTCTGCTGGCAAGCCCTAGATGCTACACGGTTGGGAAATTGTGAGGGATGGCAGGAGGAACTGAGCAGCCCTTGGAAGCTAGCACAGAGAGCACTCTATGCCTGGTAATACCAGAAATAACCTGGTTTAAAATGTTTAAATGAAGATTGTCTTTTCTCCCATGGGCCCTTCCCTCTCTCATTAAATATTTGTTGCCAGTAAACAGACATGGCCAAATTATTATTTTTAAACATTTAGACAGCTTTACCTACCTCCTGGTATAGGTCTGTCTTTCCACAGCAGTGGCAAGAGACTCTTTAGAAAGCAGGAATTGGAAAGGCTCCTAAAAGCAGACAAAGAAAAGTACACTTGCAGCTAACAACACAGACACGAAAAGAGCAAACGGGCTAATACATCTTCAAACCTTGCATGCTGCAAAGGAACATACGTGATATTCTGCAGTGTCCTGGAAGCTCACAAGTGTAAGAATGGCTCCTACAGCTGAACTATAGAAGTTGAGTGAAGACTAGTTCTCTGTAGCAGCAGCTCATAGTGGCAGTCTCTAAAGAAGTGGCAGTCATGACCCAAACACAGAATAGTATTACTTATTTTTTAATTTTCGCTTTGTTCGCAAGTATCAGTCTTAGATTGGTTTTAAGAACTATTTGAAATAGGTGTAGTATCTACCATAAAGTCATCTCTCCTGTTTAGAAAAATTAGATTTTTATTAACTTTAGCGAAACAGCGCAAAGAAAAAGTACAGGATCCTGTTAAACAGTTCCGAGATGGCTTCTGGGGCCACCTTAGATCTCTCTGAATTTACTAGATACACAGAAGAAAAACAGGACATACTTTATATGGCACTGTCTGTTACACAGCCATCTTCAGATCAATTTCTGCAATTCAACAGTAGCATTAGCAGAATGAGCACTTGAGTAAAAATCACACAGAAAGTCTTCTACTTTTAAAGGAAAAGGCTCTAAAACATTACCCATGAAAGAAATTCGTACTCATAGAAATCTGCACCACTTCCTCTAACACTACGTAGAAGTAAGAAATAACATGTGAACAAATGCTGTAGTACATTTCATCAACACTTCTAAAACTCCAGGCTTGGATGTACAGTTTGTAAAGCTTCCGACAGCCTCTGATCTATAGCTTTATGCTCTGCATTGACCATATCAAGTAGATATTTCTAACAGTATGGTATCCAGGCAGGAGGAGGGTGGGCAGGAAAGCTGTAAGGCAACAGCAGTAAAATATAAAGATTTATTCCCCCATCTTGTGGATAACTACTGAAACTGCAATTTACAGCAGCATTTCATCATTCCTAACCTAGACAAATATTCATTCATCAAATTTCACACACAGATCTCCGCAACACCACAGTGAGTCAAATTTAAAAAAATCTTTGTCATGAACTCAAAGTTAAGTAATATGCTGTGTTTTATTTTTAGAATTTCACAAAAACTCAGAGCATGTCTACCCTTTTGAAGCTTAGCAGCATCAGTAATCCATTACTCAAGGTTGGTGTGCTCTGTCAAAATGTGAAAAGCATCTTACATGTACAAAAAAAAATTTAGCTAACTGAGGCTTAAATTTAAAAGAAAAGTTTCTCCAGGACTGTCCCTGTGACAAGCCTACTGATACTATTCTAATTTAAAAACAATTATACAATTTCTCCCCACTGTGTTTGTCAGAATGTCATCATACTAAACTTCCGTGTTCTCCTGTTATTTGGTTATACACCTCTCAAGACAGAGATGAGGTCTAAAGCTGAGTTGCCTAAGTCTAAGTTACTGACTTCAAGATATTTTCTGTGCTGCTGCTACTGATCGTTAACCTGCAACAATCCTACGGGATCAGCTGCAAAAGTCTTTTTGGACTCTCTCAGAGCATCTTAGCCCAATGTCATGGCTCTTTCCAAGCCAACAGCAAATTTCTTTCTGCAGGGAACTGGAAAGCACAGCCAGAGGTGGAGACAACAGTAAACACAAGAGGAAGCTTTACAAGCACCACACATCAGCTAGGTCAAGGGCAGATTCAGGGCCACATTTATCAGAGCAGAGACTAGGACCCGCAGAGCTCAGTGATTTACATACAAAGCTTTGATTGTGTGTGAGAGGAATTTATGTTGTACCTGATGGGGAAGCGTTTCAAACCCCTGGAAGTATGCTGCATTATACAGGGCATAAGCACCTTCCCTACATTTCAAGTCTTTGTTTTGGACAAGCATTTTTCAGAATTGTATCTCCTTACTGTGCTTTCCTTTGATGAACAGCAGACTCTAGAAACAATGTGGACACACACACAGGACAAACACTGGAATTTGAGTGTTGTCGGATTACCAGTAAAGATTTTTCAGTGTTCCATCTACTGACTCCAGTAAGTGTCGGGGGAATGGCTTTCTGCCTCCCTGACTGAAATCCAAACAAAAATTTCTTTTCCTTGTTAAAATTCCACGCAATTACTGTTGTCAAGTGCAGCAGTTTGTCTTCCTGACTAGATGAGGTATTTTCCCAGTTACTGATGTAAAAGGAATTTGTAGCGGGACTTCAATATATCAGATTTGCTTTTTACCAATTTTTCACCCGTAAAGGTTAGCCATTTTACAGATTTATCACCACCCTGCTTTCACCTTCCTTCACTCCCAGCGTACCATGCCAATATTACAAGGTTCATCCCACCTCACTTGCCCCCCCCCCAACCCCAATGCAATCTGAAGACTAGATCAGGATAGAGGCAATGAACATTCTCACTCTAAAAATAAATAACAAAGAATATAAAATACTTTCAAAGTCGAATTTTACTTGTTGACCTGTAGGAAGGGCAAGGATACAATGAAGTGAACCAAGTTTTAAATTCACCTGTTCCTTTTGACAGGTCAACTCTTTCCCTTTTAGAGTTATTCCTCCTTTCATAATTCAGCTTTTCTCCTTCAGACAAGTCAGCTGACTCGATTAAGCTACCATTTTACTTGCTTACAAACAGCTTGAAAACTCCAACACAGGAGCAAATTGCAGCACAGAGATACTAAATGCTAAAGTAGTCTGGACATCTGTGTATTTGCATCACTGTTACTTAGTGATTATGCAAATGAGATTCATAATCCAAGGAAGGGAATTGCATTAAATCATTAGTAAACAGAACAATATTAATATACCGGGAACAAATTTTCTTTTACATCTAGATGGCTAATAATCTTTTTTTCCTTCAACCTGCCCTTCGTGCGCTGTGCAGCATAGTATGTTTAACTGATAACTGCCCTCTCCCTCAAGAGCATACCTTTGCCCAGGAAATTCTAATAAAGAGACTAAAGCTTTGTTTTTTTATGACAGAACCTGAAGTTGTACACGTTGATTCTCAAATACCTCCACTTTTTTCTTGTATTAAGATTTCTCTTGAAGTGGTCAGTCCACTGGCATCTATTTCAAAGTAAGTCTTCACACTCAGGTTTGAATAAATGTGACCTTGTAAACTGTTGAAAGAATTATTTTATCAAACAGATGCTAGCTAAAGTGGTTTCACAAGTCAGTTTTCACTTTAAAAATTAAATCCTTTTTACTTAAATTTTTAAATATTTTTACATACTCTAAGTGACCCAAATCCCCTTATATAAATAATCCTTGTTGTCAACCAAAGACCAAGATTAGGATTTACCTAGTGTAACCACTGTTACTCTACTACAACAAGACTGTTTACTGCCAGCAATAAAATAAAAATATTGGTACCTTAATTGTTCAAGCTGAATTACTTCATTTATCTCCAACTTCACAGTTAATCCCCTCTAAAACTATTTAATCTCTTACTACTAAAACAATCCCTGTTCAGTGTCTGTAACAAACCAAACATTTCTCCAGACTCCACAACCGCTGAGAAAATGGTTAAACAGGATGGTGAAAAGGTGTCCAGTTATTTCGATGGGTATCATTTCAGTTAACCCAGGAATCACAGAGCCTCCCATCTTTGGGGATTTTCTTCCTTTTGTAGGGCAGAGGAGTGTATTTCGGATTTCTTCTTGTGGAAGAGCCACAGAACAGCTAGAGGTGGAAGTATCTCTTGAGATCGCGCAGTTCAACCGCAGCCAGCTAGAGCAGATTGTCCAGGACCCCGTCAACAACGGTCGTTAATATCTACAGGGATGGAGCTTCCACAACCTGAGCGGTTTTAAGAGTGTTGGGGCTGGGGTGGTATTTGCTGCTTTTGAAAGCTCACTCAAGTAATTTTAAGTGGTTGGTTCACTGTAATTCTGTAGAGAATGACTGATAGTAGTAAATGAATACAGGGTTCTTTTAAGAGGAAAAAGTCTGCATAAAATCCAGTTAAAACTCCCACTGAAAGACATTCTAAAAATCCCTCTGAACAGTTAACAGAAAAATGGACCAAGTTCATGTAACAAAGTAGTAAAGATGCCAATTGTATTTCAAAATACAACATATCAGCATGTGAAGATTTACTTGTCTCCAGACTGGACAGAAATTCAATGAAAATTATCAAAGGAAAATACTCCCTAAAAAAGCTCATAGTTAAGTGGAATTGATAGCACCACCCTGTGAAGAACCACATACACCTATTATCTATTCCAAAAGTTCTCGTGACTTTCTCTTCTTTTTTATAAGCATTAGATGGTTCTAAAATCATAAGCAAAAGCATATTGACATGTTTTTAAAGGTAACAGTTTGATTTTATTCTCCTTTTCTGCTACTGGCCTTTAAAACGGTTACCAGGCTGAGACAGCGCTCCACAACGGAAGGGCGTACTGCTTCCCACCTAGGAAGCAACCGAGCCTGCTGCGGGAGGGCAGGCGTGACAGGGAGGACCGAGCAAGCTTCAGAAAGGAGGGTACAGCTCAAGTAAGAGACTGCGAAAATGGTTGCAGAGACTAAACAGCCATCCAGACCTCGTAAAAAAACCCCAAAACTAAAAATGCTTCTAAAGAGCCAGAGAAACCTACCATGAGCCAGAAAGCAGTGGAGTAACTCAGACCCAGGCCCGACCAAAATGCTTGGACTTCTAATTACCAAGATAGTATTCCATGTCTTACATTCAGTAAAACTTGGTTTTTGAGACTGCAAAAATTTCCGAGAGCTTATTGTAAGAAAAGGTCTAGGAAGATCTCAACAGTTTGGCCAACTTGTTCAGTAATCCTGGAACTCTAGAGCTTTACAGAAACATATAATCTCCAGTGTATAGGAAATCACTCTGGTGCCAGTTAAAAAAAAGCCAAAAGCTTTGAAAAAGCTCTTTCACTTTGCATCGCAGCACCTGGTTGAAATTGATCACTACAGATTGCCTGAAAATATGCTCTACCCCAACACCACCTCGCTGCTACAGATCATCTGACCAGGCTTTCACTCTGCGGTTGTCCTTACGCTGGACACGTACTTATGGACTAGGCAAGCGACACTTCTTGTGCCTTAACTCCCTCAGGCAGCGCTTCAAGAAGATGCACCAGCTTCAGGAAAAAGGAAGAAAGGGAACAGGAAAAGAAAGTTGCCAAAGTCAGAGAGCAAAGTCTAGGTACAGCCCAAGGCATCTGCAGCTGGAGAGAACACTGCAATGCAAAAGGCTGGATAACAAACCAGAGCAGAGACAGAAGGACACATAGTAAAATGGAACGGAACACTGGAGGAAAGCACAGGACAGGCACTGCAAACATATCAGTCCTGAACATCTGTCTTCATTTAAGCAAGAAATGGAATTCCTTCGCAAACGATCTCTCTCACGTCCTCTCGAGTGCTTGATCCAAGTGGTAAAGCAGGTCATTCATTACTTCCTCAGCTGGAATTTTAGGGCCATCTTCAAGTTAAAACTCAGGTAGCAAACCAAACTGAAAAGACATGCATATCAAAATAAAAAATTGCTGTAGAACCCTACTTCTTCAGACTCTTTGAATAGGAAGCTACTTCATTGTATCTAATCACACATAAAACGAGAAAACAAAATACCCACAGTTCACAACTCCAGCCAGCAGGTTTACAAACAAAAATGAGGCAGTACAGAGCTGAGTCAAGCAGATGAGTGGAGCCAGAAACGTGTCAGACCTGTTTTAAGCTCCAATTCTCCACGTCAAAAAAGGCCCATGATACCATCTAAACACGCACTGAGTAGACCGAAGTGAAATCTATTTTCAACTATGAATTAAGAGACAGTACACATACAACTATCCCTTACATGCCAGACACCAAGCTGAAGGAAACGCTGGGCTGTAGCAAGCTCTCCTGCAGTACACTAGCACTCCACTATTTTTTTCCATATAGTGCCAGTGACATGTGGCAAACCAGCAGCACATAACATATTTTAGAAGCAATGACATTTAAAAATCATAGCACAAGTAATTGCATATAAAAATTTTATTGTCCTTTTTTTAAACATGGGCTTGATATACATACAAGTTCGCTATTTTAGTTAATGTTTGAGCAGAGTTTTCTAGAAAATAGGTGATATCACAGAATTAAAGTTTGTACCACATTTTTTCCAGCATAGCAAACCAGATTAATAGCCATGTGCATACAATAGCAAAAAAATCACGTCTGCAGATGTTCTCTAAAAGTTCTGTGTTTGGCAGCTTACTTTCAAGCATCTTAAGCTTTTTCATTTTGAGGAGATCATAGGTACAGGTTAAAAGTACACTTATAGAATCCACCAGCCCTTAATTATGAAGAGAGTTTGAAAATCCAGGGCTAGTTCTCATGATTACTCCACTTACTGAATAGATCTATGCAAGAATATTGCCATTTTTATCCATTGAGTTCGTATCTATAGCTATCATCCAGTACAAAAATTAAATCTAAAAAAAACCCCAAATCATTCTTTCCAAGGGAAGTTGGAAAGAACAAGTTCTTAACAGCAAGCATTTGCAAGGACACTCTGTATCTTATGCAAGAGCCAAAGATTGACAATAAGAGGTCTTAGTTTACTGAGCACTGAACTAAAATCTGTTTGCTTATATAGCCCTTAACCAAGTACGTGCCTTGTGCTAAAAATGGAAGTTGTCTCAATGACGTTCATGGGATTATTCATACCATTAACAACTAGGCATATACTTTAAATATGCTTAAATATCTTGTTAAACTGAATGCTAACAGTCTTCAAGAAGAGAAACTGCAACAAAAATATTATCTCAGAAGTGACTTTCAGCTTAATGAGCTGGCATCCTTTCGGTGGAATAACATACACTGAAATACGGAAAGCTAATTACTTTGATTTAAGCTTTTGACATACAATGCTGTCTAAAACCAGCGTGCTGTTCCTCCTTGAGGTCTTTAAGCTACAGCGATACAACCAAAACCATACACATGCACATCACAGGTGAATAGTATTTCCCATTTTTAACCGGCAGATTTTCATTTACAGTGGGACAACATTCCAAAGTAAGCATTTCCAGACAACAGTAGCCTATTTCTTTCATACATATTCATTCTTCTGATGCTCCAGTGCAGTGTTTTCTAATACTAAACAGACAGGGATGAAATTATAGTAGTTAAACATGTACACTTCTTTCTTAATTTAAAGAGAATGCTGCTTAAAATGGAAGGAGGTTTTGATTATCTTCAATCAGTAACACCAATACTTTACTTTGCAAAACACTAGGAACAAAATTGCTACAACCTGTCTGTAAACCATAAACTTGAGAGAGCAAATCAGATAACCACTTTATTTTACAATCCATTTACAAGGACTCCTGACTTGAAAAAGGGTAGAAAAGAAAACGTGAGAGTGGGAAAACATTTCAGTAAAAGTTGTAATTTTTAAACTTAAATGTGTATTTTAAAATAACAAAATGCATAGTTTTAGAAGGAGGTACAGCTTCTTAAAGTGTTTATGGCTGTCAACTCTGAAGGTAGACCTCAGATATTCTATCTTTACTTTCCGCACAGTGTTTCCATGTTGCTTCTACTCTATTTTAGGGATAAAAGTGCATACCAAAGGTCAAACCCGACAAATCCTGTCATTATCAAGACAGCGTCTGTGGTTTCTTCAACTGCAATGATGCCTGCTTCACCAACTTCTGTTGTCTTCTTGTTGCCTGGGCTTCCTGAATGGCACAACAAATCCTCTGTAAAGCAACATATTGAAAGAAAGAAAATTAAAGTGCACAATCTGCAGTTTTCTTCTGCAAGATGCTACTAAATATAGCAATAATTCAAGAACGATAATTCCACAAACATTCAAATCACAGAATCACAGAATAGTAGGGGTTGGAAGGGA
>Ga0181612_116164_pt1 | contig 16998 bp, 10 predicted proteins | sample HoacroProtozoa21_FD_119630 | JGI IMG/M metagenome (GOLD analysis project Ga0181612, IMG submission 119630) | Hoatzin crop microbial communities from Cojedes, Venezuel. Combined Assembly of Gp0051906, Gp0051904, Gp0051908
CTTCCCACGGGCTGCAGCTGTTCACAAACTGCCCCAGTGTGGGTCCCTTCCCATGGGGTGCAGTCCTTCAGGCTCAAACTTCTCCAGCTTGGGTCCCTCATGGGGACAGGTTTTTCCTACCAGCAAACCTGTTCCATTGTGGGCTCCTCTCTCTTCATGGGTCTATAGGTCCTGGCAGGAGCTTGCTCCAACACGGGCTTCCCACAGGGTCACAGCTTCCTTTGGGCATCGACCTGCTCCGGCATCCCTGCCATGGGCTACAGGTGGATGTCTGCTCCACCGTGGACCTCCATGGACTGCAGGGGGACAACCTGCCTCACCGTGGTCTTCATCACGAGCTGCAAGGGAAGACTCTCTGGTCTGGCATCTTGAGCACATCCTCCCCCTCCTTCTTCACTGACCTTGGTGTCTGCAGAGTTTTTTCTCTCACATCATCTCACTCCTCTCTCTTGACTGCCGTTTCACCGCAGTTTTTTCTTCCCCTTCTTAAATCTGTTACCACAGAGGCGCTACCACCATCGCTGATTGGCTTGGCCCTGGCCAGCAGTGGGTCCCTCTTAGAGCCGGCTGGCACTGGCTTTATCAGACGTGATATCTCACAGAAGCCACCCCGATAGTCCCCTGCTACCAAAACCTCACCACGCAAACCCGTAACATCTTGAAAACAAAATATGGGCATGGTGCAGCTGACAAATCGAAGTAGTAGGGAACAGCTAATATATATTTTAATAAGCCATAAGTCTAAAGCGTGTATCTAATGAATTCTAATAGTATCCCATTTTTCTTAAATTTATCTTGTAAAGGCAGAAATAAACCTTGAACTTGATATTGTAGCAGAATTTATTATATTTTGATTATTACTTTTTTTAATTCATGGTCCTCTTCAGGAAAAAGCATTAGTTTTGGATGCAAATAGATCTTCATCTTCTGCCCACTGAAAGCAGCTGTAAAGCTCACATGAACTTCAGAGAGTTAAAACTTCCTGCGTGATCCTGCCCTGTACGTTGAGCATCTACTCTAGGGAGTAATCTCCTAGGTACTTCTTGATTAAGTAACTGGTAGGTCTTACTTTGGTCAGTGTTCTGACTCCAAGAGATTGTAGATGGGCCTGGACCCTGAACTGGGAGGCCGTCGTTATAATCCAATAAGGGGGGGTTCAATACGGTGAGCTGGCAGTGAGCCTGGAGCATGAGGGACGGGCGGCTGTAGCAGTGCCGAGGGGCCACGGCATGGAGCTGGTCACTCGTGGCTGGTGCAGAGAGGCACAGGGGAGCGGGAGCAGCCATGGGAGGGTGTGGAGGGATCTGCCTGGGGACCGCCCGGTGTGGGGCAGGGTGTGCTGCAGCTCAGGAGGTTCTAGGTTAGCGGGGACCAAGTGTGGAGGACCTACCTGCAGAGACACCGTGATCTTGGGGGAGAGCTGGGTGTAAGCCTTTTTGTTGATTTTCTGTTTGATCTAGTTGCTTTGAGTTTAAGAAGTTACATATTCGAGGTTTATTGTGATGAAATCTGGCTTTATTTGAGTTACAAAGGCTTTTGGTCTTCTTTAGGGAGCTCATTATGAAGAAAAACAGTAGCCAGTGGATGTCGAATCTTTGGCTGACCCAGGAGCTTATTATACCTGGTTTTGAAAAAAAAATTAAAAAGCGGTCACAGCATGAGCACCCGCTCCTCACTTTGCAGGGGTTGCACAAGAACTGGAATTTCGTTCTAGCATGGAGAATGCTCCTGCCTCTCTGGGCATATGTGTTCTGAGCTGTTCATGTGTTCTGGCTTTATGTCCCTTCTCTCCAGAGAGTCCCGGGATATCGTCGTTTTCCTTCCAGTGGGAAGAGCTGGACAGAGCTCCTTCAAAAATCTTGCAGTAAAACCTTCGGTAAATAAATTCTGAGCAAACATCAACACCTAATTTTCCCTCTGTGGGTGGAATGTGAGAACAAGAGCGATGAAAGCTGAGAAACAAATGAATTTCATTCTTCAAACAGTATTATTTGCAGGGCTGTGGGGTGTTTTGCACTCTGTCTCCCTGCCTGGTTGAGATTAGCTGGGAAACAGAAGCTGATGAATTGAGGGCTGTGCAGGAGGATGCCAGGATCTACAGGGCTGCCTGTATGGTGCGATGTCCTCGACGATTAATTTACTGTAGGGCTTACCTCTTGGAGTCTGTTAGTTGCCGTCATCCTGTTTTACCCGGCATGAAGTGCTGGACGGCTCAGACAGGACACCAGGTTTGCTTTACAATGGTTTTGTTACTGAAGTGTTTTATGTGCTGTTCTACAGTCAGGTTGCCCTTTGGATGGTTTTTTTCCCCCCTCTTATCTACATTCAATAAACAACTTCAAGTTGTTCTGTCCTGCTATTTAGCAAAGATAAATGGTTTGGGAGACTGGATTCTCCCAGTTCAGCTGACTGTCTAGAATAAAATTACAAACATGTGAGATAAGATTAATAAAAGTACCAAACTGCTGGGTGGATATTCCCATTACTGTATACAAGCTAGACAACATCCTCCTCCACCAGTTTCCTAATTTGATAAATGCCTTGAGCTGATTTAAAAATGTGTAGGTTATTTTTAACCATGGTAGCAGAGCCATCTGTATTGTATCTGATGAAGTTCTGTGATAGAGCAAATTGATTTATTCTATCTCCTTTCAAGTTATACTAAGCTTTGTGTTATGAATAAGCTGGTTTGAAGTACATGATGTCATTGAACTTGCAAGTCTCTAGATAAATTTGTACTTAAAGGGTTTGTGCTTTCTGTGTGAATTTAAATTGGTGCATATTGTTATATCTCTTTTCTGTATCTGTCTTGTGGACTGCAAGCTCTCTGGGATCAGGACTGTCTTTCTAGCTGTGTTTGTGTGAAACACAGGGAGGGCCCAAATCCAGGACTTCCCAGTGCTCTCATATGTTACAGCTAGAAAAGTAAGAGCAATCAACAAAACCAGAACCTCACATTTGATGCAGGATTTTCAGAAGCACTGCGAGGAACTGTGTGCCTAAATCGTACCATTTGTTGTTATGAAATACAGGGAATTAATGAGGAGCTCACTGCACTTGAGATATAAACATGCTGGCTGTAACAGGGGGAGACTTATGCCATGGCGAGTCTGAGCGGAGGTCAGATTTGAGATCTCTGCTTTGATTTCTGTTCCAGGAGGTGAGCGGGGCTCTTTGACAGCACAGACCTGACACTTCTTCCCTTTGCCTTGCTCTGAGGTCACTTGGGCTTCTGTGAAAATCTGTGGGAAAGGTGCCCATAGCAGTACGAAGAGGGAATTAATCAAATTTCAGGAAGAATACAATAAATCCTGTCTTAGCTTACTGCTTACAGCATCAGCAAAAGTGGTGGCTTACATAAGGTAGGACTTCTAAAGAGGTGGACCAGAATCATTGTCCCTGTGTTTAAGGATAGTTTTTGAGAGACACTGAAGACTGGATGTTGTCTAATGAGTGCCGTGTACGGTGCAGATTTCAGTGTAATTAAAAAGAAAATGAGCAATGCTTTAATTGAGATTTGAAGATTAAAAGTTAAAAGCTCAGTATCCTCTATTACATATTGTCAGATAGGAATTACATTGCATATGTGTAACAAGCCATTGCATTTTAAAAATGGAACCATAAAAAAGCTGCTGTAATTTAAAAGCAGCCAATTTACTAGGAGTACAGTTTGCAGCTCTGTCACTTGCTAATCAGTCTGTTAAACATAATAGCCATTCTTGTCTGGAGGCAGTTAATCATGTTGTGAATGCACTTATCAGCGCGTATTAGAAATACAATACAAGACTTTCCGACAGAGGAATGGATGCAATTACTGCAATCAGTATACATTTAGCTACTGTCTTATCATACCATGTTTTTCTTTCCATTTCTTTTTTTTTTTTTTTTGTATTCTTTTAAGTAGTCCAGCAGTGACAGATTTTCTGGTAGAAAAATATAAAGGACACTTGAAAGTGTTGTTAAACTCAGCAGACGTGCTCAGATGCAACCTGTCGATCTAAGTGAGAGATGGCTGCTGGCTGGTTGAACCTTTCCTGGACCCAACAGTGTTGGAAGCTGCTGGCTTTGAGGGTGGTGGGGATGGTTTTCAAGAGCTTTGAGCATTTTCACTGACGGGCGAGGAACGCGTCTGTGGAGGCATGCCTTACGTGGTGGGGAGCTGTGGGGAGCTGAAGTTGCGGCATTTGAATTCGTCTAAAGGAGCTCAGCATATGGATGAACTCTTTTTTCCTTTTTTTTTTTTTTTTTTTTTTTTTTTTTCTTTTTTTTTTTTTTTTTTTTTTTTGCTGTGCTTCTCTACATCTAAATCTATAGCAATGAGAGATCTCAAAGTTTTTGAAAGGGGATATTGAAAAAGCCTGAAAGCTAATTGCTTCCAGCATGACTACCCACCAGCAATGGGTGTAAATACAGCTGTCTCAAAGAATGCCAGGACGCGACAAAATCTAAGGATTTCAGCTAGACAATTTTCCAGGACTGAGCATGTTCTTGTATGGGGAGGGAGGGAGTTGAGAGGGAGGCAGGAGGAGGGAAGGGGCGAAATCCTGAAAAGATTCAGAGAAGAGAGGAATAGAAGGAGGATGATTTTGTAAATTCTGCTTTACATTAACCCTTAATTTTAGGGTTATTTTATGTAGCTTAGCATGATTTCCAGTGTTTGCAGGAGCTTGCCTTCGCCTTCGAGAAATCCTTTTATCTGGCTCTTTGTTCTTCATGACAGCTGGTATTTTTGCTTAGGTAACATTTTTAATTGTAGCAGGGAAATTGAAAAAGCAAAACAATCCCCAAGCTGTGTGACCATGACAGTGGGTGATAGGGGAGTCCATGTAACATCATATCCACCGCACCAGTGTTTTTGTTACTGCTCTGTTTGGGTCACGTATTGCTCAGATGCCCGGAGAAAATGCGGGAAGCCCTCCGTGCGATGGCCTTAGACTGCTAAGTTCTTCCAGCGGCGCAGGCGTCTGGCGTGCCTCGCACAGGTGAGCAGCTCAGCCCCACTCCGGCCACAGGTTGTTAAATCCTCCATTCCTCAGGAAATTCAGGGAAATGAAGTCCCGAGGGGACGTTTTATCATAGAAACAGGCAAGTGGGGAAGGAACACCACTTCTCCCCTTTCCATTTCTAATTATTCCCTTTCAGAGTCTAAATGAATTAACCTCACTTATTACTCACTTGTGCCTGAACTCATTTATTCATGGTATGACCTTAGCTCTGAGCAATATCCCAGCAGCCCCCCATTAGCTGTCACTGCATTTGAATTCATCACGTGTTGGGAAATCATTGTCTTGCAAGTGTGACACGGTAGTGATTACCCTTTGAGAAGGTGACCTAGAGACATTGCGTGGAGACCGTTGGGTTGACCTTACTTTCATGCCATTAGAAAGTAATTGTGGAATAATTTTTAAAACTAGAAATATTCAATCCACCCCTCTGCTTTTTGTTATTTCAAGTTATATTTGCACTTCTAGGGAAATTTGGATTCATTTTCAGGACGAAAATAGGCTTTTAATGGAGTGACTTACATTATAACTGCTTGTTTCTCTCTTTCTTTTAGTTTTGTTGCAAAGATCAGGACTTCAGGCTGATTTCAACTAGCAAAGGGTGGAGGTACACAGAATTACTGCAGATGACTCTTTCTGTTCATACAGTGAATACAGACCCTGACCCACCCTGTGATTGCTCAGCTGGATGAATTAATCTTATTAATTAAAATATAGGAAACTGATGTTTATACACCAGTTTCACTTCCACGTTTTTATTGTCTGTTCAGTGGGTATCAACAGTGAGAGGAAGAGCTTAACTCTTTTTTAAAACATAATTATCAGTCTATAAAATAAAACAATTTTATGCACTCCCTGTGTGTCTCGGGGAACTGGAGGGAGAGGAGGTCCCGTTTGTGTTCATGTTAATGGGCTATGCTGCCTTAACTTCTTTGAGGATGTTGTTCTGGCCATTTATTTCTTAGCAGATATGTGAATTAGCCACAGGACATCCTGCACATTGTCTCTCCATCTAAGAGTATGTGAGATTCAAAGAAAGTCAGGTATAATTCATCAGATGCTTAATCTTGTTTTAATCTGAAGAGAATGTAGGAGGAATAAAATAGTTCTTGCCCATGTTCCTATTTTGATTTGTTCTGTAATTATTTCATGCAGGTGGTATTACCGCACCTTCTACAGCAGACTCATGAGTTCTGTGCACTCTTAGAAAGCTTTAGAAAGGAAAGAAACAACTGTTTTTTAATTTCCCATTGTCCTTGCTAGCTGCTTGGCGTTCTGTTATTTACTCATTTACACTGTCTGCCCATTAAGCAAAGGATTAAGTTCAAAAGGTGTTGGATTGGGCTTTTTAAATCCTCAAGGGGAGAGCACCATTTGTCACAGTTTTCATGTATCCTCCAGCACATTCGGTATATTCGTGTCACAGTCTGCAGCTTGTCTCCCCTTTCCCTTTCATTCCTAAATTCAGCGCATGGGGATTCTGAGTCTTTAGATCCCCTCTGGCTGATTTTTCTCCCCAAGGAGATCCAGCTGTCAGCCTCCATTGTAATTCCAAAATCAAAACAGCAACTGGATTGCTAGTAACTTTCTCCTAGGACTAGTCGTGTTTTTCTTTTCTGATGCACTTGAGTCTGATGCACTATGCAAGAGTCTGATCACTTAATGGTACTGTCAGGCATATGAAAACCATAAGGTGTTTAAAATGCCAAGGGAACATGTTGTTGGAAATGTGCTTTGAGCCGTTGGGGTGCATCCAGGTCACTTTCCCAAGCTCTTATCTCTATCTAGGAGGATCAGGAAGCTGCGTACGTATTTGCAAATATAAAATTCAAGAGCCTTACATCACTGCATGAGTTCAGGAGCTGTCATGTAGAGTCACTCTTTCTGAGACTCACAGTAAATTTGGAAGAGTGCACAGGTAAAGCGAACTGTTGCACGTCTTCCATTGAATAGTTGGCTGGGGAAGAGCAAAACTGTGAATACAGAATCTTCAGCTGTGCTGAGCTGGTAGCCAATAACCTAGTATAGGGATGGTGGAGGGGCTGAATTGAAGACTGGCCTTTTGCTTAATTATCTGCAGGAAACTCATTTATTTGGCTGTGGTGTGGTGGCATCATAGACAGACCTGGAGTCTGTCCCATGGCGTTGCAGTGTGTCACCAAGGATGTCCAGCAGGTACATTTTAGGTTAGATTCCTGTCTCCACCATCGAGTCTCTGGATGCTCCTGAGCATCCACTCTGTTTTCTTTGAGGTTAAGTGAAATGTTTGCTGCATTGACTTTGCGAGCAGCTTGGCTGAAGATACTCTTGCCTTGGGTTATTCAGCTGCAGCACCGGCTGTGGTAAAAAAGCGCCTCCCGGAGTTCTATTCTTGCTCTTTTAAAAGTCTTTTGAGAGCCCGTGGAGGCAGAGTCTTTGTATGCAAGCTCCTGCATTGCAAATAAGTTCTTATATCACTGAATTTATTTTCTTGAATTCTGAGTCACTGGTTCTTTAAAAATCCATCTTGGCTTTATAATTTATTTCAGCTGCTTGCACAGCAATGTTGAAAATACACCATGTGATTATGGTAAGTAAATATGTAAGAACTTCTGAATAGTTAAAGAAAAATTATAAGCACCATTTGGGCTGTTGATATTTATTAACTGGTTAGGATTCAGCATGAATCTTTCATCATAAAATGATTCTTATTTTTTAAACAACAATATTTGCATCTCTGTATTTGCATCCAACATCAGCTAAACCTTGGCCCCAATTCTTCACTGGATGTGTTTGTTATATTCCCCAGCAAGATGCTTTCTCCTGGCAGAGAAGCTTTATTTTAAGAAATACACAGCACAGCAATAAACAGGTTCTAAACAGTAGTCAGAAAAGTATTCCAGTGCAATCAAAATACTTTTTTAAACCCCCAAAAGATTACACGCTGTTTCAAAAGGGGAAAGTCATGACAAAGGAACAAATGGAGTCCCAGTGCCCAGCAATATGTGTTACCAATTACACCCCTACTGAATTTGGTCCTACAAGTCCTGTTTTGTTAAAGAATAACTAAAATAGTTTCTAAGGACTCTTTTACCAGAAGAATTTCTGTACACTGTCACAAGGGTGGAAGCAAATAAAAATAATTGAAGCAATTGTCTCAGTTGTCTCCAGGGTTGTCATGATGATGTTGGTAAAATCAAATAAAGTGGAAGTTATTGCAAGTTGTTAGTGAGCTGCACAGTTGTGAATTGGCAGTGGAAGAAGCTGAAGAGCTTAAAAGGTTTGCTCATTATCTAGATTTATTGTTTTCAGTTGTGGGAAAATGTTGGCTAAGCAAAATAATGTGAATAATATCTGGTCTTAGTGGTGTGTTTTGAACAAAAATATTTTCTTCTTGGTTTTATGGCTTTTACTGGATTATTAAAAAGTGCTGTGTCAATCCATGCATTCTTAACAGATTTAGCAGCTTGGTTTTATCCTCTGTAGCCATTTACGTTGCCCATGCATCTGTGAAGAGCATGAATTTTTATGGCAGTGAAAGAAAAACAAGATCAGGCACCAAGAAATGTTTTGAAAAAGCCCGTCCCTGGTAGAAAGTAAATAGGACAACAGAGCAAGCTCTCTGTAGACAACAGAGCAAATTGTCAACTGCGATTTTGAAATGCATCGCGAGAGGAAACCAAGCAGACTTTTTCCACCTCTGCAGGTTTACTTGCAACCTGCCATGCATGCTGGCTTTGTTCTATGTCAGGGACTTCAGCCTTGCGCTGCTGTGCCGTGGCATGGAAGAAGAGTGAGCAGGGCTTTTTTCAAGTGTTTGTTTCTGCCTTGCACCTCCAACTGTCCGGTTTCCCTCTGCAGAACAAGAACCTCTGGGGACTACGCAGTAGAAGGCCATGGCACTGTGTCATCTGAGTGTTTTCACGTTGATGCAAAAGCTTGCAGAAATACTCAGGACGCGCAGGTCGTTTGCCCTGGCTTCCAGGGACGTTCATCCACACTGCAAAGCTCGAGAGAGATCCCTGCGCGTATCTCTGCAGAGCCTCAGCCGGTCCCATCTCCCGTGCTCCTCAGCGTGAGGCTCCTTCGCAGCAAACCACCCTGGGAGAACGGTGTGGGTACACTGCTTCCGAGCTTGTATACAGCTTTGTGTCCTTACAGACTAATGAAAATAGTGTTTGCTGGGAGAAAAGGGTTTAGCTTTTAACATCCATTATTAAGTCAAACTTCATCTGTAACACAAGGTGTAGCTATTTCACCCCAGAAGGTTTTTCTGAAGGAGGATCTGCGCTTAAGGATGTTGTAGCTGTTCGAAAATATCCTGGCTTTAAAGGCGTTAGCTGCTGCCAGTTCCTGTTACCCAGTGCCCACGTTCAGGGAAGCAGCGCTCAGCAAAGTTTAAGGGCTGACAGTATGCATATCTTCATAATTCAGCAACTGGATGCTGCTCCATTAGTAGGTATTTGCTCTGATTTCCTTCATCTTGGGCTGCTGGGATCTTAATTTCCTTAGGGGGAGAAGGTCAGGACCTTTAATCTGTATTTTTTCCCCAAGAGGTTCTAGCTGTCTACTGCTTCATTTGACTTCAGCAGGAAATTAGGGTCTTGAGCATTTCCAATCAGTCATTGAAAAGCCTCCTCTTCTAAGTGTTTGCTCTTCAGTAAACCATACTTATGAAATTAATCCTCTTGAGATCAAAGGAGTGAGACCTGTATTACTGAGATATTTTATAAACTAATGTACCATCCTCTTCTCATTGCATTTGGTGACAATTTGTCAGAGAGAGTAAGAATTGACTGTTATTAACCTTGAAAAGATTCTCAAGCAACATGATACCAAACATTTTATTATTTTCAATTACCTAGTGTCTGCTCAATTTTTTTAGAGTTTTGTTTACACGGCTGTGGCCCCCATAAACAGATTGCCATTTACTGAAAACATGATTTTATGAATGAATGAAACTCATGATTTCCTGTAATAGCCAACTGCACTAATAGAAGGGTCTGACTTTTATCAACAAAATTGTTGATGAACTGGCAGTGCAAGCCAGCAAACCCTCCGTGTGGCACTGGCACACCCAGCTGCACACGCTGCAAAGTGCCCGGTGCTGTCCTCCTTCCCGGTGGCATTCTGCATGTTTCACTCTCTCTAAAAATGCATAGGGTAGGCAATTCAGTTTGGTTAGCAATATAAAGCTTTTTTAATAGTTAATAATAGGCCTTTGTCTATTTAAGGTAACAACTAACTATTTAGACTGTCACTGCCACCATAACATCAATCACTGTGTATCATTCTAGTACTTAATTCAATAATTTCATGTTTTGCTTAGACAAAAAATTAGGAATAAATTAAATTCAGTAATATTTCAATGAAAGGTGATTTGTAGTATTTATTAAAACCTCTAACATGAGAGCTATTCTGGACCTTCACAATAATCTATTATTTTGTGAAAAAAAAAGCCTATGCTGTTCCATATAAATACTTAATAAGGTAATAAATGTAGAGAAACAAAATCTGGTATGGGGATTTTTTTTTTAGGTTCTGATTTAAAATATATATTTTTTCCCTGCTGTGTTTGCATAGACCAGCAGATTCAGGAGGAAGATCAGTCAGAATATATGTGACAAGGTGGCTTGATCGATAGCCCTCCAGAACCGGTATGAGTCTGTACAAAGCATCTGAGCGCAGTAATGCAAGAGTTCTCCAAAGTGCTTAGGAGCACTTGAAACCCAGGCCTTATTTTTCTAGTGGTTTGTGCGGCCAGTGATTTGTTCCCCTGGGAGAGTGTTCTTTAACTGAGCAGAGTCTCTGCCTCTGGGTGGAGTGCTCACTCCTTGATGGTTTAATGTCCATCCAGTGGAAACGCTGCACGTTGGATTTGCCCAGCCGAGCAAAGTGGTTGATCTCAGCACACCTGCAGCCGCCCGCCTGGATGTGTCCCTGGCAGGACAGTTCTGGGGCTTGGCAATGTTCTCCTGTCCTGATTAACTCTTCTTCTTCTGGAGCTGACTTCGTTTGGCATGGATCTACCATTCTGTGCTACAACTCTGTGCTCTCTGTTCCGGGTTGGGATCAGCCTACTAGCTGCCATGTATAGAATGAAGACTGTAGATGTTATGAAGCTTGACTGGGCTGTTTGGGACTTGGTTTGAATGGATGAGACATCTATGAGGCTAGACGACAGGAAATTGTGCAGAAATCTCAAGGTTTTGGGGGTTCTTCTAGCACCTAGCAGAGGCAGTACTGTGAAAGTACGCAAACAGGATTATAAATTGCCATTTGAAGAAGAGGGCCTGCTTCCTGGAGTTTGCGAGAGCAAGTAAATCCAAGCCCATGGTTTCTTTTTCTCCTCTCACCAGAAAGAAAAATGTGTAATGAATGTCTCATGTCTGAAACACTGGGCTGGATTCATCAAAGGGAGTCAGTAATTACCAAATTGAGAGAATCATGAAGCGCTTTTCTAAATTTGAAAGGCTCATCAAGAATAGATCAGGAGCAGGCAAAATTAATAGTTATGAACTCATTTCCATAGAAATGGACTTATTAGCTAGCATGCCAGCTGCCTAAAATTATAAGGTCTTTTCCTTGTGCTTGCAGGAAATAATCTTTTTTTATAAAAGTAATTTTGACTTTTTATTTTTTATTGCCCCTCTAAACTAGGGTTTGGCAAAATCCTTCTAAACCAGGAAAAGACTTCACTGGACAATAGAAATATTTAACTAAAAAGAGGAGAAAGATGTGGAAAGGGGAAGTGATTTATAGTCCTCAGATTCCATCAGATTCTTCCCAATATTGCAAACTTATTTAAGAGAAAAATGGAATAAGCCTCAAGAAAAATCTGAAAAATCTTTATAGGATGAAGTTTGGTTTAGCGGGATTTAATGGCTGATAACAACATGAGTTACAGTCATCGTCTTCTCTTGCTAGATTTTCCCACTGGTAGCATTTTGTCTTCACCAGGCAGCAGCAGATGGACAGTGACTACAAAGACCAACATACTGGTCACCAGCTACAAATCAGACTAAAAGCTGAAGCTTTGCCGTGGCAGGGTGGAATGACTCCTTTTTAAAAGGGTTATAGTGTAATGCTGCATAGCTGGGAGAGAAATTTAGATACAGGTTTTGCGATGTGGATTTATCAGCTAATGGAGCTGACATGAGTAAATGCTAGTCTTTAAGGACTTGATTATGGTTTAAATTATCTCTGGTTTTACTTTAGCAACCTCCATCAGTTTCAGTGGAAGAAGGCAGTGGTCTCCCACACTGTATTATAGAGGATGGTTAATAAATTGCAAGAATTTTGAACATAGCACTGATCTTCCTGCTAGGAATGAAGCTTCTGTAGAATAAGAGGTGCAGCAGCCAGTAGGAAGGCACTAGTCTGAGCAAGAAAGAAATTCACTTTTCGGGTTTTATCATGGATTTGTTATAGTTGTAACCTGGGAAGAGACTTAGAACAAAGAGGGTAGGTTAGTCCATGAGGTACTCTGTGTCCCAGATACTGTAACACTTGGCATTGCTTGAAGGCTGAGTCTTTGTCCTAGAGAGGAAAAAAGGGAGACCATAATTTCAGAGAAAATTCATTGACCTGCTGTTCCAAAAGTAACTGGAAACCTGCTGGTGAATAAAGGAGTGCAGAAAGTTGACTACTGGTTTGCTAAAGCTATACACTCAGTGAAAAAACTCAGGAAATGAAATATGGTTAGATGCAGTAAGTCCATCTCTTTCAGCAAAAGTCCAGATTAAAAGAAGTGGGTCCTTCTTTAATCAATGTTCATATGTCATGCTACATGATTTGCTTCTGAGAGAAAGCAGAAAATGTTTGACAAGCCATATTGTTTTTCCAGGTGTTGATAAGGGTTCTCTTTGGAACCAGGACCTAGGAAGTCCTGGGTCTTGGGAGACCTGGGGAGTCAGCTTTGCTTTAGTTCATATGTTGATATGGGTCAGATCCGAGGAAGGTTTACGTATGTGAGTTGCTGCTCTTTTCTAGATGCACAGAGACTCATTTTTAATCCAGCAGTGTATAACCATGTCTGCCTTTAAATGAAACTTAGGTCTTTTATAGCTATACAGCCGTGCTAAGGATGCAGTGAAGGTCTTGCATATTTACAGGCACAAGAGTCATTTTGCTCTCTGGCAATTACTTCAGTTTGCTGTATACGCAAGGCACACACATGCCTTTCTTTGGAAGATCTGAGTTCCAATCTGTCTTAAAAATATAAAACCACTATTATGGTTACTTTTTGGATGTGTGAAAAGAAAAGTAGGAAAGGAATAATTGAAGACTTGATGGAGCGAGCTCAAAAAAGTGCCAGTCAGTGTAGCCTGTGGAATGGATTTATCAGTGCAGACTAACCTGACATATTATTTCAGTGGTGAATCTAAAGCGAACCCCTCCATCAGTGGTTTTGTTCTGAATTTGAAACCACTCGTGGGTGTTTTTGTGGGTGGCAACTATTGACTTGAACAGATTGAACCTAAACTGCAGATCTAAACGTACCTTGACAGGCCCAATACCTAGATCCATAGTTAGTGTAAAGCTCATCTTTAAATTTTATTTCTGTGTTGTGAGCGAATTAATTTTATGTAATTTAGATAAAACAAACTGCCAGAAGTGATACACATAGAACTATGAAGTTGACTGGTGCCCACAGTGGTTATGTTTTTAACAGAGATGCTTTAATTACATCCCTAGTATTGTGTAACAATCTTTGTCTGAAAAGGTTTTTGCTGCTTGTCTAGCTGGCCACCCAAAAGATGCCTTAATAGCTTCTAGTTTTGCCTGGAGGTGGGTATTATCTTCTGTCAGCATGGAAAGTATTTATCCTCCAGGCATTGAAGCATATGTTTGTGGTGTTTGCTGTCAGAAAGGAAACATGAAAATCAATAATTCCTGTTCAGATTTTTTTCCTTTAAAATGCACCTTCAGAAACACATGGCAAAAGCAGATTCTGCCTCTGTGCAGTTGGGAAGAGGAACAGGATGTTTTAAGGCTCAGTTCGCTGCAGCGGCAGGCTAAAGCTCTGCTTTAGGGTAAGAGCACACAAGTAACATACCGTGGGACAGGATAGCGGGTGACATTACAGAGGGCGGGTGACTACTGAGGGGTGCCTGCGTGCACAGGACACATCCCTACTAGCTCATACTCGCAGTAAGAGCATGTTCAAGTCATTACAGAAGGCCTAATGTGCTGCAAATTCAGATTTTAACCTATTTGATGAGCACATACCCTGAAACTTAGCACTAATATTGGTAACATCAGTAATATTGGTAGCATCAGTTGTCTCTTCAATGGAGTGTGGTTAAGCAATTGGGTCCGCAGTCAGGTGAGCTGCCTTCCCGTGCCGCCTCTGGGTTTCGTAAGCTGCGTCGGGTCTCCCCACTGCAGGAGTCTGTCTGGGAAATTGGGGTGGGAACTTGCATGCTGCTTGCTAAGGTACCTTAATTTTTGTGGAGGTGAAGTGCTGGGTGAACAAAGGTCTGTTTTCTAAATAGGACTCTGCTGCGGATATGCTGAATGCTGTTGGTTAGGCCTTGGTGTCTGTTTTCTGCTCTATAACATGAAGAGAATATCTGTCTTTCTAACCTGAGGATTAATTATTAATATTTACATCGTGTTGGACCAGAGGAGAGTGCTACGTGTTGTTGTTAACAAAAGGAGCAGAAGTAATTTTTAAATACAGTCCTGAATGCTATGCATTTGCATCCATTTCCTTACCTTTAAACTTTTATTTCCAGAAGAGAAATATATAATGATCACTGTATAATTGCAAGTCTGCACCACTGACGACGAGAATGTTTTCATGAATTGAAAATAAGGATAATTTACCCCCCACTTTTTGTCATGTAGAATTTCTGCAAATCCATTTCTTCACTGAGATAAAGACAAGTTTGGGTTTGAAAGACTTTTTTTCCCTCCAAAAGAGCTTATTTCTGAGACAGGATAAGGAATGGCCAAGTATTCTGTTGTTTTGGAGCATCAGTATTTGCAGCAACAAAATTATAATAATGCTATGTTAAATAATTTAGCAACATCTGTGCAACGCAGTTCCCAGGGTTTGGGGCTTATTCTGTAAGTTCATTGTGATTATGGAAAATGAATGCCTGAGTTGAATGGGAGAAATGCCCGCATTTCAGGAAACTATAAGATCTAGTGTCACCTTATCTGTAAAGTACAGCTGTTTCCCAGTGTGTAGTTTGATTTAGGTTTCTGTTGGTGTCTTCAAGTTTGCATATTGAGCTTAATGGTAAATCTTCTGGTGAATGGAAAAGGTGGTGAAGAGAAATCAAAATATATTTTCTTATTAACATCCTACTGATGTTGTGGGCAATTTTGTGGTTTTTTTTTTTTTCAGAGCAAACATGTCCTCCTACGAGATCTTGCAGATGGACTTTGAGATTGACAACACCAGCAGCCTGGCAGGGGCCCAACAAATTACCTGGCAGGTGGAATACCCTCGAGATGACTCCGTGAGCGAACTGGTGGTCTCCGAGATCTTTGTCAGCCGAACAATGTTTGTGGGAATAGTTCCTCTTGCGATGGTAAGAACTTGCTGCTGCTTCTTTTTTGCTAAATGTTTCCGTTGATTCTCGTTAGTATTCAAGGGAATGTGAGCCATTTTATTATGTGCTGCTTCCTATGCACCTGCTGCAAGTGATTTAAATGCAAAAAATACATTTCAATAATATTTTATTTACCTGATATGCCATAATGGCTCCTTGGAAACCATTTGAGTCTTTTGTGAAAATCCTTTACCGTTCCTGGATTATTGACCTGGTACATGGTGATAGCTCCTTTGGAGCCATTGTCTTCTGGTGTATTAATGCAACTGCCATGCGTGTGCTCTGAGGGTAAATGTTGCAATTAGGTGGGACATTTTGAATGAAATAAATTAGCATGCATGTGTGGGAAACTTCATTGCTAAACCAAACAACTGGACTGTTTTCTGCTTTGCATTTCCCCATAGAGCCACACAGTCTAGCAAGCTGCAAAGTGTCAATTTAATAAAAGGTCTGTTTCAAGTTATATAGAAAAGGCAGAATACTTTCTGAAGATGTGGGTGTTGGCCATACTTTCCAGGCAAGTTTTAAGATGTGTGCAGAAAGCTTGAAGCTGAGGATTTATCTAGAAAATGCAAAGATCTCCTGCTAAAATCGAACACACCTGTTTTAGGAGGGACCTTTGGTCTACGTTTGGGCCTGATGGATTTTTAGTACTAGAGCTTTAAGCTTACACATGACCAGTGATTTCAGTAAGGATATTCTGGTGTAAAGCTAGAGAAACAGCCAAAGAGCCTGGATGTTACACCGGTTCCCTCAGAAACACTCTGGTAATTTTTGTTTCCTTTTCATGAACTTTCCAAGTCAGTCTGTGCTGGTTTTCTTTCTATTACACCATATAACCAACAAATATTGGCATTTTCCTCTGCATGACCACTAGCTTCTCCTACTAGGACAAGAGCAAGGAAAGATGCTTGTAAAGGTAAAAAAGACCCTAAATAATTTTAATTTCCAGTGCCTATTGCCAAAGGCTACAGTTACTGGCAGTCCAGTGATAGAAGAAAAATTATATGCAGAAAAGTCAATAGAGAATTTTCTTCTTGTGCTTTTTTTTGAAGCATGTGGGAGATGAAACAAAACTCTAATTGTGCGGATGGAATATTGTCAAGTAGTAATGGTGAATCAGACAAAATAATGACAGAATGTGGCTCATGAACAGTCTTGCACATAGCGTTGCCGGTTTTAAGCGGATAATGTGGAGTTTGTGCCATGCAGAGCACCACAGATATAAAAGCAAAGCGAATCCAACCGAAAAGCCCTTTGTGAATGTTGGATCAGAGCTTTGCTGCTGTCTCTGCCAGGGTTTTGCCAGGGATTCACTTCATCTGTTTGCAGTTATGGCAGATGTTGGCCATTTCAGCTGTCTCTAAATGTCCTTGGACAAAATCTGAGGCTGATCCTGAATTCAAAGTGAAGCTAATCTAATCTCTGATGCTTTGTCATTGTAAACTAAC
>Ga0181612_173341_pt1 | contig 16997 bp, 9 predicted proteins | sample HoacroProtozoa21_FD_119630 | JGI IMG/M metagenome (GOLD analysis project Ga0181612, IMG submission 119630) | Hoatzin crop microbial communities from Cojedes, Venezuel. Combined Assembly of Gp0051906, Gp0051904, Gp0051908
AAATAGCCTGAAACACTTCAAATACAAAAGGTGCAAGCAACTGCTTGACACGGGTTGATTACAGAAAAGTCACTTCGAAATTCCAGACCCATGTGTACACAGTTGTAGCAATGTAAAGATACTTATTTTTCTGTAATCATTTTCCTAAGGGAATTCTTCAGTAATGTGCTCTCAGAAAAATCGTTATGTCAGCACTAACATTATGTCCACACTAGCCACACTAATGTAGTTAAAGTGATGCCAATTGCAACAAGACTGCAGCAGCTTATGCTGTAGTGAAAATAAGATGACATTCAGATAGTTAAGCACTTGGGCTCATTTGGAAGAGTGAGAGAAAACAAAAAACAAAAAAACCCAAACCAAAAATACTCAAGCCCTAAGCTTCTGAGATTTTTAAGATCCTTTGAAAATAATAGGAAAAATATCAGTGCTCTGAAGGCCCTCTACTCAGTACCTAGCTATAATTTGGATTTCAGAGTGGAAAAAGATTGATCTGAACTATCCTGATGCAGAAGTCTGGCTGTAGCCTTTATCCTAAACACAGAGCAAATACACACTGATTTTAACCTTTGGAATATTCACTATGGAGGAAAAGCCGAATTACGTACTTCATGCTCTCAACAGTGTGTCACCTCTATTAGAGGCTGACAAAAGTAGAAGAGAAACACAAACTTTAGACCTGCAGTTTTAGGGACCCCTCTTTGAAGCACCTAAAAGTGGCATAGTTTAAGACAGAAGGAGCATGTTTTTCCTTGCAGTTTTTTTACCCTCTTGATCAAAGCAAAGTGTTAGCTACGAAAAACATGCTGTGACAGACAGTGTATTATCTGCCCCAAAGACTGGATACTCCACTGTTCCTCACTACAATAAATCCTTTACTCCATTCCACATCTGTGAGAGGTTTTTGTTTGGTTGGGTTTGGGTCTTATTGGGTGGCTTTTCTTTTTGCAAAGCTTACTTCTCTTGACTACAGTTCCTTTCCCTATGATAAATTTGTGTCTGCTAAGTTGGTTTCTTGCTCCTACATAGACAATGCCCAAAAGTCACACATCTAACCATGGTTACACATCTATAATCTGTGTTACACATGTGTAACCAAGGGCACACATCTAACTATGAGGAGGGTGAACATGCTTGTCAGAGGTCTGTTGTTAATACAGTTATTGAGACAATGCTGGCATGAAGGAGACACTTTAGCCAGGTTTCCAGCTTACCTAATTTGCCTTACTGATGATATAACTGTGTGTATAACACCCACAGCTCGCTCTTTCTCATGAGCTAGAGGAGACGATCAAAAATGTGGCCACAGTGTTGTCCAGAATTTCCCAGCCACAGAAACATCCATAGGCAGGGCATAAATCTTTGCAAATGGGGAAATCCCACCTCTAAACAGCAGCAAGTGTCCCTACTCAGAAGGGATCTACAACCTTGATCTGTTTTCCCAGGTATTTAATGGGTTTCACGTTCAGAATTCATTGATGGCCCCATCTAGGTGCAGAACTTGACCAAAGCACACGGCTGACTTGGCCCAACTCCTCATCTTCCTCATCATAAAATGGTGTGGGTCATGCACCATCGTAACCAAAGTCACGAGTCATACTAATGGGGTATCTACAGGTGGGACTGCCACTCACAGCTTGCTAAGTAGCACAAAGGCACCATCATGCCTACTACATTTTTAAACAGAGAACATCAGGATAGTTGTTGTTCTCTAGACAACAAAAACCAAGGTGAACCTAAAGCAGAGGAACATCAAAAAGGCGATCCACACAGAAACAGACAAAATGATCTTTTCCAGTCAAGTGCAGACCTGTGCAGAGGCTGACTCAGAGCCCTTCCTACGATTTCCAAGCTTAAAGCCATGGCTGATAACAATGTAATTGGTATTGCTTCAGTCATAAATTAAACCTGATCGTTCTTGAAATTGGTGAATAACACAGTATAATTTTAATATCTCATGGCTCAAAAGCTTACCAGCCTTCCAAGTGAAGGAGCAGTGTCAGGTGTTCAAATTTATGAAGGAGCTTTAAAATAGTCCCCTTTGACCGGATCTGGATCTATTCCATCATTTCCAGTGAAGCTGTTATTACTGGCAATAATTCATCTTTGCTAAGACCAGAGAAGGACTTAACAAGATTTTAAAATGTAAATGTATGCAAAAGCACCACATGGAAAAAGAGAAGTATCAATGCCAGACTGCTAGAATAGCCATTTCATAGCAGTTTGACCAGTGAAAGCAAACCTCTTAGGACAGGTCAAGGGAACTCAGGCCACTGTCAGTGATTGTGACAGAGCTCCACAGACTGCCACCTCATTAGCTGGTTTCCAATATCTTTTTGTGCAAAATCTTGAGCAGAAAGAACCTTTGAGGCTTGACATTCTTATGAGCTAGTCCATCACCAAAGGAAGAAGAGAGATCGTCCTCTCTACCAAAGGAACACCTGCTTAGAGCAGGCAGTCAAACACCATGGCCACGCTTGGGTCCTAAGCTGATGTTGTGGTACTAAAACTCATGTCTATTAATTATTTTACATATCATGGAGACAGATGTCTCTTCCAAATCTAGCTATCTTACCTTAAATAACTCTTGCTCCAGACAATAAGAATACCTCAATGGGACTTGATAAATGCTCTTCCATCTGTGGATTTATGGACAGCTTCACAAGCTTTCCAAAGACCCAGCACATCTGAAGCTGACTGAGGAGCATCAGCATACCCCTGCTGCTGGTGACCTGCAGAGTTATACTCCTGCACTCAACACAGGGGTTATGACAAACAGCTAGAGCTGTGATTTCTTCAGCTCTCTCTTGGAATAATCGACATCGAACTGCAGTTTCTTTTAAAGCATGAACACTCTCTTTCGGAGAGGACACATACAGCAGATCATATTGGAGGGAACCACCAAGGAGACTTGGGTTTCCACATCTAATTGCAGGGTTAAAATGATTCTGCTTCTTCACTGGAAGAGCTGCCTTCCCTGTCTAGTACGGTCTCTATCATATTAGCTGCCACAGGATATTAAATTCTTATCAAATAAAACCATTTACCATTACACTCTAATGGACTGAGCACATGCAGTAGGAAGGGCAGAGTGATTTATACTGGAGACTTACACAGCTTTATGGACTCCATTAGTGGCAGCATGCGAGACTACACTTTGAGCTTCCACTTTTTTTAATCTATGTTTGCATTAAATGCTCATCCCTTGCTAGCATATCTGTATCCTTTTGCTGCTGTAATCCCTTATGCCTCTCAGAAGCATTAGCACACAGCTTGGTAAAGCTTCACAGAAACCAAAAGGATTGTTCAAGAGTAGTATTTAATATGGAGTGGTAAGCTTGCAAATGGTCATAAACATGAAGCTTAATCAAAGCCAGAAGAGCAATCTTGAAAATACACAGTAGACAGCGAACATCTCCTTATACTTACATGGCATTGCATGGTATATGCTGGGCCAGTACTGCCCACTGTCTCTCTTCAGCCAGACACGAACTGTTCTACAAAAGAAAAAACACAACACACGTGAGGAAGAATGAAAAAATAACCAGGAATGAAAACAAAGTGGTGATGACGAATGCACAAGACCATCTTTGAAATTGAATTATTTTGCTGAGAGGGAAAATAAGCATGCAACCTCCTACAGCAGCCCTATACATCAACCTGAGTTTAACCTGTGTAAAGGGATGAGAGTAGCCCATTCATTGGTACCGAGTAGTACTCAACACCTCAGCTGAACACATCACAACAGTATTTGGAAATTGGCATGGCTTTTTGTTCTTTGCCTTTCCCAAGGAGTGGAACACCACTGTTCATTCAACGCCTCACATAAGGATTTGGGACACCCTAGGTAGCCCAGAAAAGCACTCCTGTACCGGCACTTCCAGTCCACCCCACTGCAGAAGCCTTCCCCCAATCTCAGGGTAGGCCTTGGTCCACCTGCTGCCTGTTGTTTTGTTGTTCTGCTTCAGAAAAACTTCTTAAGCAGGGGAATAAGGTTCTGAGATTTTCAGGTTCTACTTACTAGGATTATATCCATTTGTGCCAACAACGAGCTCTTCAGCTTCAGGACCTTCCCGTCTCCTCAGTGTACTTGAGTGTTACTAGATGCCCACTGAGCATGAGGCTGAAGGAGCCAAACTCTTACTCTTCTCTGAAGAGGATGATCAAGGCAACAGGCAGCTTGGCAGTCCTCCTCTATCCCACCAGTTTGGAGTTGCCATCCTCGAATAGAGGCACCTAGAACCATGCAGTGCTCCAGGGCTTTCCACAGATACACCAGTGGTTTCCTCTCTGCTAGAAGACCTGCCTGATGTATCTCAGGATTACTTTTGCTTTCTCATAATCATATTATATCGGCAGCTCCCTATCACTCAATCCATGCCCTTCACACACTTGAGACACTTGTTGCTTGATTCCCGAGCCAACGATCTGGACTGATGTACCATCTAGGTTATTAAACATTTATTATTTCAGTCCTCAGTGTATTTCACTTGTTTTGGTCCACTCTCTGAAGCTTTTTTTTCTAATTGAAGGTCTCTCTCAACTTTAGTTCCTCAGCTAATTTGATCAAAACATGCCTAGTAACAGTGTCACCAGTTAAAGCAGCAGGCAATCAGTAATCTCCTGCTTGTTTCTCCACAGCCCACCGTCACCTCAATTGTGGCCAACCCTTACCTGCGTTACTGCTCTTCAAATCCTTATCTCTAGCTTTAACTAGTAAACTCTCCGTATAACACTGTATTCCATGCGTTACTGATTTACACCAAATATATTAACCTTCTCTAGAAGATTTAATTATCCCAAGATTTAGTTAGTTAGACAGCATTGTGTTAGCGTAGCACAACACATTTCAACCCGTCATCCACGTCTTTTTGTTCTTTTAGTTAAGTTAGCACGCAACAGTAGCTAATAGAGGGATCTAAAAAAATATTGTTAAACATAAGCCTTATTTTCCTGCAGCAAATCTATAACTTGCACTTGATAATATTAAGGAAAAAAAAAAAGCAACTTTCCAGTTCCTGAAATGTGGAAATACAGCTTATGGAGAAGATCACATCGTCATTCCTACTGTTACCTCGTTTTCATGGAAGAGCAGATTTCAGCTCTTTTTAGCAAGCAGACATTTAGAGCAATATATTAATGTAATACAATATAATACAATGTAAATTGATCTAAGACGTTACATACACAAATCGAATATGAACAGAGATTCCATGCAATATAACAAAGCAATTCAAGAACTAGTTATTAATCCTGCAAACTTCAAGCTAAGAGCTGCACCACTCTGTGTGAGTTCCAGGATCGCAGGTATCCAAAATTAGCTTTCTGCTCATCCTGCCCTGCATCCAAACTCATTTTTCAGCAAATAATCCAGAGCGCTGCGTATTTGGGCATTATACAAGCGGCATCATCTTAGAAATGTCTCATGCGTACACTGTGACACAGTATGTTGCTCTAAAAACTAACATTTCACTGAGTCAGCAAGTCCCATGGTTAGAAAGCTCTCACAAATTACTCAAAAAAATACAAAATTCAGTATAACTGCCTCCTAAGTCTAATGGCTTTTTTGCAACGAACACATCAGTAGCTCTTCAGCAGATCTGAAGCAAAACCAGCAATACTTTTTCAGGGACAATTCACCAGCTTGTACCAATGCTATCGTATTGTCGATAGTGAAAGGGCCAAATCCTCCTGCCATTACTGGCTGTAGCTAACTGTAGCTCTTGTCAGAGAGGAACTCTGCGTCCAGACACCAGCACACAGGTCTGCGAAGACACCCACAGCCACGGGGCTGTACAGCAGGTTTGGAACAGGGTCCAAAACCTCTGAGTCCACCCAAAGGTGTCCATCTTTGCTAAGAAGGTGGTCAGTGTAATTCTGGAAGCAGATCCGCGGCTCTGTTTCCCAAACAGGTGAGCTCTTACTAATATGTTTATCCTCGACAAGTGAAGTTACTGTGGGAATGAGTGAGTGTGCAAAAAAAAATCATGGGATGAATCACAGGGAGCTGAAATAACTCAGTACGGAACAGCCCTGAGGAGGTGCACCAATGTCCTGTGAGAGACTTGTCTTTATTTGCCATCCCAACCTACATGTTCAGTGCTACCAACTTCAAAACTCCCAGGCTTCGAGAAGATTGCCTCTCCTCTCCACTTTAAGGCTCTGGCAAATGATCAATCCAGTACAACATCTTACAGATAATTCAGCTTGTTAAAAAAGGACTATGTACAAGAAAAGATCTGTCAAAAGCTGGAGAAAATAAAAACCAGTTTTATTTGCAAAAATGGCAATAATTTGGATGCTTTGGTTGTTTGGTTTTGTTTTTTAAACTGTACCCAGTTCAGACTTACTAATTAATTTGACAATTATGCCAATGTAAAGACTGTCAGATGAATGATATTGAAACAAAAAATGTTTTCTGCTTCAGCTTAAAAAAAGAAATAAAAAAACTGGTAGAGGTTCCTATTCAAGAGTGAAACTACTTTTACTAGTGTAGGCCACTTCTGTAGGTACACAGTATGCTCATTTCTTTACGCTGTCAAATATATTTCCATTCAATGACTAATTCATGCAAAATACAAAACAAAGCATTCTAAGAATAAAAAGACAATGAAAAGATGTTATCTAACTCTAAGGTGTGTGAAAGGGAACATAACGAGCAAGTCTGTTCATGTAACTCACTAAAGAAACACTTATCTCCTCAGTAAATCATTTTAACTAAAGGAAAACAAAACCTTTTGTAGACAACTTATTTTAAAATTAAGGATGATTACTACACATATCTTAAAAGTAAGCATTTAAAAGTTATGTTAAGCATTATAATGGAATTCCAGTATCTATGTATAATCTGATGTAAAAGCAATAAATATTCTTCCTTATGTCAGAAACTGATGATTCATGATTTTTTGTCTCTTAAAATCACTGGATTAGATAAGGCATTTTACTGAAAGAAGAAAAACTGACCTCAGCTCGTGCAACTTTTCTGGGTAACTTTTCCTCAAAGTAGATTCAGGCTGAAGAACAAACCATGCCAACAACTGAACTTGGGAGAAGCTAAACGTTCTTGGAAGAGAGAATATTTTTCAGCTGCAGTTCTGCACATTTTTGTATACTTCTTAACACAATACTACCCACCAGACATGAAACCCAGAGCTTTTGAGGCTTCTGAAGAATGCAAATGAAAAAAAAAAACAAGCATGAATGAAAATAAACTTTTTTTAATGGCTATGTAGCACGAAGAGTACTTGTTGGTTGCATAGTTACTGGACTTAAACACAGCACCCACCCAGGTCAGGATCCATTCTTCAGCTGCTCCAGGGGGATTCAGCTGGCATCACCACGGAAATGAGTTGTCCCTTCATTTTGTTGCCAGTGAATTGGCTTGGAAAGATCTTTAGAACCTGTCAAATCAATGTCTATTCTTCGAGTCTTTTCATAACAGAGATGATTTATTTTTAAATGAGACAGGCTATACAGAAATCATTCTGCCATGCAAAAGACAGGCTACATCTTCATATATTAAGGGGATGTGAAAAACGTGTATTTTAAAAGAAAAATTGCTTCTCTCTCTTCTGCTCAAGAGTATGTGTCTCACATCCAGGTGGCTGTGGTTGTACCAGCAGGCCTCAAACACGCTTCTAGGCTGTGCACGTGTGCAGGAGGTGGGCTTCATCTGAGCATCTACTACTCACGGAGGTGCCTATGTTAACGGCAGCACATCCACCTTAGCGTGGCAGCTCTGCGCTTCACCAGCTGCAGAAACTCGTTCAATCCGCTGTACGTGCCATGCTATCTTCTTTCTGATAAAGACATTTTGCTCATGCAAATCCTGGTTTGCACATTTAAGTTGCAGCGTGCTCCATGAAAGTCTGCACAACGCTGCCAGGTAGGATGCAAGATTCTTTACTCGATCCCTAGTCTGGCCTGAGCTTCTCCTCATCTCGCTGCTGGCAAACCCGGCGTCACTTGGGGCTGTGGGGCTGAGTCTCTGTGACTGACTCACAGGCAGAGCTCTTGTCTTTTCTCCTTGGTGCCTTGCGTGAAATTAAGGCAAAAGACAAGTACTGGTGTTGCACATAGTACAGACCTATTAGACATGCCTCAGCACTGTCCCAAGATGCCTGCGTGTTGCAATACTGTGAACTCTGTTGTAGCGAGATCCAACACCACCATTACCTAGAGAAACAAGTTATCCCTATTCCACTCCACTTGTCCACAATATCCATAAAACCACCAGTTGTACAGTGTGAGTGAAGAAATCCAACGTATCTGCTTCCCTGACAGATCCCTCCTTTCCTGTTTGAGAATGTTTTCCTTCCTCACTCCTGCCTTTTAAACATTTCTCTTCACCGACATGCACTTGTGTAACGCGCTATCGCCTTCATGCCCCAGGCGTATGCCAGCTGTATAACAGAGGAGAGGTAACCCTCAACACATGCAATTTACTACAATATTTTGTATTCTTGGGCCTCAGAAAATTGTTTTAAATGGTATTTTAACATACTCCTCGTTATTCCTTATACCTTGGACCACATACTGTGGATTTTTTGGATCTCCTGTCTTGCTGAGAAACCAAGAGTTGTAAGCATCAAACCCAGCATAAGGTGTGAAATGAGTTTTATTCCTATTTGTAGTGAGCACCCGGCACAGAAATTTTCATGTGTCACTTTCTAAAGTCGTATCAGGCTCATCCAGAGCTCAACGCCTGCTCCATGGGCATTACTGCTCCTTGGGAAAGGGAGGCAGGTTATCAGTACAAATGACATTACATGGTTAAAAATAAAGACATTTCCCTCTGTCAGCTGTCCTAACCACAGAGCTGGTTTAACACAGTTACAGAACGGTTTCCAAATAGCAAAAGGAAGACACTAAGCTATTCTGGAAAATTCTTTAAAATGCTCATCTAGCTATTTAGTTGACAGAATAAAGGAAAACAGATTAGGATGATACTATATTCAGGGTTAGTGCAGTCTCTCAGGTTGCAGGCATACCTAACGGAGTATTAGCATATATTCTCACCATGGATATATCGAAGTCTTCCTTAGTGTTGAAACAGAAAATTTGAAATCTCTACTGTTCCTAAATATCCAACAATAGACAATTCGGAAGTATTCAAAAGCCATGTATCTCTGGAAACTAAGTATTTGCACTGGAAACAGCAAAAGCTTTATCTGCTGTTATTAAATAAACATGACAATAGTAGCATTTGAAGTCCAAGTACAGCACTGACAGTTTATTGCCTTTAACAGAGCGACCTTGTTATTAAAACCGGGATAAGGAAAAATGTTTAACAACTGCATTAAAGATACCTACAGTGCTATAAATACCTCAACTTCTCCAGGGACTTTTGTGGACAAGAGTCGTGAAGAGATTCTGGCTCCCACCAATTAATGACCTGAGCTCAGGGGATTTTCTGAGAGAATAAAAGATCTTTCATGTTTAGTGGCAGCTCATGAACCACTGCCAGTGCACTGGAACCAGCCACGAGGAGTTTCATGTCTATGATAGATTTTGAAAGAAAATACATGAAAGCAAAAGTCAAAACCAGAACTGATTTCTGAGCCAGCCTGTGTTTCAGGGAAAACAAAAAGAAATTTAATAACAGAATGCCAAAACCTCAGGCACCAAGACAACTTTATCTGCCACGTCCTCATCCTATGTCCTCCTGAAAAAAACAAAACAAAACCAACCCAAACCCCCAACACTTCCACAGCATGACTCTCCCCCAAATCCAGCCCCAAGGACCCAGGGAAGTGCATGACTTCATGTCTCAGGCCCACCCACGCCAGTCCCCTCAAAGCCCATCATGCAGCCCTGATGGAGTGTTCTACATAAACCCTGCAATTTTGGGGCACAATGCAGGTTCTATCTCATTTTCACTGGTTTTGATGAACAAATGTGCCATTTAAAATGAACTAATCACGGGTTTACTCACTGGACTCTTTCTAAGACTGAGACAGTGCACAGCTGTACATCACTGTAGGTCTGTTCTAGGTTCTTTCATACTATGAAAGGGCAGGCTCAGTTTCTAAAATGAAGTGCAAGATCTACTAGTTTAGGAAAGGGGGACAATGTGGGGAAAAGATTACAGAGTTTTGAAGAATGGGCTTTATTTCAGGGCTTATTTTTGGAGAGGTTCTCTCTTAGCAGCGATTAGTAAGGGCGTTTCTGGAAGATAGAATATCTTCATTGTAACCTCGGTCTGTAACTCAAGCATTGGGCTTCCTATAAAATAAAAGCCTTTTGAGCAATAATTGCACTCTTTATAGTCTGTATGCCTCAAGCCCTGCAACAAAGCCATAGGAGCAGTAAGATCTGGCTTCAAGAGGAAGCTGGGCTGAACAGGGACTGATGGAGCAGCTCTGCAGTCTGGTGCAAAGAGTAGGGTAGGGGAGAAATGCACCAGGGGGTTCACTCATGGACTTCATTGACCACCAGCTGGTGGCAATGAATCTGATTTTTGCTACTTTTAATGATTCTGGTGGTACACTGGAACAGATTGCCCAGAGAGGCAGTGGAGGCCCCATCCCTGGAAACACTCAAGGCCAGGTTGGGCAGGGCTCTGAGCAACCTGGTCTAGTTGAAGATGTCCCTGCTCAGAGCAGGAGGGTTGGGCTAGATGACCTCTAAAGGTCCCTTCCAATAATCTCATTTTGAGCCAACGTCTCCAGAGAGGACAGAGAATGAGCTACTAAAATGTTGTGCAAACTAAGCTCAGAGGTTAATGATCTTGCAGGTCCTTTCTGCTTAGGAGGAACGTGGTGGAAAAGCCTTGGAACGAAGCTCAGTGCAAAGGAACACTATGGAAGAAACTGCAGACTTGAATTACTACACTTACCACTTATCTTCAGAAAAAACATTGCATGAAACAGTATGCCAAGCAAGCAGGCAGATGGAGCAAAATGCAGGGATTTTTTCACACAAAGCATATACAACATCTGAACTCAAATCATGCTTTATAAGATATTTCCCCGTTTAATTCAAGCTTCCGTAAACTCAGTGCAAATGCATATTGCATAATGGGGAAAATGTAAAAGTTTTGGTAGGTTATATGCAGCTATAGAATTGCATGGTTTTGTCAGAGAAAAACTGTTACAGCCATCAGTGGTACTTAGACCTAAGTGAAAGAGACACCACTTTATTTAACACAATTCTGGTTACATCGAGGGCTTTTTGGGTATTCTGTGGGAAGCGACTAGAAAACAAAGATTCATAGGAGACAATCTCGGGAGAAGTGGATGTTTATGACTCAAAAAAAAATGAGCGACATGACAGTTTTACTGCTCAGCTGTGAAACAGTTTCCACCCATTTTTCAGTTTTCTGGACAATGAGCAATGGAGTTCAGTGATTTTTCCAGTTACCCGAGCACATATGCCTGGAAGCAGTGCGTGCTCTGCTGTGCAGGCACCGGACCAAAATCAGATTCTGTCCAGTTTCCAGCGCAGAAATTTCGGGAAAGTAAAGAGACACAAAAAAAATGAACCAGAAGTCACAACCACAGAAAAATGTTGTGTTACCTTGAGTTTACTAGCGCAAGGTTCAGAGAGCCAAGCTGCCTCAGGTCTTCAGCAGCTCCACAAAAGCATTGCTCATCATGTGTCATATGAAGCAGTGCAGTGACTACACCACATTCTAGCCTAAACGCTGTAGGGAAGCTAATTTTATCTGCAAAAGCAGGTAAATGCAGGGCTGGAGTTCTCAGTGAGCATCAGCCTACAGCTCCAGGAATTTTTAAACGACGAGTGTTACATCACACTTGTATTTTTTTTTTTCAAGCAAAGTTTCAAAATTAACTCCCTCATTAAGACCTGTGCATCAGTCTTCCTTACAGAGCTTTGGGGTAATAAAATGGTCTTCACCCCTCCCTCTTACCCACAGACCTCCCCCTTGCCTGCACCCCACCAAATTATTTCTTTCCAGAACAGATGCAGCTTTTGGTGCTTCTTGTACTGATCGATTCCCGTTTGTATTTGGGAAGCATAAGCACACAACCTTTTGAAGGTAATCACATTGGATGATTTAATTATTGCAATCCAATTACTTTCACCTTCTTTCCATATTCAAATGTTTCAGTAATGGAAGTTATTAGAAAGATCCTCATGAGATTAAAATACAGGCCTGCTATGCAATACGTGACTCAGTGGAACCGTGATAAAAATACCTAGCAGATCCACAATTTGCAAGAGAGCAAACCTCCAGCTCTCCTCTAAATTGTCCATGTGGCAAAGGCAAAGAATGAGAACCTGCCAGGTCACCAGCCAGTACACCCAGTAGGAACAGCTGTCGAGAAGAACACAACACATTTTTTTCCCCCAAAGCTGCTATGGGCTACCAACTAAGTTACTGTTCATTTTTAAGTTATGCATGCTTCACTCTGCATAAAGGTAAATTTATTACTCAACAGATAAAAAAGTAAGCTTATGGTTTTGAATCGATAAAGTGAAAGCTGGACGTACCCATTTTCAGTATACATACAACCAGCATGACATTTCTAAGAAATTATACTCATATATAGGTTAATTTACAGCAGAAGATTGATATTTGATTCCAAGCACTAAATTAAGTCACTAGTTGGAATTTACAACAAACATAAATGTTAGTATGCTGGAGCAGAATTTCCTTGGTTTTACTTTGCTTTCCCATTCTGCTCTGAAACGATACCACGGCATCACTAAGAAAACAGAACAGCACCTGGGAGGAGATGAATCCAGAATAAAGAGGTTTGCAGGTAATAAAGGGATATGGAGGAAGACGAGACATCCTGGCTCAAACAGTAATATCCTAAGGCCTCAATTTATTTTTCACATAAACGTTTTCCTTGGTTAACTATACAGTGCAGCATCTTGTAAATTATGCATTTACTGTGGGGGAAGGAACCCACCTTTCTACATCCATAGGATGATGCTCTCTCTTAACATTTTATTTTCTGGATGTAACTCATCTGCATCATCCATTGCAAAAGACTAAATTAAATCATGAACTACTTCACTGCTTCTTTGAGGATATTTGGTGTATTAAACAAAATACAGCCATTCATTGGAGGTATTTGAGAATCCTAGTGTAAGGAAAATAGGGTCGGTCCTAGCTGCAAAAAGACAAGTACCATCAGAAGAAGTGTTATTTTCCACTAACAGTATACTTACTGCATTCAGTCAGAAAGCACCTAACATTTAATTAATTCAACACAAAGTTGTAGCGGAAAACTTCTGTTCCTTGGATTTTGAGAAGACCATCAATCATATCCCGATGCAAATGAATCCCTTTCCAAACAAGCAGCTGTTAAGTCCTAACATCCACATAGTTCCCATAAGGTCATTACCTCTCAATTAACACATGTATTTCTGTCCATATACGAACCTTCACTTTAATTAATTGTTTCTCTGCTTTTGTTCTTTGCACAGAACAACCCAAACCCAACCCTTATACCTGTACGGTATAGGTAAGTTCCTTGGCCAACAAACGGGACAATCAGCTGGTCACATGCAGCTGTATATGCCAAAGGCTTACTGAAACACCCTCTCTAAGAACAGATAGGCTTTTGTTTTTCAAATATTTATGAACAATTATGGCACTGTTTTTTCAGAGACAGCAAACGCATCTACTTGGAATGTATTTGCGTGCTCTGCGCCACACCAAGATGCCTCTGCAAATGCTCTCCTTGGAGCATCGAGCCCTTTATGCAAAGCAGTACCATTTCCAGTTCCTCTAGTTTAGCATTGAACTTGAACAATTATTCACAGGTGATAAAATATTCCCTCAGCTTTTCTGGTCATTGCTCTTTTCCTCTCAGGGCAGCCACTCACACAGATATTTTCACTGTCCTCGCACAAACTCAACTCCTACCTGCTTTGCTCTGCTAGAGGAGGCAAGAAGCCACCCTTGCTCTGTCCCAGCAGGATGATTTTGGCTGGGGAGTCACAGTACTCTCTGGAAAGGAAAGCAGCAAGCCCAGTAGCTTTAGTGCCAGCAAAAGGGGACCAAGAAAGCAGGGCAAAGCAATGCAAACCCAACTGAACCTGAAAGGTTTGTTCTTCAGCTGCAAAGGAACTGCAGCCTTCAAGTGCCTTGCCAGGGGTTCTCAGATTTCTTATCACACACACTGAGGAGTGCTGTATGAGGTGCCAGCAAAGCCCAAACCTCTGACTCTCTAATTTAGAGGTGATCTGGCATTTCAAGGGCTTACAAGACAGTTAGAGTTTGTCACCTCTACATTCCCGTGGGGATGGTGTGGGGAGGTGGAAATCAACAGAAATGAATAGGAACTGTCCTCAAACCTCTATCGCAAGACTGAACATCACATCCTAACCTTTAGGTTTTATTTTTTAAAAAAACCCATCCCAAACATGCAGTCCCTTTTCACATCCAGCTACTTCTTTCATATAGCCTCCTTACAGCTTTCCCCTTCTTCTGCATTCAACTTCATACTGTGCTAACTTTCTCCTATCATCTCTAGAGGTAGTTAATTGCTAATTTCAATGAACATCCTCTTGCTCGTGCTAGAAGATTGGAAGTTTCTGTTGGCTCTACTTTCTCCACTGGTTAGTTGCTCTGTATACTCCTATCATTTCCTACATGCTTCCTCTTTAAAGTAATCAATCTTTCCAGTCTCTTGGGAAAGCTGTTCTTGTGTCCTGTTCTCCTTTCCAGTCCCTCTAAGGAGGCAATATCTTGTCTGAACTGGCATATTCCATCCTAAATGCAGCAATCCAGACACAGACAAACCTGCTAAATTATAAGAGCATTATCATTAATTTCTTTATCCATCTTCTCCCTGTACGTACCCTAGCAGTATTTGCTTATTTGGCAGCAGCTGTACATGTTTTTTACTCACACTGGCATGATTTAGAAACTTACACAATATGAATGAAAATTGTATATTTATCAATATTAGACTCTTTCTGTGATACACTGCTATCCACTTACTATGTCTCCTGCAGTTCTTCATATCTCTCCAGACCCAATCAGCTTATCTGCTAATTTGGGGCAGACAACTGGCCCAGACTGCACTGGTAGGGGAGGGAACAGAGGACTTGCCAGCTACAGCTCCTAGGGGTAATCCCTGACCCATATGCTCCTGGCAAGAGAATTGGAAAGAAAATCACAAAGAAGAGCTATAGGCAGAGGCAATCACATGCCAGGGAAAACCTTGACGGCATACATCACACTTTCTCCTTGTGAAGATGGGACAGAAAAGCCATGTCTGTTACATAAGCATAGGGAGGACATAAGACCCACTCTCTCCTCAGGTATGGAAAAACACATTATTTGAATATGTGAAACGGTGCAATACATTACAGTGCAGCTTTATAAAGACATCTGGTGGAACTGCATATCGACAGGAGGTGACCGTTACCCATCCAACAAACCAATAAAGCCTGTAGCAGCTTCAGTTCATTTACCTAGTCATTGCCTTATAGGTAACTTCTACTTTGCAATAAGGGACATCTTCCAATTCATGGCAAAAGCATCAAACATTACTAAAACCTCTCTGTTGTCACCTTATTACTAGCTTATTTTACTGACTTATTTTTCTCCAGAGGCTTACAAGAAGAGTCGTGGGCAATTCCTGCCCAGGTGCTGTCTCCGCTTGGGTTCTCCAGATCTTTGTTGCTGCCATGCATAGGAGAAGCATCAGTCTTATCTTGGAAGAAACAGATTTGAGGTCTTGAGATAAAATCAGTTCTAAAGTTCTGCTTCTTTGTCTTGCAGCCCCTCACATTTAAATCATATTCTGAGCTAATACAAAAGGCAACATCTTGAAGTTCAAAAGTGGTAAGTTCTTACTAGGTCATGCTATTAGACATGGTGATCACAATAAAGGTGTTAATATTTATATATTCACATGAATCCGGGATTTGAGGCAGAGTAGTTTCAAAGCAAAGATTTTACAACATCATTGCTGATTTAACCACTGAGCAACTGTACACATTCACTGCAAAAACCTCATCGGCTTTCCCCATTCTGAATACAGACAGGGTTCCTTACCAGAGACCTTTCTTTCAGGGAACTCCCACACCAGCCTGCCCAAATACAGGCAGACAAGGATTCCTGAACTCATGCAGAAGAACACTGACAGCTGACTGATACGGAAGATTACAACAGATGCAAAGCATTTTATAACAGGTACCACAGAAGTGGCCTACAACAGCAGCACAGTGCACGTGCAGGTACGAAGACCACATCATCCACTGTGCTACACCATTAGAGACAGCATGCGCTGCGAGTAAGCACTGCACCACACATCGCTATCACAGTCAGGATGATGCTATGCCTGTTACTATGATTAACAAATCAGGCAATTCTTTTTAAAGAATAGTAGAGATCTGGAGAGTAAGGATGTGGAGAAACTAAGCTATTGTACTGGCAACAAGAGGATGATTTGTATGGTTTCTTTTTAGGAAAGGGTAACTTCGTGTTAACTACTCATCACTGATCTTTGAGTTAAGAAATATTTTCACAGTGGCCTGAGCTACCTGCAGAGAGGTTGCACGCACGTGAACGCAGCTTGTTGTACACCATTCGGGGATGTTGCCTTCCAGCAGAAGACTATTAGTTAGCACAGGCATGGGCAGTGTAAAGAAAGGTGTCTGAGGTAATGACTTCGGGCTGTTGGAAGCAGAGGACAGCAGCAGATTGAAGCAGACAGATCTATCAATGACCTTGGCAGAGGACACCAGATTTTAAATGGTAATACAAGGTAGAAGACAGCTAGAGACCACCCACTGGGCAAGCAAATCCTTCTTCTATTTGTTAAAGCATAAAATCAGCTCAGAGCATCTGCTGGGGAAAAAGATGAGCAAAGATGGGGGAAAGGCAGTAGATAAGGTTAGGGTCCTTTATGATCCTGCTGCCTCGCAGGCTCAGCACTGCCTGGAAAATTACATCAGGTTTGTAATTCTGGCTCAGCTATTCACAGGTCAGATAGGATTGCTTCCTACGCAGAGGGCAGGGAGGGGGGGGGGGAACAGCTTTCCCTGCAGGAAGTGAAGCTCTTTAG
>Ga0181612_105863_pt1 | contig 16995 bp, 6 predicted proteins | sample HoacroProtozoa21_FD_119630 | JGI IMG/M metagenome (GOLD analysis project Ga0181612, IMG submission 119630) | Hoatzin crop microbial communities from Cojedes, Venezuel. Combined Assembly of Gp0051906, Gp0051904, Gp0051908
CATCCCTGGAGGGGTTCAAAAAACATGTGGATATGGCACTTCGGGACATGGTTTAGCAGGCATGGGGGTGTTGGGTTGACAGTTGGACTTGATGATCTTAGAGGTCTTTTCCAACATTAATGATTCTATGATTCCAGCCATCTAGCTATTTCACATCAGTTACAAACAGGACGTGTGGGAAGTCAGATGCAAAATCACAGCAAAATATTTGTGGTTAGGAACTTGAAGGAGATCAAACTCAAGGAAGCTAAGGAGGAAGATATAAATATTGGCACCTGTGTGCAGCCAACTTGCTGTTATTGAAAGGGTGTTGAGGGTAAGGTTGCACACAGCCTGTTCTAGCACCAAAGCATATCTTTATGTGGTGACAGCTAGAAGTTGAGTAGGGTTGATTCTTTTGTTCAGTGATGCTAAATTCAATTAAGATCCTAATTGTGTGGTAACCTCAAGTGCTGAAGTGCTTTGTTGTGCATGAGTTGTTAAGAGGCTCAGAGACGCATCAGAATTCTGAGCTTTCTGGTCATTTCCGCGCAGGCACACTGTCTTGAGTTAGGTCTACCATGGTAAAAAGTAACAAATAGAAGAGAATCTGAAAGGATGAATTACAGCTTTGAGAGACCAGAAAAGTTGCTTATGGTAATGTTCTTTCTTAGTTCCTCTTTTAAAAATCAAATATGTTGCAATGAAGAGGAATGTCCTGAAAGACAAAGGCGTGATCCATACATACAGCATGTTGTGACATGTAGCGAAGAACATGCTGTTTGCTAATTAGTGCTATCGTCTGGGATTCTGCGGCACGACAGCTGCAGAAACACGTTGCTGAACCGTGCATATGTGAATTCTGTGTTTTGAGCAGTGCTGCAATGCCTGGCAGGAGACAGCAACGTATGGAGAGATCTTTGGTGAACAGTCTCACCTCCTCTAGATACTGGCCGACAAAGGAAGTACTGTTCCTCTCTTTCACACTTTTTATTTCTGTGCATGTTCTTAGTTGTTCAGGGTGTGATTTCATTGTGTTAAATTGCATACTTTTTAAGAAAACTGTATTTACAGTTATTTTCAGGCTGGGGATGGAAGCATATACCTGCCAGGAAAATACTTGCAAAATACTGCATGCAAGTGCTGAGCAGACTAGTCTATTAAGTTGCTTTTTAAGTTGAACCCTTGCTTTGCAGATTAGAAAACAGCGGCAGGAGAAAGCAACAAAATTCTTCTTTAGAAAGTGCCTTGATAAATAAAACTCCCCATCTTAGTAAAGAAATCTGTTCCACATGCATAGCTGATTACACTCTGTTTCCCAGCTCTAGCGACAAGTACTGCTTAGTGCTCTCAGTTCTGTGTTATTACCAGTTTCAGTGACAGTTAAGGGAGGGCAAGTCAGGCTGTTCTTTGTATGTTTTGTCAGAGGATTTGACTTCATGTGAACCTGGTATGCCAATGAAACTCATCACAACATACTGCTGAAGGCAAAATTGCCTGGTGCTACTGGGATGCAAGAAAACCAGGTTCAACATCAGTGCCCAGAGCTCCTCATAGACATGGCAAATAGGAAAAAGTAGCTTGTTTTGAATTTGGCAGCTGAGCGCTCTGGTTGCTCCAGCAGACTCTAAGCAGGGAGTGTTTGCAGAGTTTCCTCGCTGTTACCTTACTGCTGGTACCAAAGAAATGAGAGCAAGGACTTGGAGGCACCTGGCCCCATACTCTGACTTCCTTTTCATAACATTTGGGACAGTCATGACTAAATCTGTTGGAAAACCATGGGGATATGCAGGAAGGGACTCTGTGATGAATTAGAAATAAACTGTAGAATATTTATAATCTCATATAAATAAACACACTGAACTACAGAGCACAGAGGCATGAAAAGTTTGTAATGTCTGGATTTTTGTTTTGATTTCAGCTCATTCAGACAAACAAATTGAAACATTATCCCAGCATCCATGGAGACTTCAGCAATGACTTCAAGCAGCCATGTGTTGTGTTCACTGGACATCCCTCTCTTAGATTTGGGGACGTGGTTCATTTCATGGAGCTATGGGGAAAATCTAGCTTGAACACTGTTATATTCACGGGTAAGTAAAATGCAGTTATCTTTATCAAATTAACAATAGATTGTGCACTCTGGTTAAGTGTGGCCACATCCTAGGGGCTTTACTCATTTGTTCCGGGGCAGAAGTTTCTGACTTCGGTAGGAGCTCATCCAAATTAAGACCCCAGGATTGACTGTAGGGACAAATGTAATTATTGTGCCATTTAATTGATTTTAGTCCTGCGGAGCCAACGTTTGCCATGCAGAGTCCATTCCTGCCATTTCTAAGCAAAACCTTTGTTATGCACAGCAGTAAAATGCCTGCAGGAAATTAATTTTTGGATTAAAAGCAGCTGGCTGCAAGTTAAACCCGGGCAAGACCTAATTGATGCTGGTCAGAAAGGAGAAACACTTCTTCTCTGTATTCCGTTGGAAACACAAACCTTGCCTCATCCTTTCTCCTGCCCTTTCATCAAAACCTCAGGCAACCAGACAGTCTGTTTCTAAAGTTGTTGCTGTCATCTCTGCTGTTTCAGAAGTGTGCACCCCATACAGACCTGGCAGTAGTGATCTATGCTGTTGCTGCCTTTTGGCTGAGCTTTTTTCATGCCAGACAGGCACATTTGTATCTGAAGCTGAAGGTACAGCTCTAGCTAATACCCGGGGGAGCCGTTTCTTTTCTCAATGAGTCAGGCTGCCAGGGGCACAACAGGTCTTTTAAGTTCCTCCGCTTCTCCCAGTCTGCTTCTGGTGCTGACTCTACTTTTAATGGATTTAATGAATCAAGCCCTATCTCCCTCAGAATGAGCTGTGGTCTGAGATCCACAGGGCAGCTGCATCCTGGGACCACACCAATCATTAACAGCAAGACCGGGTATTTCAGAGAGAATGTGAAGCTTTCATGAAATCTAGTAGAGGGGATATCTTCCAGAGTTTGATCTCCTTAAAAATACTTCAAGCCCTTGCCTCAAACTGACATGCTGTCCAGGTGCCTCCTCTTTATACCCAATGCATCATCCAAACAGAACCCTACAACAGGCACTCTTCAGCTCTGAGAAGGGAAATAATCCTTTAAGCCAGTGCTACTGGTTTTATGTATAACAAGCTCTGATATAATTGCCAATGAGTTATATATAACTTGGCCAGATAAAAAAGGTGTGGATTTTGGACTAGGACAAAGTAATTAGAAATGGGGAGGAGAACACTGAGTAACTGATCAAACCTACTCCCGCAGCAAAGGCGTGATGGAGTCCCACTGTTAAGCTTATTTTCCTCTTCTTTTTAGTGAATAGGACTGCTGGAAAGCACATAACCTCCTAAAGAAAAGAGAATTGGGAAGGGGTTATTTCCTTCCTTCTTTGTTTTCTTAACTGTGGACTTGAGGCTAGTGATGAGCAAGTCCCTTTGACTCTTTCACAATATTGGTACCACGAAGTGTCACTGTATCATGATACTTTTAAACCAATTTGGAAAGATTTAGCAAAGTGTGTCGTTAGCCCTGCTGCAAGGGGAGGGAAGATACAAGGGGGTTCCTGCTGAGCAGGTAAGACACTTAAATCTAGACTGTGTTTGGGCTTGGAAGTGGTGCGTGGTACCACAGCACTAACGTCATAGCTGTTACGGTACCCATCACTCCTGACCTTGGAGGCAGTTTCGGGAGATATGCCTTAATTACAGTAATTGGTAAAACTGAAATATAGATATGCATTACCTTGAAAATAGTGAATTCTACTCCATTTGGGAGTTCAATTAAAACCAGGGTGTATAGACCCTCTGCCAGGTTGTGCAGAGGAAATCAGTGGCATAAAGCATGTTCTGAATGTGCTACCCGCCGTCAGCGAGGGTGACAGAGACTGGCCTTTAATGGCAAGAACTCTTATTCTGTGCCTTCTGGTAAGGAGAGCTAATTGACCTTTCAGTATTAAAATGTAATCTTTCTGTGAAATGAGGGAATAGAGCCGTCCTCTATTAGAGCATAGCCCTGACAAGTTGTTAAAGCAGCTGAATGGCAGTCGTAACGACCTGTGGGTACATTAGGTCACGAGCTTTGAGACTCGTTCCCGGTTTATACTCCAAATAAAACACCAGTTGAGATCTGCTTTGGTTGTAGTGACCTTGGAGTGCGCAGTGATTCCAGGTGCTTGTGGTGGTTTGTTTCCTAAATTTGTCTTAGCCATGGCTTTTCGACTGCAGCTTCTCCCTCTGTCTGTAGGCATATCCACTCGGCAGGACGCTCCTGCTTCCTCATGGCTGGCGCAGCTGGAACAAAGACAGCTTTGTCTGCAGAAATTCCGAGCAGATTAAATTCTTCTGTTCGTAGTATCTCCAGTGGAAATCTGAAGCACCTCCACTGATGCACAGGATTTTTATTATTTAATTATCTAGCTTCTCCTGTCTTAAGACAAAATCTCCTGTAGCTATGAAATAAATTTGGTCCATTGAAACAGTATGTGATAGCAGATGATGTTCTAGCTTTTCCTCTGCAAGACTCCTAGTTTCTAGTAATTAGGACCTTTGAGCACCAGGCCGTGCGGTATTGTTATCATGAGACTGCTTGTTCAGTCCACAGGAGCTAGGTGGTCTCCACCTTTCCAATTTGTAATGTAAAAAACAACTACGAGAGAATATAGAGTAAAACAGCAGCTGCGGCCAGTGGACAGGACACCAGCTGTGAGTGAGCTGTTGTGCTGCTCTGCTTGCTTGTGTCATCTGCGAATGTTCCCGCTGAAGCAGTACTGAATACATTATTGATTAAAAATATTGAATGCCACTAAGCTGCAAAGAAATTGTAAAAGAAAACATGGTAGAAAGAAGTCTGCTTCTTGCTCTGTCTCTGATAACAGCAATGCTTTAAAAACTAGCTCTCTAGGAGATCCTAAAAACAGCTCGTGTGTGCCGCATTAGTGCTGTACAGTGGAAGATTTTATAACTCAGTGTCACACAGTAGTAAATCAGAAGTCTTGGGGGAAGAGCTAAAGACCTGTAATTCTGTTAGAAAAAGTCAATATGTGTCCTTGACAGGCGCTGTCTCCCATACGACAGGTGACTTTGGGTTTTTGGTAGTTTCAAAGCAGCTATTCCTTTATGTCACATGAGTTCACTATCAGACTAGCTCAAGTTTTGTTTTTCACACGTTCTAAATCTTCAAAGTCCTCTGTTAGAATTCCTTCATTAGAATTTCTCCCTTTTCCAAGGCTACTTATGTTCTTATTAGTTGTTCAGAGGGACAGTAGACTGGATGCCATTTTGGGTATCTGTAGATTATCTGAACCTACTGGGTCAAAAATACTTAGTCTGAACAGGTGCTGCCTCATGGCATTCTCAGGTACAAGCAGTCAGATTTCTGTGTCGTCCACAACCCTAGATGGGATGGCAAAGCTCTCTTCTGATAACTTTTTAAACTTACCATTTGCAATTTCACTATACATCTCTAGCAGAGGACCTGTGCCTGACTAAAGTTTTCTGGTTTCCCCAAGGAGTTTTAAAATGCCTTTGGACTGAACTATAATTGACCACTGATCATTCTTCAACTAGCTGCTATCTCAGTATTCTTATTTTTAAACTATTATTCATTGCTATTAAACTTACTCCCATTAAGTCCCATTTTTCACATTGATATTTTTAGGCTTTGTTTCATTGCCACTAACACATCTGCTTTTAACTAGCGTGGCTTTTTGCCCAGTGTAATTTTTATTTTATGTTTGTGGATTCGTGGCTTTTTGGGCATCTAGTAAGATATTCTTGTACAATTATCATTTTTTGTTAATATTTCTCACTTTGATGTTCCCAGGCAGTTATTCTGACAATTGCTTTAAACTTGGGAAAATTATCCCTTTGACAGTTCCAAACATATGTATCGTTGGCTGATGCTATATTCTGTTCTCACAGGGTAAATATAACCATATCATGATCACTGGTACTTAGCCAGCAGCAGTTTTTAGGGCTAGCAATTAACTTATATTTATCAGTAGAAGAAAGCCCAATATTGAATGTCGGCTGCCATGCTGGGCGCTGAACTTCCTGTGGTAAAGTTTTAAGGACATTTTTTCCTGTTGTCTACATGAGAAATCCAGCCAGTGCTCTCCTCAGGGTGATGTAAGACCATAGAAATGTCTGCCTAAATCTAGACTGAAGTCTCTGTATTTAGGTTTCCTTTAAGTTCATCCTTTTACACAGCCTGAGCAGATACCAGAGAGATACCTCAAACTGGATTCTAGCGAGGCTTGGTGGTTCGCAACTGTGCTTCACTCTGCTGGTTGTCCTTTGAGGCCCTGTGCTTCAGAATAGTCTAGCAGATAAGTCTTTCATGCATCCCTTTCTCTTTTTCTCATTCTGTACTTACCAAACTAATACCAATTTTTCTTTTTCTAGCATTTCCATTATGCGATCCATCCCACAGTTATGTCAGGTAGCTAGTGATGGCATAAGCTTTTCCATGTCAGTAGTTGGTGACCCCCAGAATCAAGTGGCTACCTGTATGCTACAGCGTGTCACGTCAGAGACCTTCGTTTTTCATTCACCAAATTTTTCTGTAGTATTCTAAATGCAGTATTACTCTCTGTGTGAGTAAAAGTCCATTCAGCGCGTGACTTTTCCCCGGCAAACCTCTAATCTGATTTTTATAAGTCAATAATAAGAGTGCAAAGGGAAGTTGAGACTTGCTAGGTCTAATCAAGATTCCAGCTAATAAAGTTATCACAGCCCGTCTCTCCTCCTGGATAGCCCCTGTCGTGAGCAACCTTCAGTTCGTCCTGGCCTGAGCCAGGCTGGCGCAACTGTAAAAAGCCCAATTGCCTGTCCCTTCAGCGGGAGAGCTCCCTGCAGGTCCTCTTGGGTTGTGTTAAAATTTGGACCCACCAGTCTAAACATGGAACTTCGATTAAAAATAACCCCACATACATATATACTGTAAGGAAAAGGGGGAGTTGGGAGGCAGCGTGGCTGTAGCAGAGGACATTGGTACAGGCTTATCAAAATACAGTCTTTATGCTGCATTTTTGTCATAGTGAAAAACAAGCTGACATTTGGGTTACCTTATGATACCAAAAATGTATACATCTTGCTTTCTTTTACAGGATCTGATTAAACATACGAGATTATGTTTTTGTCTTGATTAAATTTGTTATAAAAATCATGCAATAATGTGTTCAAATGGAATAGTATTGCTTGGTTGCTTGATTAAGGTAAGACTAATTGTGGGCATAATTTTCATCAAATTAACTGAAAATAACGGGTGGGGGAAGGAAGAAGAGAGATCTGTACAGAATTAACATTGCTGAACAAAAGCTTGTCTAGGCTGGAATGTGGAATCAGAGAGGAATTGGGCCATCTTTGTTCTTAACAGGCATTCAGTGTTTTCAACATTTCTCTTTTCAGAACCAGACTTCTCTTATCTGGATGCCCTGGCTCCTTATCAGCCTTTGGCGATGAAATGTGTTTACTGTCCCATTGACACAAGACTGAATTTTATTCAGGTGTCTAAACTACTCAAAGAAGTCCAGGTAATGAACTTCTGTTGCCTTTTTGTATGTTTCTTCACACATCTAAAATAAATAGGTCAATTGTGAACAACTGTTAGGTTAAACAGTAGCAAAATCAAGACAATACCCAGATTTTTTTTGCATGAGAGAGCACACAGCATTGAGCTCTGCTTTATCATCCTGCTCCAAAATGAATACAGAGTGATGGCCAATCTCTGCACAGAGTGCTGGAAGATCCTGACAAGCTTAAAGCACAGAGCAAATGGTGTGTACAATCCTTTCCTCCTTTTTAGGTACATATAGTCATAATCACCTTTTCATGTTTGTATAAACAAGCCTGGAGGTGTCTAATACAGTCTTAATGTAAAGGGTACCAAGTGCTGAGTATCCTCAGCACCCTCAGCTTTAACCCATTCTCTGCTCTTTATCCTGCAGTTGATACTTGCTTTGGTCCTGGCACTGCTGTTCTGGAGTTCCACTCCCATGTTTCTTCCAAATCCACTACTTTCCTTACTCCATTTGCAAAACCCAGACGACTTCTGTCTAGGAGCAAGGCCAGAACATTCACGTAGTCTCTGCTTTCCCATTTTGGCTGTAGCGGCCTCTCATTGTCCCTCCAATTTGTTTCTAATGAAATTTGCTTTCTGACTCATGACGTAATTAAAATAATACCCAGGTTTCTTCCTGCCTGAGCTTTTCCCTTTGATCTGTCTTCAACTTGCTGAACACAAGAATACATATTCTTCCAAACCTCATAACAATGTCTACGTCGTTTTATCTGTTGGTGGTGGTGTTTTATTTATTGTTCTGTGACCCGGCTTGTCGCTGCACAACTGATAGCAATTGCCATTGCCTGTGTTTCTGACAAGCACCTTCTTCCATGTTACTACTGAAGTATAATACTGTTTCCAAAACAGTTTGCAAGAAATACTGTCTTGTCCTTTGGCTTCTTTCAATCCTGCAGCGATCCGTGTGGCAACCAGCCTGTTTATTCTTTGTTAAGATGTTGCTGACAAGTGGTGAAAACTCAAGAGCTGCTTATTTTGCTAATGGTTTTGCAGCCTTGCACATTGATACATCTGCCTCACCCCATGCCATTTTGTGATATTCTCCACCACTTCTGCCGTTGGCTCCCATTTTAGATGGCAAGGGTTTGGAAGATAGAGCTATTGAGTATTCTTTTTTTTCTCTCCTGACGGCAGCTAGCATGACTGCTGATATTGAAGTGATGATTAAAGACACAAATTTGAGCCTTGTTGCTCTGGGCACTGTTGTATACAAAGCAAAGACTGCCTGCTCCTTGACCAGTTTGTTCCAATCCTGACTGGATCTTCCGGATTGCATCTTTTGGGTGTTGTTTTCATACAAATTAATCAGCTTGCTAACAACAATCTGCAAACGTCCTGATGGCAAGGATTACTACTGGAGGGCAGTGCACAGAATGAACCGAACATTTTTGTAAGTCACCGCGCTCTTCTTTTCCAGCCTCTCCACGTCGTTTGCCCGGAGCAGTACACTCAGCCGCCACCCACGCAGTCTCATCGCACAGACCTGATGATAGACTGCCAGCCTCCGCCCATGTCCTACCGCAGAGCCGAGGTGCTGACTCTTCCCTACAAGCGGCGCTACGAGAAGATCGAAATCATGCCAGAAGTGAGTAATAAAAGTGGGGAAAAAGGTGGTGGCTTCCTGCTCGTACAGCCAGATTCAAGCTACTGCTTCCGTAGCCCCTTCGACTGAAGGTATCTTGTGGCTGTGATTGACTGTTGACTATGATCATGTAAAGCACTTTCAAGTGGAGGACTAAGAAGGAAGTATTTTTGAGAGAGAATTTCACCATGTAAACTAATGGGAATTGAAAGAAAATGTTGTGGGCAAGCAAAAAATATGTTCAGGTTAATTGTCCTTTGCAAAGATATATCACATCTCAAAATACAGAACGAAGGGCAATCTCTGCGAGCCACCTGTGAGGCAAGCCAGTCATCTCCAGTTTAAGCATGAGTAAGTTGAGGCACTGCAGTTTGAATTAGTGGCCCAGGGCTGTGGAAAGGATCCAAAAAATCTGGGAGTTAGTAGCCAGGAGTTGTGTTTCTCCTTCCCCAGCTGTACCTGCCATGAGAAATACCCTTTCCCTTGAGGAGCAATATTCAGGCTTCTGTTAAGGGCGTAGTAGTGAAATGGCTCGTTTGTGTTACAACAGTTTCAATAAATGGTTAATTCCTACAGACTGCTCAAGTCCAACAGGTTAATGGGTTGCCTGTAGCCATCTGTAATGTGGACTACTTATGCCCGCAACATCTATTAATAATTTATTAACCCCATGAATCAAATAGAAATGTACCCGTAATACAAAGGGTGACCCATATTCTAACAGACATGATCTTAAAATATTTTTCTGACAATTCAGTCAGCACAAGTGTGTCCTTGGATCAAAGGTGACAGTGGCTTTTTATTAGCAGGCGTTACTGCCCTTTGGAAACTGCCAAAGATGTCAGTCTGCTTTTCTTCAGAGAGCAGAGGGAGGAAGTACCCTTAGTTAAGCCAACCGTGAAGTACAGAACTGGTACCCATGTAACAAAATAACAAAATCCCCCAGCCAGTCGGCAACACCCGTTCCTGCCATTTCGCATGTCTGCTTTGTGCATCGGTTCTGGCAGGAGCCTGCCAGCTCACTGGTTAAAGGACTGCCAGAGACAAGGAGGGATTTTTTAATTAGAAAATATACTTGGATGTAACTCCATCATGTCATGTATATTTAATTGTTTGGCAAATTTGCATATTTATTGGATCCCATTAAACCTAAAACTAGTAAAACGTGGCTTCCGTTCAGCAGCATGGGAAAAACAAATTTTACTTTCTAAGTGCAGAGAGCCAGCACATGGCTTACCTATTATTTAGATTCCGCTGAAGCTTTGGGTTTTCCCCAGAAGTGTGAGGGTGTAAGTGAGCCTTTGTATGTGAGCCTTTCCCTTGTGTCAGCCCCGTGAAGGGGGTGGAGACCAGCTTTCCCTGCAAACAGAATGCAAATTAGCACAGATGCTACAGATGAATATTCACCAACCCTTTTACATTTTGAAGTTCCTGTCAAGAGGGAGTGCTGTCTAAAAGACAGCTAGGCTGGTCCATGGGAGCCACAGGTTCGGTTTCCTGCCCTGTCAGAGTCTTCCTGTGTGACCAGCACAAGTCTGAACCACAAAACACGGCTCACACTGGAAAGGGATAGCGAAAGGACACCGAGGACTACAGAGTTCCCTGGCAGAGCTTATTAGTGCCGTGCTCATGGAGCTAGGCTGCATCTGAAAACAAGTCAGTATTTCTCTTGTTAGCTTGGCAGTTTGCAGCAAGATCCCTTACACTTGAGGCTCAAGAGGCCGTGTGGATTCAGCCTCATTGTCTGTCACCAATGTGGAAATGCTCTCCATTTCTCAAACCCAGATCTCCAGTGGTTTTTGGGTGCTGTCTGTCACTGAAGCAAGTGGATTCTACCTATACCTCTAGGTAAAACAGTGCATAGAAATAAGAGCACTTCCCAAAACTGCTGAGATGTTGGAGGGAGGATGCACTGTAGACAATGCGGTATTCATCAACCTGGGAATGGGTATCAAAGAACCACGTAGAAAATAAGAGCTGGTTTCTTTTGCATTCGTTGTAACTTGGAGAGTTCAAGCAGAAAGCTGCACAGACAGGAATATTGATGGAAATGGCCCTTTTTTCCTATAACAAATAACTTCAAATTATATTCATACAGGAGTTCTAATTTCAAAGCTATCTGTACTCAGGGAGCAGAAGTATCTCATGTGATTTTCCATGTCCAGGTATTCTCCCTGGTTCCAAAGCTGCACTTAACCAACTTGTTGCAAAAAGCTACTTGGTATGTAATGCTGCTCCTGAAAAGACTTTTTAAGACAATACAAAAATTAGAAAGACCGGATCATCTCTGAGACTTTCAGGAAAGCTGTTGTCCTTCCCCACTGGTGTCGAGAGGTAGCGTTTGCTTGCCTCAGGGGGTTCTTTGAGAGTTAGACCCGTTAGTGGTTGTGTGCGACTCGAGGCTGTTAATAGGGTGCCATTCCCCAGCACTGATGTGCTAGTCACCCTCAAAATGAGATCTTGCTCATTCTTTTAAAGGGAGCTTGCTAGAGGAATTGCAATGCCAGATTTGTAGTGATCACAGACTGTCTCCCCAGGAAAATCCCTGTTTCACCATGTGTTCGTCACATCACCGTGTGAGACTCGTTTTTGCCTCCAGCTTGACCTGCGGAGTGGTGATAAGGCATGGGAGGGGTGGTACGTTGTCTCCCACCCTCTCTGACTTTGGTCTTTGAATCTTAGCAACGTAGCTCATTGCTGCGAAGTTTAACTGTGTAATCTCTCCTACTATGTGTAACCAGTCACACCACTCAGTCCCAAAAGATCGTTGTTTGGTTTTCAAATAGATGTAAGAAGGAGGAAAAGACTGTCTTTCTCTGGGGCCTGTATTTTCTTTGATGCTAACCCCCTAAATAAGCACCTTACCTCCCTAATAATTTTTATGTGCCATCTGCATGGCTTGCCTCATTCCCTCTCTCAGCGGTAGAGCCCTGTCTGTCTGTCCCACTGCAGAGGGGTCATCAGGATGTTGGTTCTGAGAGGCAGACAGAGATGGCCAGTTGGTTTCAGGCAGGGTTTACACAGTGGTGGCTAAAAATGGCAGGAGCTTCCCCTTCTGCTGGGTGGGTTATGCAAGACAGGATTGCAGATATGATAGAAGAGGCTCCCTGGTGGAGGCTATTTACTGGTTAGCATTAACCAGCCCCTTTTCAGTAGTTTCATCCAGGAAGACTTTTTAATGGTGCCTGAATAGATAGGAATATCCATACAGCAAGGAAAGGGCAGTTGTTTGATCTGGGCTACCACCAGCTCTAGGGTTCGGTGAAGGCTTAAGTGGCAATTGGAGAGGGTATTTTATAGCTTCTAGTAAACCTTGCAAATGCTTGTTATTTGTCAAAACCATGTCAGCCAAAAATGGAAAGATGAAATCCACCTTGGGAAAAAAAGTTAATGCTAGATCTGCTCCAGGGCTAGGACTTGGGTCTAAAGCACAGCTAAAAGTCTGATAAAAGAGCGTCTTCTTCAATGAAGTCCTGATCAGGACCCCTCCAGGGCTCTCCTGGCATCCACGGTCCTTTCTCAGAAGTGAACATGTGCTCAAACTTCTGCCTCAATTCTTAAAGCTTTTGAAAACCAAACAGTTGGCTCAGCATGGTTTCAGTCAATATAGACTGACGGTACGGTGGTGTGAAATTTCCTTTCCAAAACTGTTTCACTGGTTCAGATTCTGGCCTGTCAGACTGATGCAGATTTACTGATACTGCTGGAGCTTGTCTACATTTCAGTCACTTCACCGCAGAGCAAAGTCAGGTCAAGCAGGACTGTTGTATGGTGATGAGATTTACACTCAGAGCAGCCTTTGTTTAGAGAGAGGTCTTAACAGTCCCAAGGCACCAGGCTGGAATGGCTCTCAGAGGTGTTGTGGAAACCTTTACACTTTAACTAATTTGTTCTTCTCGACATCTGCCTTTCACTTTAAAAAATAATAAAAAAAAGACTGCTTCCTGGAAATTGGTTGGGCATTGTCTTTTCACAGGAGAACGGTGGGAAAATGGAAAACACCTTCTGGAGCAAACAGATAAATTAAACAGTAGTGTTTGAGCAAATAATGTGCCTCCAGTTTAATTACGGCTGAACAATGGTGCGGATCTCTTGGCTTCAGCAGCAGACTGGCTTCAGCGAGGGCGCTGTGTTTTTAAAATAATCGCTTTGCAAGTTCTTCGGGACAGTGGGCAGTACAGGAGAGTGTGAATGTGCAATGCACAGCCTGACATGAAATGAAATTATAAGGAACTATTGCAGAGAAGCATTAGGAAAAAAGCCACTTGGCAGCCCATTATAATTCTGTAGCTTTCACTCCACCCTCCACTTCTGCTGTCTTGACTTCTCTTTCCACATAGGATCTTGCCAATTCCTTTTTGAGAGAAAGGGAGGCAAAACATGGCTTTCATCTTACCTCCCCAGCTTCCTTCCATGTTTCAGTTTGATCTCTGTCTTTCTTCTAACCCTTCACTTATTTTGGTGACCACACATTCTCCAGTCTCCTGACCTCTCCATTCTTTTGCCCTTGACTGTTCTCCCTTGTATGAAGATGCCGTAGTCTCACCATAAAGTGAATGAAATATAACCATCCAGCTTGCTTCTGCTACTGTCATTCCTCCCTGCAACTCCAAGCTAGATGAGCTAGATGACCTCTAAAAGTCCCTTCCAGCCCAAAGCACTCTAAACTCACTGAATCCACTGTTGGTAAAATTGCCTAGAGTCCCTCCCCTTGTTCTAGCACAGGCCACCTTCTTCAGAGAATTCTCCTCCCTCCTTCTCTCTTTTGTGGGCTTAGAATGTGTTATCTCTCATTTCCTCAACCTTTTCCACCCACCCCCTCCCCCCAGCACCTTTTCTCTGGTCTGTCTCATCCACAGATTGTCCTGTTTAGACTGGTGAAACTCGGATTTGCTTTTCTGCTCCCAGCAGCCTTTGCCTGCCCATGTTAATATCTAGGTTTGTTTCTCCTTCATTTTTGATGGCTAGCTATACACTCCTTTTTAGCCAGGCACTTGCCTCTCTTTTCCCAATCAGCTTCAACTACATCCCATTCTGACTTGACTTTACTCACCAGCGCAGAGTAGAGGGGGAGGAGAACCTCCCTCAGCTTGCTGGCCACACTCTTCTTCATGCACCCCAGGAGACCATTGGCCTTCTTTGTAACAAGTCCAGGGATTCTTGTGTTCCTTGTTAAAAAAACAGCTTTCAGAATGTCACCGCAACTTGTTCACTAGAACAGTAACTACAGACTAGTGTAATACAGAAGGTAAATGCAATGACTGAAGTGAGCACTTAGACACCACAGCTTTCCTACAGAAAGCCAATTTCAAGTCCTGTCTACAGAAGACTGAGAATCTATGTGAAGGATCTACAAACACAACCACTGAATACAGTTATATCTAGGCAAGGTACAGATTTAATTTGACACATAAAAGAAGCTCAAGAACCACAGTATGGTTCATACTGTAGAAATATCTTCTCATTACGTTTATCCCAAGATTACCTGTATTACGGGATTTACAGGACACACTGTTATTACTTCATTTGTTGGAAATAGCAGTGGAAAATGGGATCATGGATCATTTACGATTGTTCAAATGACAAGCCACCGATGGAACAGTTAAGAATTGTAAACTGAATACACAACACACTTACAATCCCTTCTTTTTCCACCGTCAGGATTGGATGATACACTATAATGCACTAACTCTCACCGTCATTGGTAAATCCTGTGACAGGCTTTAGCCGGAAAAGATGCCACACGTAAGATCTACATTCTGCCATTCCTACTTACCTGGTCTTCATAGTCTCTAGCTAATCCAAGTCAGTGTGTCCAATTTACAGTCAAATGGATCCAGCCTTACAAAAAGATTTGTCCCACCTCTATTAATATGTTCCCACTCTCTTTTTCCTACAAGGTTCTCAAAAATGGATAGGAATTCATTCTTGGGGCCATAGGAACTGTTCTGCCCTCTCTTCCCCAGGGACCTGGAGATCCTGTGCTGCCCTCTGCCCTCTCATTTCACAGCTGGGGGCAAGTACATCACGATCAAAGTTGAGGCATTTCTCATCAGCCGTATACTCATTACACAAAGTCAAATCTGTTCATCATACGAGACACTTCCAAGTACAAAACAAGACCTGGTACAAACTTGGAGTGCATCCATGAAGAATCACACAGGCCCATCTCAGACAAAGGGCATGGCTTCTTCCTTTCCTTCTACACGCGGCATTAAGGACTGCAGGAACACTCCAGGATTTACACCTATAATATGCAGTTGTAAGGCCAGCTTGTTCAGCGGGTTATCTTTTTTGGTTGTTTGGCAGAGTTCAGTGTCCCTTATAGACAGTGTAATGGCATGAAAGACTGCTTGTTTTATTTCCTCTAATAAGATAAACAGATACCCAACAGATGAACCACTGAGGAGGAGCAGCAGCATCTATCTGATATGGCAGCAACAGCTCCTTCTCAGTGTCCAACAGTACGGCAGGTTCTGCTGTTGGACCTCTGGTTACAACATTTTTTTCCACAAATATTTTCACAGACACTGACCTGAGGGATCAAGACCTTCAGCCTTTAAAGTGTGTTGCAAAATGTAGCAGAATTTGCAGTAAAGGGGCAGCTGCTGAAAATTACTCCATGACAAAAATGAAAAGGAAAAAGTGTTAGCAAGGTTTGCATTTTAGACAACTTCCTACATTTAAAGTAGCCTCCCAAATGCATTTCCTATGTCTGTGCATTCTAAAATAGCAGCCCTATTAACTTCTCTTAACTTTGTTAAAAACACACAAAAAAGCCAGATTGTGGGGGTATAAAGCAGAAAACAAAGCTTCTAAGGAATTTCTCAAAGTAATTAGGGCTTGTAATGAGGCAATCTAAATCTGTTCTGAAGAACAGAGACGAAGAAGAATATAATTTCTCACGATCTGCTATTTCCTTTAAAAGCCCCGTTAGAATGCAGGTAGAGCTGCCCGTGTTTGAATTCTGCTCCACCTGGTCAAGAAAGCAAGATACAGGAATAAAGTAAGAAACAGTTAAAGGAGAAAAACACTTTTCATAAAACAGAAATTTAAGTGCAGACTTTCAGTGAGTCAGAGTCCGAAGTCTTGCACTGTACCCTATTTCACCAGTGAGGGTGTTACAAACTATTTGCTCCTGTACGGACCCCACAGTGCAGGAAACTTGCCCATAAACAAAGCAGCAGATCATTTTTACATTGAGACTCTTGGTTTTGGTTCCTGAATTGTGTCATGAGAACAGTAATGGACAGCAAACGATGACATAAATACCAGAATACTTAAGGGAACATGTAAATAAATTACAAGTAAAGAACAAGCTGATTCAGCTTTGGGGGAAGCAATTTCTTGCTAAACATACATTGCAAAAGAGAAAATGCTGTCCATCTGCAATGGATTTATTCTTACCCCATCTGCACCTTCCTGCCAGTCAGCCTGACACAGCCAGACAGAGTGACTGCCAACAACAACTCTCCAGATAAAGGGTAATTGGACAGGGAATCGCTTTCTCGGTTTCTCTGCTCAGGCTCCATGATGCTGATTTCTCTATAGTTTCATCCCCTCACTGCCTTGTGAGTAGAAGTGGAAAAACAAAAAAAAAAGATTGGTGTCCTAGGCTGTTTGCTATTGATAAAGAATATATGAAGTAAAACTTGTTATTACTTAATATACCCTTTATTTGAGTCTGCCATCCTTTCCGCTACGGGGAAAGGCTGAGGGAGCTGGGCTTGTTTAGCCTGTAGAAGAGAAGGGTGAGAGGGGAACTAAATTATCCTTCCCAATATCTGAAGGGAAAGTGTCAGGAGGAAGGGTACAGACTCGTGCCTGTAAAGCCCG
>Ga0181612_120542_pt1 | contig 16995 bp, 9 predicted proteins | sample HoacroProtozoa21_FD_119630 | JGI IMG/M metagenome (GOLD analysis project Ga0181612, IMG submission 119630) | Hoatzin crop microbial communities from Cojedes, Venezuel. Combined Assembly of Gp0051906, Gp0051904, Gp0051908
AAAGCCCTTGCTGTCCCATTCCCATGGGAATGCCAACAGGCATTCTAATGCAAACATCTTTTTGATCCAGTTTGCGGCCACCTTTTTCCTTTTAAACTCTAGTTTTTGGGGGAAGGTAGTGAACTAGAGGTACCTATTGCTTCGTGGTCTAAACACCTGCGCTGAAGAGATTTTGTGCTTGTGTGGTCGAATGTCGATCTATACAAGTCTAACACAGGACGAGTTGTGACCAGTGGCACTGGAAATAATGTTATGCTATTCAACTCTGTACTCCAATTTCTACTCCACGTTAAGGAAAGCAAAACTTGAGCCCCTCTAGGGTGGAGTAGTTAGCAGTATCTTTTTTTCCCCCATCCATTTCTTCCAACGTGTTCTTGTTTCCTCTAGGTATCTCCCCTTTGTCTGAGCTGTTTGCTGACCTTAAGAAGTAGAAGCAGTTCCACACTCATTCAAACATGACCTCCAGAAGTCAGACAGCCAAACTGTTTGCATAATCCGGGAGAATGGGCGCCTCCAGACAGATCTCTAGAGGCAGTTGCCCAATTGTGCTCTGACTGACAGTTCACATTGTCTTGCAATTTATGTGAAAATCCCTTGTGTACTCGCCTGCTTTACAAGGCCTCTGTACCAGGCGAAGGAAAATGGACAGCCATCAGCCTGTAGTGTGCTCGCTATTGAGATTGAAACAGCTTCACCTGGGTTCAAGTTAGCTGAGGTGCAAACAAAGCTGTTTGCCCAGATTTATTTGTAGATAGTACAACATCCTACTCTTGCTGGAACAGAGTGGGAATGCCAGGGAAACCCAGACCTTTTTCGGATAGCTTTTTCCCTGGGTTTTCATTAGAACATGCCTTTTGTTTTTTGTTTTTTTTAATTTATTTTTTGCCTCCCCCTTCCTTCCTTCCTGCTCATGCTATAGATATGAAAACTCACCCATTGCCAGCACTGCGGCAGGAGAACAGAAAATAAACTCTGGCTCCAACAGCTGCTTAAGGTCACTGTCCCTGGAGTCCTCGTCTCCCGTTCTTAGAAAGAAGTACTGATCTGTTTGCCATCTCTGAGTGGGGCTGGACTACGAAGCAGCAGAAGGCAGGGACAAGAGTAGGGATGAGACCCCAGGGAACGCTGGAGAAGGGGAAAGGCTGACTTGTGCAGCAGGGTGGGCTGGAGCACGCCGTGCTTATTGACAGCTAAACCGCTGCACGTCAGCCTTCCGACACACGGATGAACGTTCTGACACGGAAAGGAAAATGAGCTCGATGAACAGGAACTGTTTGAATGCAGAACTCCTGTCCATCTTTTTACTTTTTAAGGTAAATGAATGCTGTGACCAAAAAAAAAAAAATCCGTGCAAAACTTCTTCATCGGCGGTTTGTTTACGCTGTCGTTTCGTCTGCTTTCTGAAGAGCTGTAAAGCAGGAGGCTTGCAGCCTGGCTGGGGTTTTTAGGAAGCATGTTTACGCTGCAGAGAGGTTCTCAGAAATCCGGCTGGCCCTTACCCTTGTGCAGTTGGAGCGTGAGTGCTGGACGGAGGAACAGCCCGAGCTGGTGTCGGGAGCATCGCTCGAACCGTGCGGCTGGAGAGCAGCACCTGCAGTATTTCAGCTCCAGGGACGTCAGACCCAGTTGGGATCCAGCAGATGACTCGTCGCAGACAAGCTGCGGAGCACAGATAGGGGCTGGTTGGCTGAATTGTCCCGTAGGAGGGGGAGAGAATTGTCTGGGTGATAGGTTTAATTTCAAACCATCGTTTTGCCCTCCCTGCCCTGCTCAGAGCTTCTTGCTCTAACCTGTGCTGTCGAGGATTATGCTGTCTGCTTTTCCAGCTCCTAAAAGGCAGGGTCCTTTTTGCCTGTCAGCTGTGACTCTCTGAATTTTACTGTTCCTGGGTTTGGTTTGTGGTTTGTTTGGTTTTTCTCCTTTTTTTTTTTTGTTTCCTGTTTGCTGGTTTCTTGGCAACAAACAGTGGCGAAACTGGAGAGTACTTCGGAAAGATCATGTGATTTATGAGAAAGCGCTGCGAGCTGTAAAGCTGGCTGCAGTTCGTGGGGGGGGGAGTTTGCCTGCAGGCAGAGTGAAAGCTGTCAAAGCAGTCGAGAACTGTTTGCTTTTCGTAGAAAATGAAGATTTATGAAAGCGAATACGCTGAAGGTTGGTGTGCGTGAGCATCAGACCGCTGTTTTCTCCTCCGGGTCTGCAGAATGACCTATCACTTGGAAATAATTTTTGCCTGACTGCAGGGGTTACGTAAACTTCATGTTCCCATTAGCTCCGATACAGTGTACGACACATTGGGGAGATAATGTACGTTTTGAGTTGAGGGGCGAGAGTGAAGGGCCTCAAATCGGTGTCCGGCTTGCCAAAAGGAACGCCGCTAGCAGAATGTGGAAGAGAGGTTGATGAGGAATGAAGTGAAACTGGTGGTTGCTTTTGTCTCTTTATTGGTGTGCTGTATCTTGCAACACATCCAGCCACTTCTGCTGGACCAGCCTGAGGTTTCTGGGGAAAAAGTCTTGTAAGTTGGACTAATGCAGAGTAGGGGATGGTGTATTAGACCAGGCAGAAAGAGTTCAGAAAGTTGAGTCGTGAGTAATTGCAGTTTTGAAGCTACAGTCATAGTTTACTTTTATTTGTAACTATTTGCAGTTACCATGAAGGAGTACACAGTGCCAACAAAAGGCATTCAGTCTTTAAACATATTATTTGACATTCTCAGGTCACACTGACTTAAAAAGCCAAGGGAGGAAGTAATCTTTGTGTACAGTGGATTGTGCTTGTACATAGCAGAGATCTGTCAGGCAGGAGTGATTCTTCTAGTTGGGGGAAGAGAAGTCTTCAATATTGTGAGGTGTCTTGGCAGCTTTACAATTCCAAAAGTGTCAAAATTAAAAAATATTTCAGCATTACCTTTTCTCAGTTGATAATTTTGGGCTGCTAAGGTGGATGCTTGTTTGTTTGTTGATTAGATTTCTAACTGTTGCTAGAGTCACAGTTTCAGATAGATATAAAATGTCCTAACAGAAAAAAGAATCTCTGTGGAAGATTGTAAGATCAAAATATTGTTAATGTTCTTACTGTAAGACTGTTAAAAATATGATTAAATTACTAAGTAGCCTGTGATAAATCCTGAAAACATACCATCTTTTATGATAACAAAAATATGACATGTCTAGGAAACTGTGGTTCTTCAGCCATGTGGTGTTGCTTTATCAAAGTTAATCATTTTAATCAATGGAACTTGTCTTCTCACATCACCTTTTACATATTTTGAAAAATCTCTCCCTTGTTACTCCTTGTAAGGGGTCTGAATTAAAGTCCTAAACTCAAAAAAAAGCTTAAATTCTTTCCTTTTTTACAGTCTTACCGAGCACAAAACTTGTTTGCGTGCTTCGTGGGTGAATATCTTTGCATTGTTTACGTGGAAGTGGTTTTATTTTGAGGAGCTGAAAAGTTTCGTGGGGAAAGGAGAAGTTTGTTGTCTTTTTGCTTATATTCTTAGAAGAATATCTCAAAACCAGGCTGGATAGTGGTGGAGGCTCTTCAGCTCATTATCCAGTTTGTCTCAGTTTAAATACGTTACTGTTGGGTCCAGCACGAGGAGTCATTTACTAAATCAGTCCTGATGCCATTTAATCTTGTTATTTCTTGCCTTGCCTGCAGTGGGCATAGAGGACAGTTTATCACTTTTTTTGCTGGTCTTTGAAGACCATTCTTGGTCTTTTAAGACGCCCTTGGTCTTCTGACCCTCAGGTTAAATAAACCCTCTACTTTTACAGATCTGGTTTTTCAAATGTCTCCTAGTCCTCGTTGCTCTCTTCTTGCCTGGGTGCAGTTGATGTGCATGTTCCCCAAGGTGCACTGCTCAAAACTGGACGCAAGAACCCTGCCAGTAGTGGCATATAAATCGTGAATTATTGCTTCATAATTCAAGTATAAAAGTAACAATAAGCAGTTGCTTTGTGAAGCCTCAGGCAGAGAAAATGGTTCTTAATTTCAGCCTAAATTTTAAGTGACTTTAAATTAGGGAGGAGCAGCTACTTTCCCAGGTGGTTGGCTCCTGTAGCTTATACGTGTTTGGTTAAAAGTGAGGCACCTGTTTCAGCTCTGCAGCACATCAAAATACTGATGTATGAGTTGGGGGGGACTTATTTTCACAATAATTCAGCTTGCAGGAAGTTAATGTTCCCGTGGGCTTTTTGTTTGTTTATTTTTCCAGATGCAAGATTTGAATTCCCAGAAGCAACAGACATACACCATTTTGGATCTAATGAAAACCCGAAATATCCTAACTATTACAATTATGTCAGTGATTCTTTGGTAAGCAAGTGTGGTTCGGGAGTATGTAAGCACAAAGGCAGCAAAGCAATTAAAAAATGCTCTTTGAACACTAAGGTTTTCTGAAGAGATATGGACAAAACCAGCTCAAAAACCAATGGTCTGCTGGCTGAAGCAACAAACTGCTGGTTACGTAGGTTCTTCATTCCAGTAACAGCCTAGAAACACATCTGGATTGTTATTTCTTTCTGAAGCAGTCAGTCGTGTCCTGAACCGAGCAAGAATCAGATCAGCTGGCGATGATGCGTGAGAACCCTGCCTGATACTGGGCCTTGGGGAATGCTCTGCTGACTGTAACGAAGTCTTGGAGAGGAGTGATTCATGCCCTGTCCCCCGGCCAGAGAACTGCTGCCCAGGGGTCTGAACGCAGCGGGGAGAATCTTCCCATCTCGTTTGTATTGTCTCTTAAGGGGGTAAAGCTGCCTTTGAAGTTCTAATCGCAGATTTCCCTAGAATTTTCTGCTAACTACTCTTGTCTACCCGCCATCTTCAGCGTGGTCTTGCACTAGCTGAAGCCAGACTTGATGTTCAATTTGGTTAAACGATTGTCATTGGAAATCTTGATGAAGCTGTAGTTGCTTGGAAGAGAAAAAATGGAGAGGGTAACTTACAGCCTGCCAGAGGCTGTAACAGTGAGGTTTCATTAATACCTACAGTGTCCTGGCGAAGAAGGTCCCTCGAGTGCTTTGGGGCTGACTAAGTCTGTTTGCTGCCTCACTGAACAATGTTCCTGTGCTTTAGTGAGGCAAAGCCTTGGAGTCCACTGAGCTTCCAGTGTGTGCAAGCTGATGGGGCTTTTTGGGTCCAGGGATGACTTGGCTAACATGTAAGCCAGATTGCCTTGCCTGTCACCCAGCACAGTGCTACAAACACACCGAGAAAGGAAAGTGAGCAGAAAACGGCACAAAAAAGAAAAGTAATATCAGTTGTTTGTGGACGTGTCAGTACCATTTCCATATGCTGCTGTCTTCCCTACAAGTCCAAACGCTGACACTCACCTTTAACTGGAAGTGAGCCAGAGAGTTGAGACTGCCGTGCTCCTCCTCATCTGCTTGGAGTAGATCGGTAGCAAGTTCCTAGGCACAGCTGATTTTGCATGTGGTGTTGTAGAAATCAAATGCAAAAGCTGTTTGAACGGCATTTCTGGTAGGACAAAGCATCTGAGAGAAACAGTGACATAGCAGTAAGTAATCCATTCCATATGCTGAAGGGCGTTTTACCACGTAAGTGAAGTTTTATGATAGGCAGAAAGGGTCAAACATGTGCAGCTGACTTACACAAGCTTACCTCCTCTTGCAGAAAACCTGTCAGTTGCTTTGGGCAATTTTTCCACTATTTTTACCTTGCATGTCAGTTGCCTAACCTCCTTTTAATTAATTTCCCAGAATATAAAGCGCCCAGTGCGGACTCACAGCAGTGTTTTCCAGCCCATAGCATACCAATGGTGTGTTCTGCGTTACAAATTGAAAGATCTCGTAAAAAGAGTATGCTTGCAGCTAGCAGTGTATCACCTTTACATATTGCTGAGTGTTTCGTTAATTTTAAGTAAATAGCAGGCCTTTAAAATAATCCCTTTGCTGGGTTTGCCTTGGAAAGGAGAAAGTTTGGCTTCGTGTCACCCTGCGATGTGTAAATACCCCGAAAGTTTTCCTAGAAAATGTAGAACTGTATCAAGGTTTACCGATGTGATAAGCTAAGGCAAACTGCTGCTGAAAGTGCGTTCCAGCCAGCGGAGTCTGTTGTATGTAAAAGTCACTCCTCAGAGCACAGGGCTGGGCGTACTGCACAGCACGGTGGAAAACAACACGGAACTACTTGTGAGAAGAAAGGCTGTAGCTGGCAGGGCACACCCAGCAGCGGGGGCTCACCCTCAGCAGCATGACTTCACACCCGCCCAGGTACACTAGGGCTCTTATTTTAAGCAATTGGACTGTGAAGACTCTTCCCGTGTGAAATGAGGAGGAAGAAAGAAGAGCTAATCTTTGGTCAGTGATCCGCTTCGTGCTGTGCGGTGGCTTTGCTCCGGGTTCTGTTACAACGTGCATGCTGAAGGAGATAATGTGCTGGGTGCCTCACTGTTGCGTCTGGACTCGTCCTGACCCATTGCCTGTTATTTCCTTGTTTGCCACGTGTTACTTGGTGAAGCATCACCCTCTCTTCCCAGCGTCTCCCAGGACACGGCAGGATTTATCTGCAAGGCCAGTTATGTTTCCCTTGGTCACGTGGAAGCCAGCTCTCGTCTGGCAGCAGCATGGTTAAGATGGCAGTATTCCCAGCCACCAGGCTCTGGGCAATGACCAGTCCAGGCACCGAGCCATGCAAACGTGACTTGGATGGTGCCCAGCCGGCTTGGGACGTGGCAGAGAAAGTCCCGGATTGTTTGGGTCTGTCAGGATGCCATACTCCTCCTCTCAGACTTTATACACAAAGCCTGGAGGGTGATGACCCAGGAACAATGTTCTCCACCCAGTGCTCCCTGTTAAACATAACGAAAAGCTGCTGTAGGCAATTAGTAAAATTTAGTAGTCCAAGCTTTCAGGCTAAGGCTCTAACCACCCGTAACAGGAGCTGCTGTATCACTGCTGGTGCATGATCATCGTTTATCTCCCAGGGGTGACCTGAAGTACGGAGGCATACGTGAGAAGTGGTCAGCCCCTCTCCATCAGCGTGACTAGCAGGGACAAAGGAGATGTCTAAAAGTGACCGATACCCAGAGCTTCCTTGCAAGGTCTGAAAGAGAGTGGGGTGGACAGTTGCAAAGTCAGGCAGTGGCATCAGAAAAGGAGTATGACCACTGTAGCTGCAGGATCATCCAGCACTGGTGGCCTCGTAGGCGTGTGCCTCAGCAAGGCTGGCAGCAGCTCTGGAGTTACCCAATTGCGTTAATGCTGAGTAGGATAGTTGTAGGGTTTTTTTAAAAATACATTTTATTCTTTGAATTCAAGAGCAACTTGAAAGATGAACAGTGTCAGCACTCTTTAATTTTTATCTTGCTGTTTCTGAAGTTAGCGCTTTAGCTGCTTCAGAGGGTGAATGAATGGCAGATGCTGATTTTACCTTAAATAATGAATTCTGTGCTTAACAGAGATGTAAAAGAGGTTCGTGGCAACCTCAGGAAGAAGAGAAATTTGTCCGATCCAGTTGTTCTGCTTCTTTCAGGATGATAATCTCTGTTGGTTATTTTGGACTTTCTCTTGACACACCTAACTTGCACGGAGACGTCTACTTGAACTGCTTCCTCTCCGCAGTGATTGAAGTTCCAGCCTACATTATTTCATGGCTGCTGCTTCGAAATCTCCCTCGACGGTACTCAATGGCTGCTGCGCTGTTCCTGGGAGGCTGCGTTCTTCTCTTCATTCAGCTGGTGCCTTCACGTATGGAATCGTTAGTTGATCTCACATGTGTACGATAGGTGAAGTGCAGTACTGTGCACTGGGCAGGGGTGGAGGAAAAGCGTTCTGAGGGGACTAAACGCAGATATTAATTCCCTGCCTGTGCCCCTCTTCCTTGGTTCTTAGATACGTTTTTCAAGGTGGGTCACTGACTTTGTGGTCTGTCAGGATCAGCTCTGTAGTCCAGCTTTGCCTTAATGTACATCCCTGGCAAGGCGCCCTGGTAAGGTCCAAGCGTAAAACCAGGACTAGACCAGCCAGGATTTGGGCAAGTGGAGGTTACCCAGAGGCTGCAGAACTTAACTCCCAATGACTGTAAATGGCTGTCTCTTTATGGCTTCTTTGAGCAGTTGTATTCAAGGGAGTTATTGTTGAAGCATTTTTGCTAGGCAAAGATGTGCTGAGTTAGAGTTGGTAGTTAAACTCATGTCTGGCAACTGGAACGGAGGACAAAATAACATTTATTGGATAAGAAGCCATATGTATCTTTAGGCCAGATAGACTGAGAGGGTTATGGACTCTTACTGGTAGTGATGTTGAATATGGTGGGGGGTGTTGTTGCTTAGCTCTTGGTTACAAATCAAAGAATAAACAAAAGAGAATGGACAAGAAGTGCCTTGCTCATTTTATACAGGTGAGCCCTGTTACATTCTCTTTCCCCAGTCCTTTGAGTCAGTTGGACGCTGATACGATCTGTTTTGATTTTCAGATCTGTCCCAGTTAAAGTCAGCCCAGCTTCCTATAATTAAATTAGGGACTTGTAACCAGGAATGTTAATGAGCAACCAGAGCAGGAAACCAAAAATAACTTGTGTCAAATCTTTAACTTTGCTCACCTTATTAAAAAGGGATACGTGGCGTTGTTTGCAATAGCAGAGATCTGAAACCGGAGAGGACCTCCAGTTCTTGCACTGTTCTCCTTGGTGTTTGCTTGGCAGGAAGCCCCGTGCTCAAGAGGAAATGAAAATTTTGAGTCCTGGTAATTCAGAAAAAACTCTAAAAACATGTTGCCTATGCTTGTAGACGTGTACAGACAATAAAAGACACCAGATACAGGAATTAATTAGACAGGAGTTATACAAACACAGTGGAATAAACAGATACCATGAATTGGCGGAACTTTATTGAAATCCTTACTGCGTTTTGATTTCAGATATGCGTGCGCTGTCTATCCTGCTGGTGATGTTAGGGAAATTTGGGATCACGTCTGCCTTTTCGATGGTCTACGTTTACACGGCTGAGCTCTACCCAACGGTAGTGAGAAACATGGGAGTTGGAGCCAGTTCCATGGCCTCCAGACTGGGCAGCATCCTCTCGCCTTACTTCGTTTACCTCGGTAGGTTGGCCAGGCTGCACGTGTGCGGGGCAGATGCTGGCCGTTGGAAAGCGATGCTTTTTACCCAGATTGGTGTCCTGCCTCTGTGGGTCCTGGGGTCCTTCTGCTGTTCTCTGTTTCCAGATCCAGGTGTCTTGTGGAGGTTAAAATCATATCTCCACATCTCTGAGGAATGGCCATAACCCAGAGAAGTTGTGGCTTGTGCCCTGTTGAAGAAGTGCTCTGAAGACTCACGATCTTATTGAGGGACAGCTCGTGTAGCTATTGTTTCCCCGTCTCTTGAGTTCCTAAAACCACATTTAAAACAACACATGCTCTGAATGCCAGACTGTGAGGGGCGTTGTTTTGTTTGTTTTTTACTGAAAGCATAACTCTTGCGCAGATAAAGCCCTGCACCTACGCACAACATTGTCAGAGACTTGGAGCTGATGCTAGCTTTTGGTTTTTGTCTTCGGCTAGGTGCCTATGACCGGTTCCTGCCTTACATCCTGATGGGGAGCCTGACTGTACTGTCAGGAATTCTGACTTTATTTCTGCCAGAAAGCTACGGTAGGCCTCTTCCGGACACAATTGAGCAAATGCTGTTGGTGAAAGGGTAAGTGTCACCTGCTGATCTCAACACGTCTGTCCTCTGCTCTGAGGAGTGGACTGGCCTAGGTGTTGTCAGAGCGAGGAGCTGGGGTTGGGGGTTTAGTTGGTGCTCTGCTGAAGATGTAAGAGCTTGGCTGGGGTCCTGGTCCCTCCTCCCAAGCATGTACGTTCTATGTACGTCATTAAGTTCCAAATCTATTGCTGGAGGACTGAATAAAAGCACATACAAGGAATGCATTTGTAAAAGTGTATTGCTTTATATAGTTACTTTTAAAGGTATGGGGACGCTTTGTGGGTTATAATCGATCTTTGTAGGTTCTGAAAGTCATGTAAGTACTGAACTCTCCCAGCTTAGTTCAGCTGACCTAAAAAGGCAGTGAGAGCGCTTGGCCTTTTGCCGCGGCTCTGACTGAAGAAGGCACGTAAGCATACACCTGGTGTAAGAAGGGGACCTGTCCCACGGAAGCCAGCAGGTTATTAAAATTAGGAGGCTGTAATGTCAAATAGGGCTCAGGATATCAAAGATTTGTTTTCCTCTGTTCTCTTATCTATTTTTGAAGTTATTCTCTTTTTTTCTTTCTTGTCTTCCCCCCCTCCTCGCCAGGTTGGAGTACAGGCCTGCATCTAGCAGCACAAGGGATGTCAAGGAGGAGGAAGAAAACCCAGAGATTTTTAAGAGCACAGCACTCTGATGGAACTCCTGCGTACTTTCTGGTGGACTGAAAGTGAAACGGACTTTCCTTCTAATATTCGTTCTAGAAAGGGCTAGTGGCAACACTTTGTTTCCTGTAATTTTAACCTTATTTATTAATTTAAACACTGTGTTCCGTACATTCTCTTTTTATACGAACGTAAATACTGCATAGCCTTCAGTGAGATTCTTCAGCCACGGTTGTTTCAACGCAGTAGTACCATGGAACAGTATCTGGTCTATCCGTTGGAACTCTAAGTGTACAGCTCAGCTGAACGATACTTGAAAGTGGATTCCAGGGCTGGCAGGGTAGCTGGATTCCTCAGTGAACCTGCGCCAGAGCTAACGCACATCAAGAAGTAAAAATGGCCAGAAAAAGCTGCTAATTGGTTTTGATTCCTTGACTTCTGTCTCTGGACAGGAAACTTATTTATTACAGTGAAGGGTTTGAGAACGTGCCTGTCTGTGGTCTTACTCAAATGACTTTGCATATGCTGAATTTAGCACCAAATTCAGAAAGACGCAAAGAAAGATTTTGAGAATTCTAACTTGATATGTTTTAACTGAAGATAGATTGAAAGGATTGTCTTGCACAAAATATTTTCAGTAGCACTGAAGTTTTGCTCACAAAATTCACTTGATTCCAATGCTAGTTTTCAACCGTACGTGTATGGTGAAGCTGTTTACGTCTGCCCCTGGCTGTGGTTTGCTTCCAGGCTGTATTTATTTTAAATTATGTAAAAGGTTTCATCTGCGTGTGGATGGGAGTGGTGTTAGTTCGGGGTTCTGCCCATTTGATGTGTGTTGGAAGCGTTCTGCCGAAATTGTCCTTGATGTCTTCTGTGCAATTTGGGTGACAGGAACAATTCTCCTGTCTTTGTTCTGTGTTTTTCACACCCATGCAAATACATGCACGCACAATCAATGTATCTGGAGATAAATTTTTGTGTTAATCTATGCCACTGCATTGACCTCATGGTGGAATGTACTGAGAACAAAATTCAGAATGTCTTTGACCGCTGGCTCTCCGTTCTCGAGTGCCCACTGCACAGTTGCTGTGAGGTCTGTTATTTCACTTAACTCATGTAATCAGTGAATTGTTTTGAAATGTTTTAAACAAATAACCACAAAACAAAAACAAATCTCGTTGACAGTCTGCCAAGAAATTGTTCCTCGGGTCCTGGAAGCACCCTTGGCATTACTTGTGTTTCTTCAATATAGACAATATATACGTACACCCGGTCTCACTTGTGCTATTGTGCTGATGCTTTGACAGATGGGAGCAGTGAAAGATGTCTCTCGTGTGGCACTTGTGTGTGTTTTGTTCTGTCTTGTAGAGACTTAATAAACAGAACCTAAACCTTGGTAGCAAAAGCTGTTAGGGGCCTTATTCTGCGGCGGCAGCTGGCCGGGGGAGTGCTGCGTTTCCTGCTGTGTTTAAATGCAGAGTGGCATCGGCTGATTCCAGTCTGCCAGTTAACCAGTACCCCGTATTCTGTCCTTGGTAACCGGCTCCAGTAGCCACACTGGTGTGGGCCCTCCAGCCTGCTGTCGTAGAAACAAGACATAGAAACCACTGTATAGACTGTAGTGTTTTGTTTGGACTCTTCCTGCTGGTCTCTCGAGCTTTCAGGTTTGCTCTGCTTTCCCTGCGTTTTCTCACCGACTCGTTTAGTATCTCAGTTCCTGGGTGCAGCGGGAAGCTGGCCGGTGTTACCGCTGAGAGAACGGTACCGAGCAGCACGGTTTTGTCACCCCGTCAGCTCTGCCGAGGAGAGAAATCCGGGCGTTTGGGCAGGTTCAGCGTCACTCCTGTTCAACAGGCTGATGGGTGGGTGTAAAATGCCGTGTGTGACTTGAAGCTGGTGCAGAAATGGAGAATCTGGATTTTGCAAGCCTGACTGCACACCATAGAATAGCCCTGACATGAGCAAGTACATGGCAGGAGAGCACAGGTAACAGCCAGTCTCTCCTGCCCAAAAGACATGAGACAGTTTGTGACGCTTACCACCGCCTCGGAAATACTCATCACAAACAGAAGAATACACTCTAAAACTCGGTATGGATTTTTTTTTTTTTTGTGAACCCTGTTTCTAAGAACTGGACTGTTTAGAAGCAGCTCCTTTTCTCATGTTGTAGCAGAAGGATCTGATAACCCCAGGAATCTGAGGCAAGGCACACTGAGCTGCGACGTCCTTCGGATGAGTTTGCCAGTGTAAACAGCCGTGTCCCACAAGTCTTCCTGTGATGGAAGAGACGTGCGTGCCCGACAGACGATCTGCTATGGAAATGCCTGTCCGACAGTGCAGAGCCCATTGAACGTCTGAGTTTAGCTGTAATTTCCTATCCACTGTTTTATCCAGTATGTGCCCTGCCAGGGAGACTTCTGTTCCTGAATATTTAAATATTCTGATATTTACTACAGTTTTTTGTGAAGGGTGGTTTGTTTGTTTGTTTGTGTTTTTTTTTTTTAAGCCAGCCACACTGGAGAATTTCCTGGTTATGACTAATGCTACAAAACACAATGGCAATCTCTGTGTCAAAAAGTACATTTTTTTTTTTTCCTTGCTCGTCTTTTTTTAAAAACAGAAAGTACGAGTCAGAAATGTAAAATATATTTAATATAGCGTTCTGGGTTAATTTGTATTTACGTCTTTTTAACTTGCCTCTAAAACAAGGAGCGTGTTCTAGCCGGTAGGCAGCATCCAGCTAATATGTATTCCCAAAAGAAATTGAGGGAATATTTGAATATAGGTGGGTGATGTGATCTGTGTGAGTAAGATGCGGGTGAGAGGAGCTGACCCATCGTTGGCAGGTCTTGGAGGGGCGTCGGTGCTGGCAGCAGATGCGCAGCGGTCAGCGTGGCTGCAGATGGACCTGCAGAATAAAGCACTGGTGCTGCGGCAGGCGTCTGCCGAGTGCCGCCTTCTCCGGCGGGACGGATGCCAGGCGACGTGTGGAATCGGTAGCAGGCGCTGGGCACGTCGCTTGGCGTGACGCTGACGCGAAGCAGGGTTGGGACCGGCTGTCAGAGACCCCGCTGTAAACGGACCACTTCAACGTGCGGTTTGGAGACGCGTTTCACTTCCCCCACGGAGCTGTTGCGTGAGTGCAGCGAAATCGTGGTGGGGGCTTGGAACTGGGTGGTCTTTAAGGTCCCTTCCAACCCCCAGACCATTCTATGATTCTGTGAAATGAGTCAAGGTCCATGGGGGAGATGCTTCTCTCCACCTGACGGTGAGCGAGGGATGCTCGGCCCAGCTCTGGATCCCAAGGTGAAGTCTCACGCGGATCGTCCCTGCTGCAAAGAGTTGGTGGGGTTTAGTACCGGTGTGTGAATTCACCTCCACACCGGCCTCGCCTAGCGTGCTGGCTCGTGGTGATGGACCTGCTCCGCTGCTCTCGGGCCAAGCCAGTGCTTTTGCTCCTGTTACCCTCAAAGCAGCAGAGTGACACTGTGTGAGGGGGAAGGGACAGAATTTGCCTTTGAAAGAGGAGCTGGGACCACAGAGGAAGATAATGCAGACTTGGCTGTTCAGGCTACCCTTAGCCTGGGAAATACTGAACGGGTTTGGTGCCCATAACCTGTGTTACAGCAGCAATAGAGCTTATACAAAATCATCCGGTTAGGCAAAATTCTCTGCTGCTAGAGAACAGTGCACGCTGCGGTATCTTCCCCAAGGAAAGCAGCGTGTGGCCTCGAGTGGGGAACTGGGATCCTGTCCTTTCCAGCTCTCTTGCATCGTCTCGGGCACCTCACGTAATCCTGTGACTCCAGTTTCTTTGCTTGCAAGTGGAAACACCGTTAACAGGTACCATAATTCCGTGCTCCGCAGTCTGCATTTGTTCGGTTCGCTTGTTTGTGTCTCCGGATGGTGACTGCAACGCTGACGTGAGCATCACGGAGTGTTTCACCTCTCGGAAGCGGGAAGCTTTGGGTGACTGCAGACGCGGTTTCTGTGACGAGGTGCGAACACCTCCTCCCCTGGTTCCAAGCTACCCTTTGGAAGAGGAAAGTGTGGGGAGGTGGTGCCTGCCCCGGGGAATTGGACTGCAGTGAGTTGAGCAATGACTGGGTTTTGAGTGCTTAATCATATTAATTGCACAACTGGTACATAGTTCTGCACAAAACTGCCTTCAGCATCCCACCAGTGAGGTACTGGTGAACGTTTTCACCGTGCACCCAACTACGTTGTGAAAATACTGTTTTTTCAGGGCACTTTTAGTTTGAAATGTGGTGATGCTAATGCTGTCCTGCTCATCTCGTGTGATTTGAGATGGGTGTGAGTTCTACTCCTCGCTGCGTCACAGTCTCGCCCGGAGGGGCTCTGCGTCTGAAGGCTCTCCTGGGGCCTGCGCACGTGGGCCCGGTAAGCACGTGAGGAAACTGGTGGGACTGTCCCGGCGAATAAATACCTGTGTCAGTATTGGTAGAATAGAACCCGAATCTTGGCAGTTGTAGACTGTTTTCTTACGTCTAGAATCGGCTCGGGCTCCGTAATGCCTTACTTACAAATGCCTTGGGGAGTACCTTAAACTAGTAATGGCCACAGCCTTTGTCTAGAGAAAGATACAGAAATTTCTTCAAGAATGTAAATATTTCTGGCTGTAACTAAATTGATCCTTACCCTAGGTTTTTTTATAGAAAAATGCTTGTTACTTGTGAAATTCAGAATAAAATCATATCTGGAATTATCTTTAAAGTGAAGTATGCTTGTAATTTTTTTTACATCTCCATGTTTTCATGTGCTGTTTGTGGAACAGAGCTGCTACTTTTATTTTTGTTGTCCTGTAGGCTTTACCCTGATTAATCTTGTATTGTATACACTTACTTTCTTCCGTAATTCTTTTAAAACACTTGTTCTAAGCAAAGAGGTGGTCTCAGTCGCTGGAGCACTGCCTGTGGCTGGTGGCCGTGGCAGGGGTGATGGGGAGGTGGGCTGCCCTGCCGCACAGCCATCTGCTGGAAGGTCCTCTGGTGGGTCCTCTTCTCGTGGAGCCTTCTCCAGTCGTCACCAATGCAGAGAACCAGTCATTCAGCATTTATTTAGAAATGGAAGGTGACTGAAAAATTGCCAGAAGCTTCTCTAAGGTGCTACTGAAGTTTGTAGCAGAACTGTTTGGGAGCCTTTGCATGGCCCGAGGGAAGCAGCTGTGCCGACAGCATCACTAGACTCTGTCTCGGGGGGGTTGTGGGGTTCCCCCCCACATGCTTGTCAGCTGAGCTTGGTATGCCAGAAGGTCTAAGAAATGCTTTAGTGACTCTGCCTGTCATTGCCTGGTCGTTCTTTCTCCGTAGTTAGCTTTTGGCCCTTCTTGTACGTGGTTCACCCAGGTCTGGTTTCTCCGTAAGAATCTTTCCTCATCTTGTGAGGAAAGAGCTCCTCTGAGTTTGGACCAACCTCCGTGATCTATCTGTAAAACCTGGGCCATTTCTCTTCTTCTAATGTATTTTTGTACTTCCTTTTAAATAAGCTGAGTGAAACAGTAGGGAAGGATGAAGGTGAGGTAATGGGGCAGCAGGAGGTTACTTCAGATGTTTGCAGAGCCAAATACTTGGCTGGCTGTCTACGAGCAAACCCCTGCTCTCCATAGCCTGAATCGCTGAACTGTAGAAGAGATCTGGCTTTTGTTTCAGAGGGGTCACAAGCGTCTCTGTGTGACGAGGTGCGTGCTCAGGGCTGCGTGTCTGTCCTGGGGGAGAGCCCTGAGCCGCTGTTACAGCAGAGGGAATGCTATGGTTTGCTCACATGGATCTGGAAAAGTTCAGAATGGTGACTGAGGTAAAGTAGGACTCTGGGATTTTTGCAGAGCTCATGAATGCGTCGTGAGATACACACGCTTTGCTCTCTCTGCATCCATCAGTCTCAATGGTACTTCCCAAGTTCTCCGTTCTCCCCTTCGATCGTGTCAAGGATCAAAGTTAAACAGCCGTGTGGAGATGCAGAGATCTGAGCAGTGCGCCAGGCGTCCCCGGGAGCTCTTGGCAGCCAGGGACAGAGCTGGGGTGACCTAAGAGTCAAATCAAGCCCAAGGGCCAGGACTAAACCCAGCCCCGAGGCGTGCACCTCCCGGCATTGCAGCAGCAACCGCCAGCCCAAGTGACGGCGTGACTGGTTCCCACGACCCACGCTTCCCGTATGGTTTAGATACCTGGAGGTTCAGTGCGTCTCCCCAGGAGCTGGAATTCAGGGGACAAGTCACCTTTGAAGCAGTGCCTTGGATTCCCAGGTCCCTTAAGCACTTCTCGGAAACCAGTGTTGGCCAGGGGATGCTGGACTGGGAGCTCCGGGGCTGTCTCCTCGGGGAATCGCTCTCTTTTCCCACGGCTCAATTCTTCCACCTGCAAAATAATGATCATGATTCTGCAAGCTTATAAAACCTTTGAGGAGAGCAAGGTATCCCAGTTCAAGAAAGATGAAGAGCTACTGGAGAGAGTCCAGCGGAGGGCTACAAGGATGATAAGGGGACTGGAACATCTCCCCTACGAGGAGAAGTTGAGGGAACTGGGCTTGTTCAGCCTGAAGAAGAGAAGGCTGAGAGGGGACCTTCTACATGACTACAAATATCTGAAGGGTGGGTGTCAGGAGGATGGGGCCAAGCTCTTTTCAGTGGTGCCCAGTGACAGGACAAGGGGCAATGGGCACAAAC
>Ga0181612_115021_pt1 | contig 16994 bp, 6 predicted proteins | sample HoacroProtozoa21_FD_119630 | JGI IMG/M metagenome (GOLD analysis project Ga0181612, IMG submission 119630) | Hoatzin crop microbial communities from Cojedes, Venezuel. Combined Assembly of Gp0051906, Gp0051904, Gp0051908
GAGGGACAAGAAGGTAGTTGGAAACAGCCAGCAATAAGGTTACCATGATCTTTCTAGGTAGTAATTTCTAATGTATCACTATATTCCCAGTTTATTTGCTTATGCAAAAATCGTGTTTCCTTGCAGAATACAACGAAAAACAATTTCTCTGTGAAGGTGGGTGTGGATGGAAACACACGCATGCGCTCTGAGCATCAGACTTGGGTTCTGCTATTTTTCAGTTCGCTGAAAGTTACCATTTTTAGTTACCTGAGGCATAATGTTAGCTGCCAGAAGAGCATCAATAAGTCTTTCGTAGTAGTTTAGTCCCTTTTCATTGATGTATCTGGTGGTCCCATCTGGGAGAACACGGGACCAGGAGATTGAAAAGCGATAGTGAGACACCTTGAGGCTTCTCAGCATTTCCACATCCTCCTCAATCTTGTGGTAGCTGTCACAAGCTATGTCTCCAGTGTCATCATTGCTGATTTTCAAGGGAGTGTGAGAAAATTGGTCCCAAATGCTAAGTCCTTTCCCATCTGCTCTCCATCCTCCCTCAATCTGTAATTGAAGATGGGGGGGAAATCACTAGTAAACAATTTTAGGTCTTGGCCTAGCAAAGAATTCAGCCAGTTAGTCTTTGTGGCACCACACAATATTTTGACTTATCAGCTTAAAACTAGAAACAGTAATGTTTTTGCTGTACCTAGTAAGACCTCTTGGGCCTCAAGGCAATACGTATTAGCAAAGTACAATGCCATAGAACAGGTACTGTTTCACCCGCTGCTCCGTGTTGGCTGGCTCCTGTGAAGCCCATACTGCTGTCTCAATTCCTGCGGTACAAGCATGCCCTTAAATATCTTCAAGTTCCTCCTTTTCACTGCAATTGTTACTCGAACCCTAAATTATGGTAAAAACTAATGCTACAAAAGCTATAAGTGTCTCATCCAAAATGAACTGTCCGCAGATACTTTAAGAGTCAGTCTCGGTTTCCTCACCTGATATGCTGAAGTTCCTACACTCCACCAAAAATTCTTTGGAAACTCTCCATATAAAAATTCATCTTCTTTTGGCAATGGGATGCCATTATTGCGGATGATCTCTGCATAGTACACAGCAGAGCGCTTTGGGGTTCTTGGCCTGTTGGGATTGTCAAAATCAACATGGTGCAATCCAAATCTTGGATCATAACCATTCAACCATTCAAAGTCATCCATAAAAGACCAAGCATTGTATCCTCTCAGATTAACACCATCCAACTTGTAAGCTGAAAGACCAGAAACAAATGGAAGAGCATCAGTGGTATGATCACACATTAAATGAACTACAAGGAATCACATGCAAGCACATACACGCTTTCAGCTTCACAAAGCTGGCACTGGACAACGAAGATCATAAGAGACTCTTCATAGCTGGAGGATACAGAGTATAAACGACCAGGTGAAGGAGATCATAAAAAACCCCATTATGTTTATATTGTGTTCAGAATATTTAAAGACTGATATCAATTGCTTTTAAAACCTGCTTCTCAGAGGAAGAAAGTAACCAAAGATTTGGGGAGGAGACATAACACCAACAGAATAAAAGCAAACACTGGTACCTTTTAAAGCTTCATCAATGTATGTTTTGTAGTAAAATATCCTGGCATTGTCATCAACATCCGAGCTGGTCTTTATCCCCACCCCATTCTCAATTATGTATATTGGGGGATTGCCATATTCTTCTTTGATCCAGTTCAGTACCCTCCTCAGCCCCCAGGCCACAGCCCGCTGGTCAGCAATAGCTGAGGAAGGCCAGGAGCTGTCAATTTCTGTTAAAACTTCCTGGTCGTACTCATATGAGAAGGGCCTCAACCAGGTCGTTGCATGGGTTACAATTTTGGAGGTGTAGCTGTTGAAGCAGAAGACATCTGCCGTGCCCCTGATATATTCACGCTCCTCCGCTGTGAAAACCGGTAGGCGAGATGATGGCAGGTTCTGGAGCTCACTCCTGTTCCCAACTTTCCACTTCATGACCTCAGGGTAGTCCCCATTTTTGAAGATCGGGTGTGTAAACCACCCCACCAAAAACTGCAGGTATCTGTCCGCAGCTTCTATGTCCCTGGGATCACCTGGTGTCTTTGGCTCAACCCAGTCAATGTTGGGACACAGAGCGATGACCCCTCCCTGACTCGCTCTGTATTTATCATCGTATGTGTGGTAGACCTTGGCGTGAGCTTTCAGTAAGATGTGAGCCACCTGGTAGGGAGCACTGCCAGAGTCCTTGACATTGGGTGGAAATTCCCCAACGCCATAGCCAACCCAGGCAATGACCTGGGGTTCACTGAACGTAATCCAGAACTTCACCCTGTCCCCAAAGGTCTGGAAACAGAAGTCCGCAAAACTATCAAACAGGTCAATCAGTGTGCTGCTCTCCCAGCCACCAATGTCCTGGAGAGCTTGTGGCAGGTCCCAGTGGTAGAGCGTGACGATTGGAGTGATGTTGTTTGCAACCAGTCCATCAATGAGGCGGTTATAGTAGTCAACTCCATGGCTGTTTATTGAGTTGTTCCTTCCGCTGGGGAAAATTCGAGGCCAGGACAGAGAGAAACGATAGTTCTTTACTCCTAAGGCTCTCAGCAGGTAAATATCTTCCTCCACCTTGTTGTAGCTATCACAAGCGACATCTCCAGTATCATTATTCTCTATATTCCCTGGGACGTGGGTAAAATTATCCCAAATGCTGGGTCCTTTGCCATCAGCATCCCAACCTCCCTCTACCTGATAGGCAGAAGATGACACGCCCCATGTAAAGTTCTCTGGGAATGTCCCATAAAAGTACATGTCCCTTTCAAAGTCTGTTTGAGATGAAAACTTCTGCCAGACAACCTTTGCCTTGGAGGGAACTTCTGATGCTGGCAAATTCGGCAACTTCGATGGCGTGGGTAGGTCAAACACCACCGGTGTAGAATATCTGTCCGAGGCTTTGGATGGGAAACCATTTTTTTCAATGACACTGGAATAGAAATAAGCAGATGCCTTGGGAGTCCTTGGTCTGTTGCTATCTTCAAAATCCACATGATGTAGCCCATATTTTAGACTGTACCCCTCTGGACCTTCAAAGCCATCAACCAGGGATCGAGCAACGTATGACCGAACATCAACTGTGTCTAGTTTTACCGCTGTCACAGAAACAGTACAAGACACTGTTATTCAGGTGAACACTTTCTGAGTACAGCACAACATAAGCACCACAACTGAGGGTAACAGTGTGGTAAGCCAAACATCTACGAATGGTCTTTTAGGCAAAAAAAAAAAAAAATCCCTAAACAATTAGAGTATCTGACAAGAGAAGCAGTCAGCACTGTACCAGGAGCTGGTCAAACACTTTGTGATAAAAATGCATGAGAAAAGAAACATTAGTTGAGAGATATTTGAGTACAGGACACTTGTGCCACTGGTATCCCTTTCCCTGCGTTCTTGTTTTCAAGCACAATTCTTCAATTTAGGTATATGGTGCACTTTTAGATTTAAAACTATAGTTAAACTGAAATATTACATGTGTTTAGTGCTTGCCTATCTTCCCTGAGCACAGGAGAATTTCTTTTAGCAGAACAGCATATCCAGTACCAGCAGAGGCAAGTCCAGCATCCTTCCTCACGTTGCCTACAAAAAAGCACTAGCACTCTCTCATTCCAGAAAAGTTCACTTCCCATGTGCAGTCCGTTCTACCGAGGCATAACAGCAATGCTAAACTGTGTTGTCAGTAGCTCTTTTAACACTTCTGTCAGTATGTTGAGAACTAGGACAAGGAGATCAAATGCCGTACACCGATCACCAACCTATTTAATACCATATATTTAATAAAGTTTTCCTGACAGTACGGATTTGTGTATCTCAAGACAGCATCAGTCACATCTCTATTTGAAATCTCAAATCTCTATACCTGTCCAGAACTTCCGTCACTAATATTATTTTTACATGCATTGATAAGCAGTTTGCAAAGATACAGGCATGCCTTTAACCTTGCTCAAAACAATTGAGATACAAATACCTCCCTAAAAATTCTAACCTGAAATGGTACAGGATGCTGTCAGTTAGATCTGCTTAATCAGCAAAGGCATCCTTCAGTCCTGATCTGTGAGATCTCTGTAGGCAAGAGCCTGCCTGCAGGCAAATCATCTTTAGGGAAGCTGAATAAAAAACCACTGTTCTCACAGAGGGACTGACATTAGGGTCCAGGCTACATTAATCCATACATACGAAAAACCCATTCCTGTATCTAAACAGAAAGAAGTGTTCCATACTGGACACCAAATAGTCTGAAGTATATGAGGTCACACTACGTACACAATAGGCAGCTGACCTGATATCATTACACAAGTAGTGATGTTTTAAAGTTAACCACCATGGAAGGGACAGAAAAACCAATTGCCATTACTAAAAAAAAAGAAATTACTTAAATTTCTCCATACCTTTTAGCACCTCATTGATGTACCTGCGGAAATAATCCACTCGCAGAGTGTCATTAATATGATCCCCTGTATCTTCGGTCGGCATACCATTTCCTGCTATATAAATCGGGATCTGTGTCCCTGTGTATTCTTGGGACACAAACTTGAGCAGCCTTCTTAATCCCCAAGGGACCACATGAATCCAAGAAGAGGCAGTCTGTGGCCAAGAAGGATCTACATGCAAGGAGAAGTTCCCGATGCTCTCGTAGCCTGGTGCGCAGGTCCCGTTAGTCGCAGCACTGACCAGGCGGGAAGTGTAATGGGAAAGACCAAAAAAATCTGCAGTCCCTTTCACCCAGGACTTCTCCTCTTCTGTAAACAGAGGCAGCTGCGCAACTGTTGCGGAGCACTGCTGGTTTACTTCCTGGATCTGAGCCTTCAGGATATCTGGGTAATCGCCATTAACAAATATAGGGTGAGCGAACCAGCCAAGCATGAATTGCAGGTACCTCTCTGATGCCCTCATGTCCTCAGAGTTGGTTGGAGTCCTGGGTTCAGCCCAATCCGAGTTCAGCACCAGCCCCACCCTTCCCAGCTGCTGAGCGCGGTATCTGTCATTATACAGGTGCCAGACCTTGGCATGAGCCTTCAGAATTGTGTGAGCCACCTGCGGGCAGAAAGCGGAGGAATGTGTGACACACTGCTTTGCACAAGAACTCTTAAGCATTAAGATTATTGCCCTGTGAGAATGTTGTCTCCATTCAAAAGAAGCAAGCTTGACAAAACAAATAATCATAGCCAGAGTGCAGCAGGTTTTGGATTAAGCAGAAGAATCTGGCTATCTATCAACATCAGCTTTCAAAATAGAAAAATAAAATAAAGACATCTAGCACCCATTAACTAACCCATTTTTTTGCAAGTATCATAAATCCAACAAGCAAATCGTTGTCTCAGAAGCCATACTAGGCTTGTTAAAGTACAGAAACATCAGAGGAAAACAACACAACAATGTCAGCTGCAGGATCCTAGTTATTCCTGTGTCCCTACCTTGTAAGATGCTACTCCTGGGTCAGTGATTCCTGGAGGATGCTCTCCGGTGCCATAGCCAGCGTAGCTGATAACCCAAGGCTCATGGAAAGTAATCCAGATCTTGACCCTATCCCCAAAAGTGGCAAAGCAGAAGTCTGTATAGTCTACGAAAGCATCTATGATACTGTCATTCTGCCAGCCACCAAGAACCTGAAGAGCTTGTGGGAGGTCCCAGTGGAACAAAGCCACCATGGGCTCAATGTTAGAGTCTAGCAACCGGTTAATTAATTGGTTGTAATAATCAACACCCTGGGAGTTGATGGTCTCATCGGTGCCAGCAGGGAAAATTCTAGGCCAGGATACAGAAAACTTGTACAATTGAGGATGAAGACCCCTAAGCAGGTAAACATCATAGCTGGTTTTATAATAGCTGTCAGATGCCACGTCTGCCGTTTGGTTCATGTAGACATGACCTGCATGCCCAAACTGATCCCAGATGCTCTCTCCTTTCCCATCCTCTGCCCAAGCTCCTTCAATGTTAAAGGCACCTGTGGACGTGCCCCAGAGGAAACCACTTGGGAAAACATCTTGTAGAAAAGAATCCCTCTCCACTTCAGACTGTTGAGCAAACATTTCCCAGACTGTTTGATAGGAGGAGCGAGGGGCAAGAACAGCAACTTGTTTCTCCTGTACAGTATTTGTTTTGCTGGAAATAGAATAAAAAGAAGTTACAAACTCCAAGATGGATGCTAGTGCCACAGAGCTTGCAAACATGGAGGACAGAAGAATCATTTGCTTCTCCCTCAGCTGACATAAGCCACTTTAGATATAGCTCCTTTGTCATCTGATCAGTCCAACCTACTGCCCTCCAGCTAGCAGATGAAGGTGGACTGCAATGAGCTAACTGCAGAACAGCTCAAGAGCTATATGTCTAATGCATTTCTTTGCACAGGTAGATTCTCATAAATCTTTACAGTTAGGTCAGAAGTGCAAACAAAATCCTTGCAGCGTGTAGCATTTTCACACGCTACTACTGCTGTCACGAGTTTCCACGGGATAAGCCAGAACTAATAAATCCTGCTTCTGTAATCCTTAGCATCTCCCTGCACAATAACATCTACGTTTCTGTAGGCACAACTGGCTTCTCTCCTAGGAAACTCTCTGTTTTGTTTTATTTTATTTATTTATTTTTAAATGTTTCGGTCTTGAAAAGAACAGTTGCCTTGGAAAATGTACTTGTTACAGTTGGCTTGACGGTGCAATCTGGGTAAGCAAGGATGAGAGAGTGGAAGAGGATTACACAGCCTGTAATAGTAGGATAGAGGATTGCCTGTGATAGCAAGAGACTGGCCTCAGCAGAAAGGCGTTCCTTTCCAGTCCTTTCAGCAAATAACAGCAGGTTTTACTGTTAAAACTCTCTTGTGTCTGCCTGCACACAGGTTTCTAGAGGACAGCATTTTACTATAGTATCTGATTTAAGGGACAAAAACTGTACCTTAAAACATGAGATGATGAGAAGTCCAAGAACTCATTAACATCATACCCAATCATATGTGTCTCTTCTTTATTAATAGCTGAAAACAAACAAAAGGTAAGTGATGGACTTAATCACAACTTAGATGCCATAGTCTGCATGACACTACTTGTACATACAATTGCACATTTAGAAACAAGGTGCTTTTCATAACTAATAGCTATCTTTCTCAGATCAAATGTGTTGGGTTTTTTATTAGATATTTACAGTTTCATGTTAAAAAATGACCATAGAATCATACAATCATTTAGGTGGGAAAAGACCTATAAGATCACCGAGTCCAACCGTAAGCCTAACACTGCCAAGGCCACCACTAAACCATGTCCCTAAGCGCCATATCTAGATGACTAAATTTTAAATACCTCCAGGGATGGTGACTCTACCACTTCCCCACAGAATTGCAGAGTATATGATTCAGCATGAAAGAGCAAATGAAGATGAGTTTTTAAGGGGGATGTGTATGTTAATTTTCTGGAATTAATCTTTTGCAACAAAGCTCCCATTCATGCTACACCATTGCTTCATAATTCCCATGAGGTGCTTGCTTCCCCTCCATATAAATGAATAGCAGGAGAAGACTACATGGGTTTAGAAAATGATCTAATAAATTTCGAATGCATTAATTAAATCACAGTTTGTAAAAAGATGTTTTATGAAGACTATTTTAAATTTGGAACAATTGTTATGTGTATCTGGAAATAGAAGTGTTTGCTAATAGATCAGCTATACACTTGGTATATTTAAGTGATTGCTTCTTCATCTGTGACTTCTAACAGTACACACTTGTCAAAATTGCTTGGTGGTTTTGTTAGTAATTGCTTGGGTAAAATCGCTAACAGATCGTAACACTTCATGTCTTTATTTGTGGTATAATATCCTTATGTGTTAGGCTGACTGAGAGGCTAAGCCATTTATTTGTAAATCTATTCTATTATTATGAAAAAGCTCTAGTTCATCAAGACAGTAAAATCATGGTAGGCTTACAGTTAGAGCTCTGCAGGTGAAGAAAAACAGATGCAGACACTGCTTGAATCTTATTACCAACAATTTGATACAGCAGTATGTCACTGTTGCTCAAAGCTGTAAAAATTATGAATAAAAGTATATTCAGATAGATTAATTCCATAGAAGTATTTTTTACCCTGTTTGTATCAGCACTTTCATTGTAATGAAGTTGAAGTCAAATCTCCACTTTCCTTCAATATTGTCTGAAAATTCACATGGCTGTTACCGAACTTCCCTGTTGTCAAGCCCTTGGCCTGGATAGTGGTCTAGAACAATCTCAAGTGTATCCGGCACTGCATGGTGTCTGATCTGGGTGAGTTTTGCTGAACGTGTTCCTCAGAAATGTTGCTTGTAGGTTTATGATGGCTCTGTCGTATATCATCAGAATGTCACCGTATGAGAACAGCTTGAGCGAACAGAGCAGTAATAGCCAGAGTCTGGCCATCTCATTTGAACTGTCATACAGACCCATGTCTAAAAATAAAATCTTATTTAAAATAATGTGAAAGACTCAGTTTTTAATACTTGTAAGGGTGCAGTAAGTGTTTGAATTCTGTCTTAACCCATGCAGTCTGGGTTTTGGGCAGCAATTTTTAAATATTTTTTTTAAGATGGTAATGCCTAATCAGGGCTTGTACAGACGTTCAAGACACAGATCGTAACACCACACTAAGAGTCACACTATTACAAAAGGCCAGCCTGAGGGCCATCTTCTGAACGACAAACTCATCTTAATCTTACTACTCATTAATAGCTAGAAATTCTCAGGTTACCATTGTGACTAAATGGTAGTTTGAGCTGCTCACAAATGACAGAGAGACTTCGTACTGAACTAATTGTGGATTCTTACTGATCTTTAACTGAATGACATGGAAGAGAGTTTACTTAAGGTTACTTTATCCTCTTCACTGGGACATCTTACCTTAAGTCTAAAGTATTATTTGACCCCTCAGTTGTCACACTAGGCTTCAGAAGCTGTGTGGGTTGATCTTGAATAATATGTGTCTTTTCCTTATGATGTGCTGAAAGGCATAATAATAAACTGCTTAAGTACACTACTTGATCCGGTGACATGACTTCATCTTAGGTGAAGTGTATATTCCCTTAGAAGTCTTCTGTTGTGACAAAGAGCTGCCTTCCTCGGAACAGTTCTGCTCAGATTGCACAGGAAAAAGAACCTGGCTCATTAAAATGTATTTTGTCATCTGTATGTAAATGCTGTATTTTCAGGACCTGAAAATACAAGGAATTATTCAGAGCTGTCAGTAGGGGAATGACTGGATGATTTAATTGATCTCTTCCATGTCTAATTCTTAAGATTTCATGAATACAGATGAAAATATAAATTAGGAAGTATGCAAAAGTGTCTTTTGCGCTCTCATCTTTCGTTAGGTTGATACTTTTCAGTCAAGGCATGGAAATTTCATAATTATGGCAACTGGAAAACAGATGTATTAATCAAGATCTTATGGGCAGAGTGAAGGAAAAAAAGACTAAATTTGTCCTTTACTCTTTTCCCCACCTCTGCTTTTCTCTGCTTCAGATCTTTGCTCTATACTCACTCTAACTTCCAGATACCATTCTAAAGTACAACAAGGTTTTTTCATATGAAAACCAGTGCAAAAGATGATTTTTCTTTTTTAACTCTAAGACAGGCTTCAGGAAAGAATGTAATCACTATGCAGTTTTTAGATGTCAGAACAATTTTCTTACTCTTAAGGCATTTGCTGACAGGTTTGAGAAGAAGAACAGATACCGAAGTAATTCACTATCTTCGTAAACTGTCATTAGCTATCTGATATAGTCATCTATCTTCCATATTTCTCGGGGCATATTTATTCTGTAATTTATCCCAATGAATAAAGCAGGCAGTTATAGACTTGGCACAAAAGTAGTCCCTTTTTTGTCTTGAGGGTACCCTCTCCACACAATTCATACACTGGCAGCTACTGGAGAGGCATATAGTTTGGTGCACGGAGTCTGAAAGAACATGTCATTCACTTTAAGGAAATTTCTTAAGAAGATATTATTTCTGTATTTTTATGTGTGGTTAGTAATGTATGCATTTATGTTAGGGTTTTTTTATCTGCTTTAATTGCGTATGTCTCTGTAAGGATGACAAGTCAGGATTGATCATCTTTCTATAATCAGTGTCCTTCATAGTGAAAAAAAATCTTCCATTCATTTTGTGAGTTTCATTATTACTTTTGGGCATTCTAAAACAGGCTCCATGAATCTTGCTTTCTATTCTCTTGGTACTTGCTTACAATAGAGATGGAATAATACATTCCACATTTGAAAAGGGATGCGTGTCCCTACATCTATCTTTATCTTATTCAACTGCTTTTGAACATGCCGTATCTTATCCTTTGGCACTTGTGATGTTTTTATATGAAAGATAGAGTCATCTTGGGCAGCAGTGTCCTTTTTCTGACAACATTGCAGAGAATGCAGTCAACATGCTCACTACAGAATTTGCTTTTCACTGTCATATTCCCTGCAGTATGAGCTCTCTCTGCATCATTCTGGGATTTACACATTCGTCAAAAAGGAAGCCAAAACACACGGTGTGTGAACTGTCATTGCTATCCAAACGGGATATGCAAATATGACCAATGCTTTGACGTCCAAAGGCAGCATAAGGCACCATGTAGAAATATTATATTAAGTTGGCAGATCCCTCAATGTTTTTCCATGTTCAATATTTTCCTTAGTCTTTTCACACAGAACTCCTTCAATGTTAAGCTTAGTTGTAACTCTGTTTTTAATTTTACTGATACTTACATGTGTGGCTAAATTCTTCTGTTATGTTGTTGAAAATCAAACAGCTCTTTACAGTTGTGAGCATTCTTTAATCAAACAACCCCCTCCATGTTTAATACCTGAAAGCTGTAATAGATATCTTGAAATTGTGTCTGTTTATATGTGAATTAATTATAGAGTTCTATATAAATATATAATCAAAACTTAAAGTAAAATTCCTGGGAATTATATTATAATTACTGTGTCAGCCTCAAAGTTTTTGAACTAAAGCAGAGATAACTTCAAATATTGAGCCTCACCACCTAGATTTTAGAGCAGTAATTATTATCATGATCTTACTCTGCTGTCAAAAGAGGGGAAAACAGAACAGAGGATATGTCTCCTGTTTGTTTCACTAAAACAGAAGTTGACAGAACTCCTGTCTGGTTAGATTCTTTTATGTGCCAGTACTTTCTGTGGCAAGAACAGTTCTTACTCATTTTTCTTTCCTTTTGCATGTCATCTGCATCTCAGAAAAGCTACCTAGCACTTGTTGTCTATACCAATATTACATTTCATAGGCTCTTGCAGAACTGTATTCTCTTATAACTGTGATTTAATATGCCATCAGATTTTTTCTCCAGCGTAAACATATTTTTCCTTCTTCAATGCAACAAACCATTTTCTTACCATGAAACTGTGGGAGCACTAAGTGTTTGCATATCCTTTGTCAAAAAAAGAAACAGGAAAATAATGCAATTGGAATAAACTGTCTTGTCAGGAAAAAAATGTAGCACTTGTTTCCAGGACATTACGTATGGTGAGAGAATCTAAAACTCCATCATCATCTATGCTGTCTTCTCATGATTTGTGAGATACAGGACAAAATACTCATTCTGGTCTAACATAAATGTGTCTACCTTTTAAGGTGGTGCTATTCAAAGACCTAGTTCGTAGAGTAATACTCAAACATTGCAGCCTTAGCTTTGCCCCTAAAAACAAGAGCAACACGATCCTCCTGGCTGTGCAGAAAAGCTTGCATGTGCAAGTCAAGTGTAATTAATTTATATAGCCTGGATACTTCACCTGGGAAAGGGTAAGCTTAATCCTCATTCTCCGCCCCCTCAGGCATCAGAGTGGGACAGTGAGCACCAGGTACTGCTCTGCGTGTCCCTTCAGCATCCCTTAGGAGACACCTTTGTGTGTACGCAGCTGCTCACACCTCTAAGCAGACAGAAATGAATAAATGCCACAGCACAGTGATGGGAACAGCCAGATTTTATAAATGCTTCTTCTAGAGCACAGTGTTCTTGCTGCTTCTGAGTATGGAGGGTACAAAGAGGAGCTGTTCTCCTCAGGGACCAGCAGACCCTACACTCTCTGATGGCATTAAATAGTGTCTGGAAAATGGGAAGAGGCCTTCTGATATTGGGTGTTTTGAGCCCAGAGGGATTTATTCAGCAGTAGTCTATCAGAGCTCTCTAAGTTGCTGAAAAACAGCAAAGAGTAACCGGTACACAATGACTTCGCAGAGAAGAGAGATAGAGATGCAGTAGGTCACCTGGGATGTTACCTTGCAAGGCACTGGCTTGCAATCTGCAGGAAGTTTGGCATTCCCATCACCCAAGCAGTGTTCATATAATATCAAGATAAGAAGCCTCATTAAAGACATGAAGTTCTTGCTAGGACTGGGACCCTAGCAAGCTTCCCTAGAGCTTCCAGTTGTATCAGTTTTGGACTGGCTTAATACATTAACTGACTTGGTGCTGTAATTCACTTTAGCTATATGGCTAATTTGCAAGGCTTAAAATGTGCTAGAGTAGCATGATTATGAAGCGTTAAGCTCTTCTTTCAAAAAAAATGCAAACAAGTACACAAATATTAAAAATATTTTACCATTATGTTCTGTAAATACTTCTGAAAACATTAATTTAAGAAGTGTGTGAGTATGGGTAGGCTTCCTACAAAACTCACAGACTGCTGAGTGATGATGAGTATTTATATCACTAAAAAAGCCTTGTCTTTTAAAAAACCTAGAAATACTCTGCAGTGCATGTGTACAGAACTTCAAAAGAACTTTATTTGATCAGTACCTCATGGGATAACAGGTAAGGAATTTTATATGCAGATTAAAGTGCAGTTTCCTTCAGGAGTTATGATATATTCCTGATGAATACTGAAATTCTGAGAAGGCTCATCAAATCTTCTTTCCTGTAGTTCTCAGATTCACCAAATGAGTTTCAATTGCCTGTCTTGCTGCAAAGCCCAAGTGTCTAAGGTAATACATACACAAAGGATGAGATCATTCCCTAGCCTTCATTTGAGTGTACCCATTCACAACTGAAACATAGTACTTTTGCCTTGTCTAGGTTATTCCGTAATGTGGTTTGGTATTCACTAGTTTTGTGCTACAGGAACTGGTGCATGAGCTCTTCTAACCAATTAACTCCAAATAAATCCAAATGTTTATTGTTCTTCCTATCTCATTTCTGTAGCTAGGGAGTGCAGTTGTGACAGCCTTCCTGAAATCAGACCATTGTTTCTTAAATCATAAGAACAAAGCTTTTAGAGAAGCAGATGCAAGACAGCCACAGAAGGGATTCTCAAACCTGATGTGTTGGTAGCATTAAAGTACTCAAGCTGTTTGTGAGTTTGCGTGTCTCAGCAGAGACCTGGCAGCCACAGTTGCTGTGGGTGACTTGCAGTACTGCTGCTAAGGAAACACCTGCCAGCGTATGCATGGTCTTTGGCCCACTCGTACCAAGACCAATTCTTTCACCTAAGTAAAGTACTGAGTAGCAGTATTTACTCTCTGATATTTTGTAGGTATGTCTGAGGTTACTGAGGTTCTTTCTGAAGTAAACCAGTCTAATCCACCATAAACATCCTGATAACATTGTCAGCATACAGTATTTATAGATAGTTACCAAGAATGCACAATACTACTTTTTAATCTCGTCTTCTGTCAAGGAGTCAAGAAAAGTGAGTCTCTGGGGTTAGCTCATGCTGTTGCCAGGCATAGCTAGATGGATCAGAGGCAAAATGTCAGTACTCCTTCGTCAAGAGTCTCTGAGGTGAATGTAGGAAGAGAAACACAGAGAATCAGATAGTGCTGATGAAGAGGAACTTAAATTTCTTCCATCAGCTCTCTGTAGCTGCAATTATGATGACCTTTCACGTTTACAGAACATAGTGGCAGAGGTATTTGGCAAAACTGCATAGGCATCTTAAAGTGGAATACTTGGAATATGAAGAATAAACATTTATTACACTTCATTGCAATGCCTGTTTTTTTTTCCTCTCTAACAGTACATAACAGGAAGCCACTTTGTCTTGAGAGAAGTTAGGAAAAAAATGCACAGGCAATCATATGTCTAATTTTTTCACATAATTGCTGCAATTATACATTCAGGTTGGACAGTTGCACATGAAATAACTGTAATTGGCTGCTTGTGCGTCCCGTAAGTAGCTATGTTCATGCAATCACAGTAAATCCACATGCAAATTAAACTCAGAGTTCCAATCTGTTATTCCAGCATGTTTGATGTGTTTGTGTCCCAGGTCTTCCTGAAAGCTTTTCTGGTCTGTTAAAGATAGCCAATAACTTTGTCCAGCCAATGGAAGCATATCAGCTGTGACCACTTCAGTTTGAATATTTGCTAGGATTGTGCTCGTACTAATGAGTATAACACCAACATTGTTGCTGTCATTCTTAGCTTTATTTGCTGACTAAAAGTTGCATGAAAGATCTGCCTATATTCTTTGGCAGCTTTTGAGATACATAAGAAAAAGCCTTAGGCTGGATCTAACCTTTTTAAATTCTGCCTTTCAAAGAAATACATCATGAATTCACTTTCCTTTTCGTTTAAAAAGATCAAGGAGGAGCTGTCTGAGCTGAGCAGATTTCCCTACTGCATGAATACACCAAGTTCACAACAAAATGAGATCGTGGGATCCTACCTAGCTTGTACAGTCAAGCTGCTTGTACATAACTTTCTTCAGGGCAGGCTTGGAGAGCACTAAGTCTCAGATCACAAAACACCTTTGCTTTCTCTTACAAAATGAATATAGAAGAACTTGCAATTTCCAGCTGCAATTCCTTCAAGACTACACGAATTCTGCGTGTGTTAGAGCAACTGGCAAAACTGCACTGTGAAGATTCCCCAAGCACCTACATGTACTGTGGACAAAAATGTACCTCTACATTCTGAAGCTTTTAAGTATGTGATGTGGATTTTGCCCTCATTCTTGTAAAGAACTATGTGGCCCAAACACAAGCCTCTATTGTTTTTTGGCAGAGAAAGGACTGATGCTCCTGAAGAAAGAAGTTCTACGTTACTAAGCCTAAATAATGGTCTTCAGTCCTGGACTAAATAAACCTTACACTATTCTTAGCAATAAAAAGCTTTTGATGCTATTTCTATGTATGCTAAGAGACATTTTTGTACTAAAAGGGCACATTCTTAGTGCTATGCCAAGTGAAAAAGTATCTAAGAACACCTTATTTCCGAACCCTTATAGCTATAAGGCTAGCTACAAAAGTGAAAAATAAAATTGGTGATATTTGTGAGGAGTTAGCAAGTCCAAGGAAGATCACTTGGTCTGAAATTGTTAACTGAAAATACAGATGGAAAAGGAATTCGAAACTTTTAAACTGTGCTGCCTTCGAGTAGCTCCTTTGCCTGACATTGCTGGAAAATTTCAACCATCCAGATGAGTTGAAACTGTCTTCTAAATGTTTATTATTTAATGGATGTTCTTAAAATTAAGAAGCTTGGAGTTTTTTTAACAGTGATAGTTGACTATGAGCAAATATGTTTGTTTGCAGTGATGCTACAGGATCACAGAATACCTGAGGCTGGAAGCGACCTCTGGAGATCAGCAAGTCTAGCTCACCTGCTCAGCGCAGAGTCAGCTACAGCAGGTCACTCAGGCTGCATCTCCACCTGTTTCTTTCATTCTGATTTGGTCTTTTTTAAGAAGAGAGTAAAGATTTTAAATAGTAGTACTTCTAACGAAACCACAGCCTTGTAAAAAGGATATATGTATGACAGGAGAATGAGCCCCTTACTATTAGCTCTGTATCTCTTGCATTTCAGTATACTTGCTGACGTTCACTAGATGGCTTTAGGTAACTTTATTTTGGGGTCATGCTATAATGAATAGTGTAAATTCTGGACTGTTGGTGTGAATAACAGTATCAGTACGTACTTCGGTAAATTGTTTTATCTCATAGCCTCTGCTTTAGAATAGCTGAATATACAGCCCAGCAGTTCAAGTGCCTATTTGAGGTTAACTTGAAACCAGTCTGAGGTTGTTAGGGCTCATATGTAAAGTAAATAAAAGTGATCCTGGCCATCTGATATTACTTGTCATTTTCTTTGTATCTCCTGCTGTAAAAAAGAGCACTTAGCCACATGATACCCTTTCTGTTCTCCATTCCTGAGGCTGCTCAGGTCACTGATATTGATGTCTATAACAATGTGATGGAATATTGGTAGGACAGGGATTTTAAATGTCCTTCATTGTGGTCTTCCCATCTTAAATGTGAAGACATCTTGTGGATCAATTCCCTTACTTCTTTCTAATTATATAGGTTTTCTTTGCTTCTGCATGGTATTACTGGGGGAAAAAACTGAGCAATCGCGAATATGAAAAACAAATGGCTATATTTATAGCTGCCTTAGTAGATCTTGGCAGTAAGAAACAAGTGCAGTTTAATTATCCAGGTCTCTGGGCTTCCCATAACCCTTGTGATATAACTGAGAGAATATTTTTCATACTTTCTTATGTTAGATTCCGATTTTTAACCTTAGATAATGTACAAAAAATAAAAATTTTCAAATACATAATGAGGCTTGAAGCTTTTGTTATTCTCTGAAAGGTGAACAGTATTTTACACAATTAATAGAGGATGTGAAACATACAGTACAGAAACTATTTGGTTTTTAAAGTAGTTCAAATACAGTAGCAGCATCCATAAGGTTATTTGCTTAATAAATTTTCTTTCACATTCCTACTTACCTGTATAGGACTGTATTAGGTTAACTGAGGATAGAGTTTTATTTCAGAACTTTTTTTTCCTTTTTCCTAAATTCTATAATCTATCTTTTCAACTCCTTGGATTATCTGCTTAGCTGATTAAAAAAAAGTCATTATATCACAGAATCACAGCATGTTCAGGGTTGGAAGGGACCTCTGTGGGTCATCCAGTCCAAACCCCGTGCCGAAGCAGGGTCACCTACAGCAGGCTGCACAGGACCTTGTCCAGGA
>Ga0181612_155117_pt1 | contig 16993 bp, 7 predicted proteins | sample HoacroProtozoa21_FD_119630 | JGI IMG/M metagenome (GOLD analysis project Ga0181612, IMG submission 119630) | Hoatzin crop microbial communities from Cojedes, Venezuel. Combined Assembly of Gp0051906, Gp0051904, Gp0051908
ATATACATACATATATATAAAGACATTTTAACACTCACACCTTTTAATTCCACAATTAAATAATCCAAAATGTATGAGAGGTTCTCATGACGAATACTCCTTTTTCTTCTAATTTTCCTATTTCTTATCTTCCTTAGCTACCCAAGGATAAGTGCAGCTGGACGTGGAGAACAGGAAAGAACAGTACATTTTCCCAGCCCATTTATGTGCTGCAGAAAACTTTCCCATATAAAGATAAATAACAAAATTAGTAGACCTATGAAGGCTTTGTGAAAAACCACAGATCAGGAAAAAATAATCTGCTCTGGTATTACTTCCTTAAACCTGTGTAAAGTTCCCTCTAAAACTGGGAGAATTTTAAATTTATTTTTCTGCATCACAATGCTACTTAAATGCCTGGGAGTTGAAATAAGGACTTTGTTTGCACAACTGGCCATTGGTAACGTGCAGTCTGTGCACAAAATCACAGGTTAAAATAACAGCATGGGGAAAAAAACTGTTACTGTTCCTCTGATAGAAAAGAATGAATTTATCTGTCATCAGTCATGAACCCTGCAATGGGAACTGAACGTAAGTCTTAGTGCCGTGATTCGTTCTTCCAGTCAGATAAAGAAAGAAATAAACTTGCAAATAAAGGCCTGAAAATACTGAATTGTGTTATCTGGAATAACCAGGCTTCTTTTGAGGGAACTGCTAGAAAAACAAATTTCAGTGTAACATCAAGGACTCTCTGAATTCAAAGACTGTTCTTCCATTTAGAAATCACGATCTTTCTGTGGGTGAGTGAATATATGTATGAAAAGGAAAATATTTGGGCAAATGTTTGAGAATTTCTCAGACTCTACTTAATATAACATTTTTCCTTTATTCCTTTGGGACAGAGTTTATTGCTCAAAGTTTCTTAAAGATTTGGAAGTTCATTCTTGAATGGTTTATTCTTTTCCCATTTGTATATGTGAACAGTACCACTGCTGTCAATTGGTACAAGGTATGTGGAGTAAGATATATTTCCAGTGCTGCCCAGCATGTTACAAAAGTTTTTGTTAAGAAGCCAACATTGATCTACTGTAATTGGATCTCAGATAATACTACCATTGGATCAATGGCTGACATTTTAGTGACAGCTGTAAAACTCTAGCACACTGTTTGAGAAATATATTGCTAACCCACTGCTCTGGGCAAAGCAGATCTCAGACACTGTAGTAGTTACCATTAGATAACAAAGATTTTTTTCATCTGATTACTGTACAGACCTGTAGAAGTATTAATGCTACGTGGAAGAGTGGCACTCAGTTTTACCACTGCTCAGAACATCTTTAGTCCACCTAACTGTGTTACTAAAAAAGATTTTTGGAAGGAACTAAAACTCCATGCTTTTAAGGAACCATAGCAGTTAAGGAAGTCTCTCATTACTGAGATTAGAACAAGATCTTCACAGTAAACGAGCTGTCTCACAGCTATTTGGACTCGCATAGTTTATAGCAACAGTGTTGGAATCATCTAGGGATGGTAGGTACTGGGGCTAAAAGACCTGACTAAAGGAACTGTGCTTCAAATTTGACACAGCAATTCTTTGTTCTTCTACTATGGTTTTATTTTAAAGGGAGCTCACTGAATGAATGGACATTAATAATTCTGGCATTTATAACCCAAACACCTAAACCAGTGTGATAAAATCTTATGTATCAGTGTATATTTACAGGTAAAGAGGTATAGAGTGGTTATTCAGGTGAAACAAAACAACCTTGTATCAGAACATGTTAGTAATTATTGCTATTGGCAATGACAGAAACATAAGACTTGATAGTTTGGTGAGCTGATAAGGCACAAGAAAATATATATTCTTAGAGTTTATTAAAGAACTTAGATCTTTTCATAATATGTCAAGTCTAGACACTGTTGGGTTCTTGTTACTGGGGCAATGAAGACACTTGACAAAATGAAGACAAGAGTCTTTGTTACCCACTCAGTTGTACTTGCATAAGGTTTCATTACATTTATACCATCCCTCTATCACAGCAAGAAAACAAAGAAGCAAACAAGCAAAAAAGCCAACAAGAACCATGAAATAATAATAGAGTCACTCTGAAAGTATGGCATGTTTGTGATTGTGATACTCCTTCCAATTCAATCAGCAGTCTTAAAATACAGCTACTATTTGCCAGAATAATAATTGCTTTTGGAATAAAAATAAAAGCTGCAATAGAAAATGCTGAAGCACTACAGAATAGGAGAGTTTTGGTGCTAAAGAATGCCAGTGATCATTTTTCCTGTTTCCTATGGATTAATTTTCAGTTCTGGTAGTTGAAATAATGTTACCATCTCTATGTTCACCCAGTTAATGGACCCCACAAGAGATGGGAACTTAGATGATCATCTGCCTTGTTTTGTCAGAATGCATTGCAAAATATTCTACAAGGTTTAGCTATTATCTAGGCTAGAAAACAGAATGCAAAGCATTTTTGTCTTTTCTAGAAATCAACACTGGCACCTGCTGAGGGACAGAACTAAAATAAAGATTTGAAATGTAACATCTGAGCCTCCCTCTGCTTCGGAAACTACACTGTCTGATGAGATATGACACTGACGTCTCCTAATATTGACAGAGGACCAGTTTTCAGTAGCAGTAATAGATTCATCTTGACAACATGTTATTCAATGTCAAAACCCAACCTTTGGCTCTGTTTGGAGGGATCTTTCTGCTGTTTTGGGAGATCAGCACTAGGGAGACTGTCAGGGTTAAAGTGGGTGTGAATGTGTTTAGCAGGCTAATCTGGATGTTTTGCCTTCTTAATTCTCTCATTGCTTCAGGAGACTGGAACGGTTAATTTCATGTGATCTGGAGAATCCCTGTGCACATAGCATGGACTAAATATGGAGAAAAACTGGACACAATACTGCAAATGTGGTCGCACGTGTGCTGAATAGAAGGGGATGATCACTTCCCTCAAACTACAGTCTTGCTAGCACTGCTTGGTGTGTGGCTGGCCTTCTTTGTCTAAGGCACTCCTAACTCATGTTCGACTTGTGCTTCATGAGGACCACCCGCCCATTTCTGCACAGCTGCTGTCTAGCGACTTGGCATGTAGCCTGTCTTGTTGCTTGGGGTTATTACATCTGAGGCACAGGACTCTGCATTTGCCTTTTATGAACTTCGTACGGCTCCTGTCAGCCCACGTCTCGAGTTTGTTGAGGTCTCTGTATAGCAGCTGTACGCTTCAGCGTATCGACAGCTGTCCACAATTCATGGACTTGCTGAAGGTACATCCATCTCATCATCAAAACAAGTAAAAAAGATGATGAACACTATCAGCTCCAGTACTGACCCCTAAGGAATGCCAATAGTAATGAGCTACCAGCTGGTAGGAGAAGTAGCTGACATAACAAGCAGAGAATCAATCCATAATTCCATGTAAAACTTGCGGATTGTGCCAGTAGAAATCTCTTGAAGTTCAACAAGGAAAGGGGCAAAATTTTGTACTCAGCGTAACCCCCTGCGTCATTGCAGGGGCTGGGAACCAACTGGCTGAATGGCAGCCCTGCTGAAAAGAACCCGGGGCTGATGGTGGAGATAAGATTAGGTATCAACCGACAGAGCAGTCTCACTGTGAGTAAAGGAAACCGCATACTGGACTAGGGGGGATGAGGGGACTATCAGGGAGTAGGGGACTGTAGGAGACTATTAGGGACTATATGCCCATAATAAGCATGGCAGGCGGACCAGGGGAAGGTTTTAGCCCCCTCCACCCAACGCTGCTGATGCCACACCTGAAATACTGTGGCTAGTTTTGGTCCTCCACTTCAGGAGGGATGTGGAGATACTGGAGAGGTTCCAGTGGAAGTCTGAGAGGATAACCAGCGGCCTAGAGCACCTAACTTATGGGGAAAGGTTGAGAAAACTGGGTTTATTTGGACTGATGAAGAGGAAGCTAAGGCACAATCTAATAGCAACACGTAACTATTTGAACAGTACTTAAAAATATAACGAAGCCCAACTCTTCTCATTAAAGCCAGTATAGAAAGGGGCAAAAGCCACCAACTGTGTCTTGGTATATTCAGGCTGGACACTGAGGAAAAAAAAATCACCAGGAAGCTGGATTGCACTGGGAGCAATTACCCAGAGAGGTTGTGGAATCTCCATCCTTGAAATTTTTAAGATCCTGCTGGACAAAGCCATGGCTAATTTGATCTAGTGTTGAAAATAGTCCTGCTTTATGTGGGTAGTTGTGCTATGTAACCTCTCAGAGGTCACTTCCAAGCAGCATTTCTACAAGTCTTTCATTTTCATAATGCTGTAATTATGAAAATGTACTTTCCTTCTTACTGTTCATTACTATAAAATTGGGAAAATGTAGGGTTCTGATGGGACTCTCTTGATCACATACTAGTCTTGGAAGCAAGGCCAGTCCAACCTTCAGGGAATTCTCATAACGGGAGAGGCAATATCTGCTATTTAGGAACATAAGAAAAAGATAGATGACTTTGCTCATCACAGCTATTCCTTGTTAAAGGACTGAGTACTACAAAGTATGTCAGTGTAAAAAGTTCAGCTGTATACAAATATACAAGGCTTTTTACTGCAGGTACCAAAGAGTCTATGATATTTACCACACAGCAATCCAACAATTCCAGTTCTTTATTTAAATGAAAACAAAAATACGACATAAATATTGAATTTTGTATGACAGTTAGATATTCCAGTGACAGATACAGTGGGAAAATAGAATAACAAAAAAGATTATTTTGCTACTAATTACACAGCTGGGCAGTATTGCCTGTCATAGGAAGACACCAAGTTTACATATCTGGTTTAAGCTTAAAATCAAACAGGAAGAGAGGGCAGAATTTTTGCAAAATAAAGTAAAAGTAATATGCAGTTCTTGCTCTAATCCCTTGATGTGCACTTACCCCCCACAACTGTGAAAATACGTGAGAAAAAAAATCTAACAGAACACTTTAGGCAAAGAATCTCAGGAGGGTGACTAGTCACCTCTGTTGCTGTGCTTATGTCCTTCGGGTATTTGCTACAGATAGGTGATAAGTAAGTGGAACACAAGGCTAATAAAACCTGTGTTATTTACTCTGTAACGCAGTTCTTTCTGGGGCATGTTTTCTTAGAAGATTGATCAGTCTATTTATTGTGCAAGCTTGGAAAACGCAAAATGATTAGACACAGTAATTTTTTTAAATCCCATTCTTTACATCAGCAGTGTCATAGTCCTATTGGTATTGCCTATACTAGTATGAAAGCTAAAGTTCAGCCAGCAGCATGCAAAAAAAATCTTGAAGGGCAATTTGACTGCATTATAATGAGAGCTGGGAAAAAAAAGAAAGCTTTTTACTTTCACAGTGACTCACAGAGTTTACAAAGAAAGTTCTACATGAGGGAAAAAGGCTGCTTAACGCACAGAATATTGGTGGGTAGATCAACTACAACTCCGATTAGGTCCCAGCCTGCTCAAGCTGAAGAGAGTGGCAAAACTCTGATGAAGTTCACAATATTTCAGCATGAGCTCACACAGATCCAAAAAACTGCTGACACTGTTCTTGTGTGCGTGCTGTGTAGTGAGTGCCATTGGGAACGTGCAGGAAATGTGTAAACTGTGTATCTGAGACTGGAATGTCTCTGCAGTAGCTACTCAGAATACTGGGAACTACCTTCTTAAATTTTACCCACTTTGATTTTTCACAGGTGCAGGAGTACTTCTGCTGACTTAATCTGGATTTGTGTTTTCCACTCACACCTAAGGATCAGCTAGCTCTACTGGGTTTTGACTTTCACTATCTTTTTTACGAAGTAGGAATCCTGCATGACTATGTTTTTGGAGGCGGTTAGCTAAACTGTATCTGAAATAATAAGGTAAACAAATTAACTCCTATCTGGAAAACAGATTCAAATTCTTACCATTTGCCTTGGAAATCCTACCAACTCTGGTGATTTAGGACTTTATTCAGCAGTTGGTAAACAGCGAGATAACTAAAGTGCTTTTCATCCTCTTATTTTTCTCTTTGGGCTGACTGGGAAATGAATGCTTAAAGATGGCATAAGGACAATCTGCTTTCCAGACTTGTCACTCCTCTCAACTCAGAACTTTGAACTAATAAACTTCTTGCAACAGGTTTAGCAATACCTGTGCAAACGGAGTTTAGAAGCAAACCATCAAGTGATACTTAAAATGCAACTACTGAATTAAAGGAATGTAACTTAGTTTCTGTTTGGAAAATACACTACTTGCATTTTCACTGATACGTTTTCTATCTAAAATGCAAGTATAGAGTATATAAAAAGTGAATCCTTTGCTCATTCCTAGAAGACAGAGTTACAGGATTTGTATGACCTGCACTATGCCTTAAAAATTATGACTATTGCTCACCTCTAAGCATCTGTTCTAAGCAGCAGTAATACTACGACTGGGCTAGGGAAAGAAAAAGGACTTAATGAAAGATAAATACTGGGCCTCTGTACAATATCCAGCTTTTCAGAGAACTGCTCAAGTACCAGGAGTTAAAGCGCACGGTCTAGAGAATCACAGAATCATAGAATACCAGGTTGGAAGGGAGCTCAAGGGACATCTGGTCCAACCTTTATCGGCAAAAGTGTGGTCCAGACACGAAGGCCCAGCACCCCGTCCAACCAAATCTTCTAAGTGTCCAATGTTGGGGAATCCACCACTTCCTTGGAGGGATTATTCCAACAGCTGATTGTACTCATTGTGAAAAATTTTCCTCATGTCCAGTCAGAATCTCCCCAGGAGTAGCCTGTGTCCATCATTTCCATGTGACTCCTTGTAAAAAGGGAGTCCCCATCTTCTTTGTAGTCATCCTTTAAATACTGGAACATGAGGATGAGGTGTCCCCTAAGCTTTCTTTTATCAAGGCTGAACAAACCCAGTTCTCTCAGCCTTTCCTCATATGGCAGGCTTCCCTGTCCTTTGATCATTTCCGTGGCCCTTCTCTGGACCCTCTGCAGCCTGTCCACATCTATTTTATATAGTGAGGCCCAAAACTGAATACAGTATTCCAGGACTCCTGCTTTCATAGATCTCGCAATGGAAGATGGTTGAAAGGTGTCAGTATAAGCTTGTTAGATCTATTCTGCTCCATCATCTCTCAACATAGAGGGATGGATTTTTCTCGTTGTCTTTCATACATATTTCTAGTACGAAGTGCAGCAAAGTGGCTAGGTCCTGGACTATTAATTTTACATTAAAAGCATGATGATTACTTACAGTAGACAATAGCATACTGTGGCATTCTCTAGAGCCTCTTTCGAGCTCCATTCAGTTTAATAGACCTTGATGATCAAAATATTCCCGTAATGATACAGAGAAATAGGAGGAAGTGCCATGACATGGCTGACTCTGATTGCACCAGGGGTTTTGAAGAGACAGGTCAATGCCTTGAGTGAGCTGACACAGCACACAAATGGAGCTTTAATAATTTCTGGTGGCTCAGGGTTCAGAGTTGATCTTGGTTAACAGTGGTGAAGATAGCAGTACTGAAGTCCTATGTCCTGTCCCCATTCATTTCTATAACACCAGAACAGAAATACACTGGCGTTGTAATGCATACCCTGCTCGAAGGACCCAAGCTTTTGACATCCACTTCTGTGGGCCTTTTAGAGGGCTGGAGCACATACTGCTACTCAGTGCACAAGTAGGATAAGGAGCTCTATGCTTGATTTCAGCTCTGCCACTCCCTTTTTACATTCTCTGACCTTGGACAAATAATTTTAACTTTCTCTGTTGATATTTAACTTTTCACAGGTACAGTGAGAACCTTATAAGAACACAGCTACAGTTAAGTTTACAGCGTGCTTTTTCTTCATGAAAAAAATTCAAAACCTCATGTCAGATATGGATAATAAAGACAATTTCTAACAGTAAAACAAGCAAAATCCCTTGAAAGTGGTGTTTGATAGCAATTTACATCTTGCTTGATGATTCATTTGGAGATGAAAGCTTTTTTTTATTATAGCAAAAAAATGAATTTAAAAGACAAAACCACTGAAAAATAAACCCAAAAAGCCTCAGTCCATGGCTTTCTCTTTTTGAGCTCTAGAAAATAAAATATTCTGAACACTCCGTCTATCAAGGCCTCTTAAATGGAATAATTTAAGGGAAAAACAAACAGCAATTGTATGATTGTAAAGAGAAATTAGCATTTTGCTCAAAAGGAATGGCAATTAGCGATGATGACATTGTGATTTATAGTAATTGAGATTAAGTCAGACAAAATGGCAACATTAGTAATCATTTGAAGTACTGTATTACTCATTATGCTGTGCTTTGTAAACATCTCTCTTGAAATTAAAAAGTAATTAGTAGCATTTTAGTCATTTAATTCTCTATAATTAGGATTTTAGGAAAACTACAACCCTGCTGTGGGAAGCCTTTAAGGTTTTCAATTGAGGGAATGTTTTTTTTTTAAATCAGCTTTTAGTGGTGGCTCATTTTCTGTGGTCCACAGAGGCAAATGGTATCATTGAAAGTAATAAGAAGGTATTCATTAGAGATGGCTTGGAACAGACATATGCATCCATCTTCATGCATTGATGTGAACTGACTAGCTTAGAGAAATGCTAATAAGATTACAGGGCCAAATCTAGATCTCAATTCAAAGTCAGTCTGGACAGTGAGTAAGCAAAGTTGTTACTTCCAAGGGGGACTAACGTGAAACAGGTTGTTATCAGGGAAGAACGTGGGATACAAAATGGTCCTTCTTATAGAACACCCAGTAAAAGGAGACAACCAAGTCATATATACACCAAGTGCTTTAAACAAGCAAGCATTCATCTCTGAGGGCAAGGAGTGTCTGCAGAACTAGCCTCCTCAATGATAAAAAGATACACTAGCAGAGTATGCAGTGTATTTGACACCCGCTAGTGTGAGTGGTCAACTGGTTCAGGGAAGGTGTGAAGCCCATACCCAAAAGTATCCCATTAACCTTCACAGAACTTCCTCTTGGTTGTGCTTAATGACAGTGCATTAACAGGCTGTGAAAAGAAAAAAAATGTCCCTGATTTATCTTCAATTTAACCACACTATCCATCTACTCAAATAGCTATCTGGAACAATTCTGAGCTTCCACCAAAATCCACGTCAATGTCTATATAGAGTTTTGATTATACACATTCATAACTGAAGTTACTTTGTATTCACACTGCTGAGCTACAAACTCAGAAAGAAGGCTGAGGGAATGTTTTAGAGAATGTTACAGGACAGAAGTCAGTACTACTCACTTATTTATCCTGCCTTTTTTAGAATACCTCTCATGTGCTGTTGACACGGAACATCTCAGAAACTATCTTGGAAAGATCCTTGATCCTCTGATACCACCTCAATGGTGAGTGAGATCCCAGCATTTTACACATAGATATCTGGATGGAAGCTACCAAAACAAACATAGGTGCATTAGTTGGCACCAGAGCTGAAGCATCTGGCACCAACTGCTTCAGTCTCTTACTGGGTGATAGCTTCAGCCCCCTAACCACTCCTGTCTGAAACTGCTAAAAGACACCTTCTGCCATCCCAGTCTGATGGCTGGTTGGTTTCTTCAGGGACGTCTCTGATCAGGACATATTCAGTCACTTCAGGTGACATGTTAGTCATTTTGGGAAGCACGGGTTTACAAAAGGTTGATAAAGGTATACTTTGTACCGGACTTTATTCCCACTGCAAGTTCCCAACAGGCTCCTAAAGCCATATCCGTACATCCTGTGTTGGCTGTGTGTTTCTCCCTTCTGTTGTCATATCAGCCTTGAGAATGTAATGGTCTCCGTTAGCCATAACAATCTGGAAGAAAGGTCTGGCCAGAGCAAGAGAATTATGTTTAATGAAAAAATTTTGGAAATTTGAAATCTTTTGAATTCCAGTGCACAAAACCCACCTCATCTGTATATGGAAGAAAGTGGGAAAATACAGAAAGACTGGCCTACTTACAGCCCAGTGGCTGCGGCACTGCAGGAATGCTGTTTAAGGAATTTAAAACAGGACCTTGAAACCCAAATGCTGCACATCCAACTCAGACCTTTTGGTTTAAGGAGACAAATGTTTTATTTTTCTCAGTCTCTCCTGTTGGGGCTGTTTCAGTGGTGCTAAATAATTTAGCACTTACTGAGGCAAGAAAGTGACTCACTACTCTGAGTCATACGTGTGTGAAGGGAGAAGAGTTCAGGATTTGCAAACTGGGACTTTAACAGGTCTCGCTGCTGTGACTGGCTGCCTGAACAACAAAGCTGTTGTTTGACAGGCCTGGTCGCCTTTCTGTCCCACTAGAATTTATGTAAGAAGCTCTAGATCAGTAACTTCTGTTTCTAGCGAAATAAATATATCATCTGAGTCAAAACTGCAACCAGCTATACTGAAAAAATACTGTGTTCTCAATGTATATTAAATAACATTAGGAAAAGAAAAACTAATTGTAGGATTGTGGAAAGATGAAGGAACTGAAAATCTAGTCCCCAGGAGTGTTACGGATGGCTCCAAAATGAAGATTCAGCCCACTGTATTCATTACAAAATAATCACAATAATGGAACTGCAGTAGTTACTATTTTCTCTTTTTAATTCCTGAAATAAAAATAGTGCTTAAGATGCTGGTGTAAAGTATACTTGCCACATTTATATATATGTTTACTTAGTGAAATATTATAATTTCTTAAAAATATGCCTCAAAATCTTCATGATGAGTGGCTCTGACATATGCAAAATGCAAATTACAAAAAATGGATTTTCTTTTTTTTTTTTTCCCACAGATGGGTTGCAGTAAAGGAATGGCAGAACAAGGTAAGACTGGAGAGGGGGGAAAAGCGCCTGTCAGGCTGGAGGGTGTCTGTTTTGACATGACTTCTAAAGGTAGAAACTGGATTTCAGCAGCAGATTCTTAGAATATTTGGAGATGTACAACTGACGTAGCGTCAAGCACAGAAAATAATTTATTCTAAAAATCTATATTTTTCCTCTCTTTACCAACTGGTTTGTTGTCTCATTCTCTAGTCTTAATTTTCAGAAAACCATCTGCAAGTGTTACAACTACTGATCTACTTTTCACTACACTTTTATAGGGCTTTAGTTCATTCTCTTTGGTCAAATCTCAATGGCTGTGTTCTGTCTCTCAGTTTCCATGCCTACTTTATGCAATCCTTGCCCAGTTTTCCTTCCTCTTACCTGTTTCTTCAGTGTATTTTTAGCTATGAGACAGAGTGGAAGGAAGGTGGTCTAATCTGTGGGGCTCCCCTAGTGCTGTCATGACAGCCTTGTGCTATTCTCGTTTTAGATGTGATCCATTTTTACACTGCTATTATCCCATTATTGTTGATTCACAAGTATATTTTTTTATCTGCCTAATACTGCAGTTTGGCTCCTCATTATGAACTATACTCTCAGATGTCTTGTCATGAGTTTAAAATGTCATTTCTGCAGAATCAGACTCCTAGCTAATAATTGGTCAGAAATTTTACAGTGAGCTATTAGGCCAAAAAGGAAAGTGGGGAAGGAAACAGAACTATGACACCTAGTTTTATGGCTGACTTGATTCTGATCTCTATGGAAGCCAAATGACCTGGCTTGTATTAAAAATGGCAGGTTGCTCTGCCTGCTTCTGGTATTATTTTGGTTGTTGTGGCTTTAAGCCATGAAAGAATGCCCCTCTGCCAGGGGACTCTTCCACTTATGGCAGAAGTCTACCTGATTTTGCAGCAGTCACTGGAAGCGGGATAAGAAGTTGACCCGGAGTATTTTATACATATCTGCAGGATTTTGTAGGAAGCCAGGAAGACCAGGTGACAGCCCAGGGCACTGCAAGCAACCATATTTAAACAGTTTTCTAAAAGAAATCAGTGTTACATGCTCCTTCTATTGCTGCATTCTTGTGGTGAAAGGAATATTAGGACATGTTTAATCCCTACAGAAAGGCAGAGCTTGAGTGGGTTGACTATGTATTAAAGTTATGTAAGCAGTTTTGTCCTGACTTTGACATTGTTGTGTTACACCTTAAAGTATAGACTGACTTATGCATACCATCCACTCTACTATTTAGATTTGTTTTCTGCATTATCTTCTACTTAATATTAATTTTCCATCTTTTATTTCTTTAGATGCTTGTTCTTTATCTCTTTATCTTCTCTTTTGTGTTCATTTCCCATCCCATCACTTAGTTGTACTAGGTGGAACACAAGCTTTATAATTTGATATCAGGGTACCCCATCCACCATGTTCAAGTAGCTTCAGAATTAGATAAAATGAATAAATATATCTGTTTTCTTGGTGTGAAGGAACTATTGAAATTCTTCCTGATTCTTCTGAAAGATTGCCTTTCCAGAGAAGAGCTACAAAACCTGTAAAAATTTACTGCTCTTATGTATAGTAAATAAACAACCACACCACACAGTTTTAGTGAGGTTTTGAAAGAAGATTCGCTCAGTAATGGATGAAATCTGTCTTTCTGTTAACGTGTGCCTTATCCATCTAAGAGAATGTGCCTTTCTTTAGCTGGAGGGCTTTGTATCAAAACATAATGCCGGGAAGACAAAGGCTTTATGATCCATCAGGGCCATTCCTCCGGAGAAAGCATTTGGTAGTTAGCGTATTGATAGTGCATTGGAATTAATGAAGGCTGACATGCCACTTAAACTGACGCCATTTTTTTCTGTAATCACTAGTGATTCTACTGTCCAGATTGCTCTACCACTTCCTCAGGCTCCATTAAAACACTTCCTCTCTGCTGCACAGGTGGTTTGCTTTCTCCTATTCCTTCTTCTGCTAAACACAATGATCATTGGCAACTTACTGTCTAAATAATGAATATAGAGGAGGATGTGTCCCAGCTCACTCAAGGCTGTAATGGTCTTTAAATCAAAGTGTCTGTTTCCTTCACAAAAGCAGAACTCTTGTAATTGTCATTATGCCAATTAACCAAGGGTTCAACTTTCCTCCAGTGCTTGTGGGTAAAAGTGAAAAACCCATTTAGCAGCTGCCAAATATGCACAAATGCACAGAGAACAAATAAACACCCAGGACAATGGCGCTGAAGTACTGGGAACTCACCTGAGAAGATGCAGATCAACGGCATAATGTGAGGGAAGGGGGCTGTGAATCTCTCTTTAACAAAATGCTATTTGTCTTAATTTTAAAAAGGAGATTAATAGCTGGTATACGGTGATAGTTTTGTGAGAGATGCTAATGTCCCCTTATATTCCACTCCTTTTATGCTTAATTCCTCTTCCTTAAGGAAAGTTCTGTATATGACATCTGCCTGCCTTCATGTAAGAAGAGCTGGACACAGTTCCTAAGTCAGGAACATTTCTAGGTCAGCTTTGCTTTGCTTCTGTCAAGGAATGAATTGTGCCATCTGTATTCCAGTCAGTACACTTATCTCTTTTGGTTTGAAGTGAACAAGGCTCCCCGGGCAACACTTGTTATAAAGAGACTGGCTGGTACTGTTTCCAGTTGTACTTTACAAAAGATACCCAAAAACCAGCCAACCCTGTTTTGACAAAGAGCTCTAAATATGTCTTGAGAAGGACATATGTATGACAGGATTTGAGTCTTTAAGCAAGAAGAAGGGAGTGCGCTGGATTTGAAAAATGCTCCATCTCAAGTCCTAAATTACTATTCTAAGATTGTAGTTTTTTCTTTAGAACAGCTGATTTTATGAGACTTCGATTATACTAAACTTTTATTCTTTTTACCTGTAAAATTTATTGTTAGTCTACTGAACACATCATAACTGCTCTGCAATTACAGTGATGTTAAAAATTGTAAACAAGGCAATTAACCTTATGACTACAGGAGTGTGTAGTCAGTACAAGTAGCAAAACATGTTAGTTCAGAATAATGACACTGCCATGTACTGAGTATGAAACTCATGGAATAATGATGAAGAATTCATTGTTGTAGTTAACCTCCTTGTTACATGAATTGGCTGCAATTACTGATACAAAAAAAAAAAGTATTAAATATATAATCACCCAGCAGTCAAAGAAAAAAGAAGAAAAAAGATCTCATAAATTTAAGATTCAGGGACACACTCTTACAACCTGATTTACCTATTCAAGCCAATTAATCTCCTTCTGTAGGCAGCAGAAAGAGAATCCCCTTCCTGAGACCCTTTTGAAGACCTTGCCATAGTTTAGAAGGTTAGGGCTCTATGTTTCTGTCCTAAAATTTCAGAGCAGACAGATAGGTGGACACTATGTGTACTATTTGCATAATAAGACCAACAGCCCGGACCACAATGTGCTGACTGTTGGTTTAGTGCGTGCACAGTAGATCTGTACTTTGACTTCTGAAGGGCAGGTAACTTACAGCTCTGCCTTGGCTTAGCTGCCTGGCATGGAAACATCTCAGAGAAATGATGAATTTTTCTTTCACAAAAATTCAAAGCAGAATGAAAGGAAGTGTCTGGAAATTCCAGATGGGTAGTAGTACTAAAAGAGTTGGCTACGGACCCCTAGCTAAGTTACATGCTTCAGAAGATAAAAATTGTATTAGTTCTGTATTAATTCCTTCTATAATTCCATGCAAAAAAAGCAACACAGAAAAGCTGAAAGAATTTCTCCTGTGGCAGAGAAGTCAGATCTCGCAGCTTAGAACTGGATACAAGCCCTTTTGCAATGTGCGTGGCTTCACAGCAGATCTAAGAAGTAACAGTACAAAGGTGTCAAAAGGTTCTTCCGGATGCCTGGCCCACCCATTGCAGAGTAATGCTTTGTGATTATCAGTAAAGTCTGCATATTTCTTTGCTTAAAAAATCTCTCTGCACTGTTTGAATTGAACTACTGATCCTAGTACAGCACGGGTGTGCCTGCTAGCATTTCTCCCCTCTTCCCAAGTCAAAGTCTTCTCATAGATTAGGAAGTTGGGCTTGCTTTGTTAACCATAATTAGAAAGGTAATCTACAAACAAGTAATTATATTTTGTCTCCCTATGTTCCCTCTGCAGTTTTAATTTCTCAATTCCTAGTTTGGAGTGTTCATGGCATTACTATGTACTGTTGCCCAGTTACCATCCTTCAATTAATTAACAGCTGCTTTCTAGTCATGAGTAAAGCTTTATCTTGTGTGATAGAAGTAATAACTAATATATTCTTTTAAAATAAAACACAAATAACACCAAGTACTCATAATCCATAGAACTCAAACTATTTTCCAGGCAAACTGTCCCATTTTTTTGTCTTGAGGAAACTGAGGCACAGATTTGTGAAATGAATTCACAAGATTTTCAAGAATGGAAACAATGTCAAGTGGCAGAGCCAGGCAGAGAAGCCCTCTCTTTTGAGTAAAAGGGCAGTGTTACCAGTGGTTACCAAATGTTACCAGTGTTCTTTATAAAGGTATAATATGAAATACTCAGTTGAAAAGCAGGATGAAATGTATAAATCTTTGACAGGAATTACTATTTAAGAAAAATAGAACTTTGCCAAATCCTGAATCCTCCTTCTCTTGCCTGTATTCAATGATGGTAGCAACATCAGAGACAGTCACACATTTTACATTAAGTACTCTGTACTTTTGACAGCAAAATTTATTTGAAAGAAGCCTACTCACTTAATAATCTAGCAACCTGAAGGAAATGAATATTTAATGTGATCTCTTTCTAATCACAGTAAAGATCAGAGCAGGAGGACACTCTCCTGTATTTCATTGACGAGAAACCCCTCAATCTTAAAATTAATTTGAACTTTTTCTGCTAATCCCTACCAATCACAAAACAAATCACTGAAAACAACCTCTCGTAAAAATATGTAGTCTCTTCATGTTATGGACTTCCACCAGGTGTTGTTAAACTATGTAAGAAAAAAAAGGAGCCCATTATACACTACTTTAATAACTAATAGCAGCAGAAATCCCCTGAGGGTTAATTAGTTAGGTGGATATGCAGGATTAAGCACAGATAGAATAAAAGAGTGGTAAATTTGAAAGTTTAACCAAAGGTGTCATGAAGTGTACATAGTCCCCTGGAGATACAAGTTAATAGAAAAAATAAGTGGGAAACGGGACTTGGGAATTATGAGAGAGAAGAGAAGGGCAGGCCACAAACTCTTAAGCTGTGTAAATGATTCAAAGAATATTGTGGGAAGTATGTTAGAGGAAGCACAGTCCCAGAAACACACTGGTAGGAAGTAGTAAGGAATTACTGCATTGAAAGCCAAAGATTTAGGAGAATAGATGCAAAGAAGAAATGAAGACGGATTCTGTGGAACAAACAATTTCAGTTGAACACAAAATCAGAAACTATATATAAAAATGGCTACAGAAAACTCAGAAATAACTTTATTAATATTCTAAATGATGTAACTTGGTTTTGGACTTACTAGAATTGTATTTTTGGTAAAATGGATAAAATAAGCACTGCTTCCTGGAACTTAATCTCCAGGAGTAAAAAAATGTAGATAAGAATTACTTTGAAATTTTACTTACTCTGGAACACTTGGAGTGAAGTACACAGGCTGACTTAAAATCAATGAAGTTCTGTAATGAATTACTAAAGCAACATCCTTGACTTGGAGGATATTTGAAAACTGATAGGCCAAAGATTATTCCAAAAGCACAGGTCCTCGGAGGAGGCCTAAAGTATTTTAGCTTCGGCAAGGTCCCTCTATAGAAGGCTTGAGCACCAGACAGCTGCTTGCTCACTCCTCCTCCCTGCAGTGGGATGGGGAGGAGGATGGACAAAAAGTAAAACTCGTGGGTTGAGATAAAGACAGTTTAATAAGACAACAAAGGAAGGAATAAATAATAATAACAATAATAATAATAATAGTAATAATAATGAATATGCAAAACAAGTGATTCACAATACAACTTTTCTCACCACTCGATGACTAATTCTACACCCTGTCCTGAAGCAGCAATCGTAGAACTCGTGGAACTCATGGACCTTCCAGATTTCTGCCAACTCCTATTTATAAACTGAGCATGGCGCCTATGGTATGGAATATTTCCGTTTGCCAGCTTGGGTTAGCTGCCTGGCTCTGCTCCCTCCCAGCTGCCG
>Ga0181612_158968_pt1 | contig 16993 bp, 11 predicted proteins | sample HoacroProtozoa21_FD_119630 | JGI IMG/M metagenome (GOLD analysis project Ga0181612, IMG submission 119630) | Hoatzin crop microbial communities from Cojedes, Venezuel. Combined Assembly of Gp0051906, Gp0051904, Gp0051908
AAAGAAAACCAAGCATGCAAATATTCTACCAGTTTTGTAATATATATTGTCAAAAAAGCTATGTAGAAAAGATGAATTAGTCCTTTTCTGTTGGAAGAAAGTAAAAAGCATGCTCATGCAAATGGTTTTATTAATGCAGAACACTAGATAGTAAGAGAGTTTGTTAAAATGCAAATGACAATTACTCAAAATGCTGCTGGAGAGATAAAATGACTGTGTGCATTTGGAAAGATGGTTGCAGAGTAAAGATCTATTGTGCACCAAGCCGTGTGGCGATAGACAGATAAACATGGGTCAGCAGAGAAGATAAGACAGGCTATATAGTGGTGAGCCACTGTTTTAGGGAATATATAAATCCATAAAAGCCTTTGCAACAGATGATGCGAAAACTTACAGCACAAGTGTTTTACACACAACACCAGAGCAAATCCTTTTTTTTTTATTAACTGAGTTGAACTTTAAAATTATGTTATGACCAAAAATCAATAAAGAGAAACTGATTTAAGTTCATCGAAGTGTGAAGGGGTTTATTACCAGTGCTACATCACTCTAATGATGTACTCTTAAAAATTTGTTTTTGTGATATATTACATCTATTATTGCTAAAAGGATAAAACTGCAAAGCAACAGTGGACATTAATAAATCAATTTAAAGAAAAATGGGCAGGTAGCCAGGGGAAAATGAAATCCAATTTGCAGTTTTTAAACGGTGTGCAATTGTAATATATGCAAATGGTACTTGCAACAAGGCCATGGGTTTTCAGTTGCTAATGGGATTCTCTCCTGGTGCTTATTTTGTTTGTTTGGTGTAGGATAATCCTCCTCGGTAACTGCTCTGTGACAGTACACTGATAAGTAATATTTCTAAAGCTGATTTTCTCACTTAACCTTCTAGATAGATCCACACTATAAAAACAGCCCATAGGGCTTTGTTGATCAGGTTGCATGAGGCATTTCTTGGAGTTGTTAAGATACAAAATATCAGTCTTCCTGTCTCTCTTTCCATCTAAATTTATTGTCCTGGTTGTTGAGCATGTGCCTTGTGGAGAGCCCCCAAATTGGTGTTGTCTTTGTGCTTATTAATGCTAGAGTTAAAGTAACAACATGTGCTGGTGTCTCTTTGAATAATATTTAGGAAAAGGTTTCAAAAGATGTTAAAAAAAATTTGCTTGTTCTCCTCATCTAGCTGTAACTGAAATAAATTTAGCAGTGGAGTATATTTTTTCCAAAGCAAACTTTGAATTTCTGAATTTCAGCATTCATTGCTGCATCTCTTAACATTGTCTGCTTGTGGACTGTGTTCTTACAGAGAATTACATGAGATCCCTCTTTGCCTGTGACCTTTCTTATTCTAATGGCACCTGTCAGTGAAAAATGCTAGGATTTTCAAAGGAGCCTGGGAATTTAATTGGACATCTACCTCTTTAAAGCTCTCTTAGCAAGTCAGGCTTATTTATTTTTATTAATATGCTCATAACTTTGGAGAGGGCAATACAGCTGAAACCAACCTGCGTACATAATTACAAAGAATTTGCAAAATGCTGAGATTAAAATAAGGCAGTGGTGAATAAATATGCTTTTGTCAGCCTTGCTCTAGGAACTCTTCAATCTACATTAAGTCCAGGGTCTTCTTTATTAGGATGCCGTTGTACATGGAGAAGCGATGCTCTGACAGTGGCAGCGTCAAGCTCCATGTTGATTATTTCCTAATGATTACCATACCAAATGTGCTCAGGTCTGGGATGAGGAGGAGGAAGGTTTGTACTTTGAAGTGTCAGGGTTTGACCTCTAACCGTTCGGGGTCAGCTTGAAAGGAGATACTTCATGCTAAGATGCATTGCTAGGTGCACCCTCATGAGTGGGTCTGGCTTGTGCTGTTGTGGATGTCCTGACCTTGTACAACGGGCAAGGATGAAAAGTTGTGAAAATGTATTTGCCATTTTTTAAATGCATAGACTGCAGAGGTTTGGAGACAGGCCTGTAGAGGATGGGCAATATAGTGAGAGGAGTCTGTGAAATTAAACTGTTAGGAGAGGTTTGTTTTTTTTTTATTTGAATAGTAGCTACAGTTGCATGTAGTGCTCAAGGAATGTATATTCAAATTAGTTTCTCTAGTGTCCTCCAAATGCTTCCTGTAGGCTCAGGAAAAACTGAATAAAACATAGATGCTTTTGTAAGTAATTTTAAGCACCGAATAGGACTTGGATCTTTGCTTTCTCTTACTTTACTTAGGGTTCAAACCTGTAAAGCAATCTCAAGCTTGTTAGCAGCCACTCTCATTTCTTGTGTGAGTTTTTAATTTCTTATAATCTTGTATGTTACTAATGTAAAGTACAGGCTTTAGGAGCCAGCAAGTTAAAATGATTATATACTCAGGAAATGAATCAAGTGACGATTTTTGGACAGCCAGTGGCTCAGACTACAACAGTGTGGAGATCACCTTCAGGAAGCTGGAAGGTAAACGCAAGCCAGCAGTCAACAGAGACATCGCGGAGGTATTGCAGAAGGATCACTACAGTGATACTTGAGCACACATCTTTATTAATATTGAAATGTCAATGGTATTTTTAGCCCAGCATTTATTACCCCTTTCAGCAGGGTGCCTAAATGAATCCAAATGTCTTGATAGATGTCTTTCCTTGGTGCCTGCCCCAGAATAGTTGAGAACCAAACAATAATTACAATCACTTCTATACAGGCAAGAGAATGATAATCTTGGATCTTGCAATTTTATTCTGTCTTTAGCTATCATGCAAGTCTGTCATTCTTGCAAGTTTTAATTTCTGGCATCTGCTTGGCAGGCGTAAATTAGCTTAATTGCTGTAAGATTTTTCAGAAAGTCTTCCAAGTGTTACTCCAGCAGAGAAATTGTGTTTGCCTCTCCACAAAGAGAAGCAGCGGTAGTACGTGTCCCAGAATATGTTACATCCACTTACTAACAATTTCACTGCTAACCTCACAGTCAGAGCAGGGGTAAAGCATGGCACTGGAGAGCGGTGACAAAGCTATCAAGCAGTAAACTTCTCTGTGAGCAGTGATCTCCGTTATAAAATCACAGGACATGTTTCAGTTGATTAAAATATGATGACACTACAGGTGATGTAAGTACTAGCTCTCTAACTATGTTTTGTATTGAGAGATGTCCAGTGAAACGTTGGACTGCTGCTTGCTGGCAAGGATGGCAGATGAAAGACAAATATGAATCCAGTGTTTCCCAAACCTTTGTGGTGTTGAAGCCTCTTAAGAACTGACTAGTGAAAACACAGCAAATAGCATACTAAATGTGTCCCCACAGGAAGAGGCAAACAGCCACCTATCTGCAAGAAATATGAAGCAAAATATATAATAACTTTACATAGACTTGGGGGGATCTTTGTCATATCAATTCAAATTACTAACACGGGTGGTGGTTTCAATAAAAAGAGTACTAAGTGCCCAAATACTTTGCATGAGCTCTGCAGGGTAGGGTAATTAAAGGAGTAAGACAAAGGAATGTCGCCATGTTAAGATTATTGCTGTGCTGCCACCTCTACCTGCTCTGGAAGGTTTTAATGAGACAAAAATGGTAAAACCCAAGCCTAATCTATTTTTTTTTCTTTTACACTTTGAAGGAAAGATAGATCTAAAAGAGCAAGAGGAAGTAATTTTGTTTAATTTGAAGTTTCTGTTTACATGCTTCCCGTGGATGAATTCTTTATCCACAAAGGATTTGTTACTTTTTTATGATGGAAACTACTTGGTTAGGAGAGTTTATTTAACAAGGTACAATAGAAATAAATAGTGTGTTATTTGGTAGTATGGATAGGGCTTCAGTATTTTCTCATTTCTCAGAATCTAGAGATAAAGACTCAGAAAAACACATTTGAGCTGGGAGAGGAGTACTTCTGACATCTCACCTAAAGCTCAGCCTGCATACTTCACACAATTTCTGTGCCCCCGTGGTGGTGTACTGCATGGGTTTGCAACTGATCAAAACATTTACATTCGTCTAGCATTTTGTAAATACTGAGACACAATTTTAACCAATGTCCTGAAGATGTATTTTAGATGTTGGTTGAGCTTTTCCACCTTTGCATACTGCAACCATGTTTCTTTTGGGCATTGTTTTTTAATAAGTCTGTCTTTGCGAAGCACACATGGTGCCATTTGTCGAACTGCAATCACAACTGTAAGTCAGCAGAGTAAAATATGCTGTGTCCCTCTCCTGATCCACAAGATTTTCAAGTTCTTCTAAGAGCTGTGCATGAAACCTTTGTCTCAGCGGGAAAAAGCCAACATTCCTGTTGTCTTGAATGAGGCCACGTTTCATGCTATCTTTCAAAGACCCAGAGATTCCAGCAAATGTCAAGTGATTTTGGCTGTGTTTGAGAATCTGTTAGGTATGTTAGGTTACAGTCCTTATTTTATCAGTCCTTCCTTTATAAGCAGTGCCTCTAAAATTGACGATAAAAGGGAGATATCTAAAATGGTGAGATAATTACCTCGAGCAAGCAAGAAGGAGAGTTGCTCTGCATTATGCAAGACAGTTTCTTGATAAAGACTTCTGTTTTCTGTGTTTGTTTCGGCAAGGGCATATTGAGTGAGAATTAGATGGAGCCAGTTTGGCTGGATTTATACTGGCAGGTGATAAATACTGTAGATGAGAAACATGTTTGTCTGGGCCAGAAACCTGTTGTTGCAGAGATCAGTCCAACAATATTCATTGATGTCCAGTTCTCTTGGCGTAAACCAGTGCAGTTTCTTCTTTCAAGGTACCTTCTACTTCCTGTAGTAACTTAGCATGTTTGCCTGATGATAGGCAGTTAGTGTTAACAGACCCTGAAGTTCAAAGACATCAGCTGCAATTAACTTAAAATAGAGTCAGGATTTAGTTAATCTGTGTTCTGCCAAAATTAGGTGGTAAAAGGTAATGTTGTCAGTCAAATAAATTATTGCCACTTGTCAGGTTAAAAACCTGGTGGTTCTGATTGACGGGTTAAACTAAGCTGGTGATATGGTCACTTCTGAAAGGACATGTCTTGTACTTCAGAGATCAGAAAAACAGTAGATGTCATCCCTCTGAGCCATAAAGCTTTCTTCTTTCTCTCTGTTATAAGCTCTCATAAGCGCTTCAAAAGCTCCTCAAGCTTGTGTAGTTAGAAGTCTCCTTACATGTCATTTTGTTTAGGCTTAAATACTTCATGGAGACAATGGACTTCCCACAAAACTTTTTGGAAGTAAATGTGCTTTCGTAACCTGAATAATGGTCTGGGATAGAAGGGGCCAAAGTTCCATTTTCTGGCCTGCCTGATTTGGCAGCTTTTAACAGAGTTTTTCTTCCTTGGGTCTGCATAGCTTGCCATTTCCGTAAGAAATTCGCGCTAGTCCAACCTGTGATGTTTCAAATGAAATGCTTGGTCTTTGGAGTGAAAAGCTCTTTGTTAAAGTAAATCTGACCAGCCCTAATCAAAAGCATCTAGAAGTGGGTAGTTAGTTTTCCCAGTATTTTTGTGCAGTGGTTTGTCAATGGATACAGAGGAAAGAAGGGATGGTGAGTGTACAGCCCAGCAAGCAGACCCAGGCTGGAAGTAGTGGGCTCAGGATCTTTGATGGGAAGGCTGTAGCACTTGAGCAGCTCCTACGCCCTGACCTCCAGACTGCCCAGGGCTTTCCAGAGTCCCACAGGTGAAATCTGTCTGCTGTATTTAGTGCAAGTGCACAAAAGCTCCATCAGTGGAATGGTTAGAAAAAGACTTTTTAAATACCAAATAGCAGCACCTGCCATTGATTATCCTGACCCCATCTCACCTTCTGCCTTGACCTCTTTCCAGTTTTATATCCTAATAAAGCAGCTGCACATCTTACAGTTTCTGGCAGCTGCTTCTGCTTCAGGAACTTTATTAAGGCCTTTTAAAGAATTTATAGTTACTTTTTTAATGACCCTCCCCAGTTCATTGTTGATTAATTTCCAGGCTTGCAGACTGGGAGGACCGGAGCTGGAAGTGTGTTTTCTGCCTTGCTGAAAGACCAGGCTTGGCATTGCAGGAATCATGTTAGTGTCTAACACACACTAGTCTGTTACCATTTTCCATCTAATTTTTCTTCCCTCCATATTGGGTAGATGATGCCAGTGTGTAATCTAATGTTACATCTTTTAGTCTTCAAATTCTAACGGGTTAGAACATCCTTCATTGGAGGGGTGTGGGGGAAGAGTTATTTATCCTTGGGAAGAAGTGTACCTTCACATTTAACCCCTGGTCCTTGAGTTCAACAGCTCTTTAACTGTAGTAAGTCTGAATGTTGCACTTAGCAAGGTAACATCTGAAGAATTTTGTTTAAAAAAGGAAAAAAAAGGCAAGGATTTTGCAGTAGGTTGCTTTTGGCCAAAAGTCTGTTGACATAGGTGATGTTGTTTTCACAAAAAAGACAAAGAAGTTTAAAAAAGCAAAACAAAAGGCAAAGTCTTTAATAATCTGCGAAGTCTGATGTGGGATCTGTGTGGGAGTTTTGCTTGTTTTCATGTGATTAGAAAAAGGTAGAAACTATGTCTGTGTGTTGTTTTTTTAAGCCAGTACTACATGGCAGAAAAACAAATATCGTTCTGCCTTGATCTCCAGGCCGAGTGATGCCTTGGCATAGAGCCAGACCCAGTCCTGCCAAAATAACCTGGTTAGGACACCAAAGGCAAGGCCTGTAGCGTATTTCAAAACAAGAACTAGCTCGGAGTCAGGATGATGAAATGATGAGGACTATGTGATTACAAGCATCTTGGCAATGATTTATAGTTGCTATGTCATCTGCACTCTTATTTGTTTCTGTTACTCTGGTTTTCTTCTGAATTTTTGGCTAAGTGGTTGTGGAGATTGAGGTGGACTTGGCGAGGTTGTCCAGGGAAATTAATCTCTGACCAGACACTGGGCAGACAGATTTAGCAAGCTGCAAGTCTGGGAGCAGGAGAGCTCCTAGGAAAAGTTTTGTTCAGCCTTTTAGACTGCTTATGAAAATATATTTACTGTAACTCTACCCTGGCTCAGATGCAAAACTGACCTGGTTTTAGTGATCCTGGACAAGTCTTTACACACTACCTAAGCTCTGGGTTGCAGAAGTGGCATCCAGCATAGGAACTGCATGAACAGAGGTTTGCGTGCTTTGTCTAATGAGGTCCATGGGTAACAGTCAATTAAAGCCACAAGCCAGGGGAAATAAAAATGTAGTGACTGCCTGCAAACAACATCTTAGGTTCATTTTAAATTTTCTCCTAAGATTATCAGTGTTTATTAAAAAAAGGCATAGGTAGCTGGCCCCAAGACCTTAGAATTGTGCCAGTATGTGCTGTGCGATGTCCACACCACTTCTCTGTGGCTTTGTTGAGGCAATGGGATACAATATATGCTGTTGAGGTATATTAAAAAATCTCCTTGGTTATGTTCTTTTCATCAGGTGTGCTTGGGAACATATACTATAGAGCACCAACTATCTTCTGGTTCTGATTAACTGTCAGCAATCTTAGAAAAATGCTTGGTAAGCATCTGTGCAGGTTTCTGCACATCAACCAGATCATCTGATACTGCAAACTCTAAAGGAAAACAATGATCAATTGCTATTCCATTTATTGATCTAGTACATTTGCTAGTCCTGGAATACAAAAGCAATGAAGAACGGAGGAAATTCAGGGGTTTATCTTCTGTAATGTATTTGACGCCGGCCGTGTGCCTCATTGATGCTGCAGTGAACACAAGGCAGAGCCAGTCACATGCTGGCAGCATCTGACATAATGCCACTATTTCCCCTCTCGAGAGAGAAAAGCTGTGATATTTGAGGAAAAGTGCAGGTTTACAGCTTAGTGCCTTCCATTTTTGCTATGAGGATCACTGGTAGAAGATTTTTGTAGAGCTGTCCTTTTGTCACATCAGAACTGTGTCCACAGAGTGCACTGCATTGCTGAATCCCCCAATGGAGTTGAAGGAGTCTTGAGTGTCATTTTCTCTGGTTTTTTTTTGTTGTTGTTGTCATAACCTTCATGTAATTTTAAATACGCCTCTGTATTTTTGTCAGCCGTGTAAAAATATATGCCTGTCATAAAATCCCATTAATGTGAATATCCCTCCTTTCCTGTTTGTTTTAATAAGCACTGCCAAGAAATCCCCAATTTGAGTTGTGTTACTTTCCTATTCCTGTGAATTAGTTAAGATAAAAGAGTTAGCATAATAACTAAATTAGTTATGGTCAATTTATCTGATACCAAAATGAGGTCTGTAATGCTGCAGCTGCTTTGCAGCAAGAACACCAGGAAATTTTGTTGTTATGTGTTTTGCAGTGAGTTTCCTAACATCAATATATTTATTTCTAATTTACTTTATGGAATTACTTAAATCTGAATGGTGCATGTAATAACAGATCCCGTCTTGCTTCAGAGCTTAACAGAAGAGAGACGGAAGTTAGCCCGAAAAACTTGGTCCGAACTATTTTTTTGTTCTTGAGAAGGTTGGTCAGAGGACTTTTCAAAACATGACCAGCATCAAAATGCATAGTATCAACCTCTGTGCTGAGCGACTATCTCCAGTGTCTTTGGAAGTTATTCTGGTATCATTCTCAGGTATGATTTCATATACTGAAAAGGGGAAAAACAATACACTCCATTGATTTTTATCATTTTAAGGTAATTTGACATAGTAGGAGCTGCATGTTGATTAGCTGATGATAAAGAGAGGAATTAATCAACACACATTTCAGACATTAGATGCTTAAACATTATGACAAGTGAAGAGAGAACTTGTGGAGGAAAGTCAAGAGTCCTCTTTTCTGTCCTTTTTTTTTTGTTTTGTTTTAATTCTGGCTTCCTGTAGTTGCTCATTTCAGGGTAAAACATTGTAGAAGAAATTAGATTGGATTAAAAACATACAACCCTGAAAATCTATTTTGTGCATATTCAAGAAAAATAATTCTGCTTAACACCAAGCCTATACAAGCAATTAGTATTTAGCAACATGGAGGTCTGATTTTTCAGTTAATTTAATCCCAGAAAGCTGGTAGGATTTGTCCATTTCTGTGTTTGTATTCACTGGGACAGCACTGAGCGGTACAGAAGATACCACACTGGGCAGTCCCCCATTTAAATGGAGAGCTACTAACCTCTACTAAACTTTTAGCCTGAGTTCCCAGGAATTCAGAGGGGAAACATTCCTGGCAGAATACTGTGAATTAAGAGAAAAGACAATGAAAAGAAATGCACCAGCTTAAAGTAAGGGTGACGTTGTATGAAGGCACTGACCTGTGCATCAGCCGTGGTGACACTGCGGAGAGCCGAGACCATGTTGTTATTAGGAGTTGGTGCTCAGGGGGATGAAATGTGATGCGATGCTATGCCTCAGTTCTGCAGTTGCCCCTAAAACCAGTTGATCCCCCTGTAAAGCAGTGTAGCGTTTCGTGCTCAACTGCTTGATGCTGTAAACTAAGTATCCATCCAAACATTTACTAAGTATCCATCCAAACTCCTTATTTACTACAGGTCTACCAGGCTTATGTAACTCATGTTTCTGAGGAACTTTGAAATGGTAATCTGTTATTGCTGCATGTGTAATACATGGGTTTATGAAGCGCTATTCAGTTTGCTATTTATTCAGTCTCAAGGGAAAATAATGGTATTTTTAGATATTCAAACACTTTTGGGGTGGACCCTGCTTTCTTCAAAGCCTGTTGCAAAAAAAGAGCAATATGGGGCAATCAGCTAGTAGGGAGTAGGCAGAAGCTGGGAGGTAATTTTAGGGTTTTGTGGTTTTTTTGATAAGAAACCAGTGATTTAACATGACCTGGTATCACAGAACATAAAACCAGATCAAGCAATCTTTTATTGGCTTCGTTATATTACTTTTGTTGCATTCTTTAGCTATGCATTTGTATGAAGATCTTGAATTCAGAAATTTGGTTTGACTGGCACTTTTCAGTGGTGTCACTCAAGAGGCAAAAATCCAGAAAATTTTACATGTCTTGATGCACAACAAATGTTGGTGTAGGAATTGGCACTGCTGTGAGGGTGGTGACCTGAGGCCCATTGAAACTACTGGGGAGAGTCCTGTTGATCTCAGTGGCTTGTTGATTTCTCATGTGATTTACGTACAGAAATTTAGCATAAGTGAAATGTAGTCCTCCTTTAATTCCCCAGCCATCTGGTGCTGTGGCAAATCTTTAAAATACTGTGATGGAAAACAAAACAGGAGTTGTGAGGAGGATCCATGTCTTTTGTTTGTGCTGCTCTGTTTCCCAAGATTTCCAAGCACATGTATGTTCCTGTAAGAGTGATACTATATACATGAAATTTGAAGAAGACTTGAGGACAAAAGTACTTGCCCCTTCACCTAGCAAGAGTCTAAAACCTTGGAGAAACGCCATGTGATGGGACCTGCTGTGGAGCCATCCAGGTGCGTGTTGCCTGCGCAGGAAGGTAAGGTGAGGTACTGAGGCCTTGTGCTTGGCAGACTTTGGTGTGTGTCCTGCCCTTGGGAAAGGCTGGAGGTGCACTGGGATGGACAGACTGCATTTCATGAAGTCCTTTATTGGTGCTGCCTCTGTCTCCTTGACATGGACTTATCTCAAAGCAAGTTTGGGATTTTTTTGAAGAGCAGGGAGGAGAGAGGAGCTGCTCTAGGTATCCTTGGCTGAATCACAATATCAGCACGTTTTCCTCCTGTTTTCCAAAGGAGAGAAAGGTGAAGGAAGGACCAGTGGACCAGGGGAGTTGTAACCATGTGAGCATTTATTGCCTGTTTCATTCGGTTTCATGTTTCCGTGGCAACGTATCATGTGTGGCCCGAGATCTATGGTGAAATGGTACCTGTTGTGTTGGTGAGGGGCTGGGCAAAAAAATAGGTTTTGTGAAGCAAATAAAAAATAAGTTAGCTTCAGGCATGATTGGTTTTTAAGCTAGATTTGCATGATAAGCATATGGCTTATACGGAGAGAGAAATACCTGGAGAGTAACTGAAGCATCCTATGGTTGGGTCTTAGTTCAAGTGATACCAGGAGGGGAAATGCAGAGTAAAATAATCCCATTTAACTAATTTTCTGAATAAATTAATGAAAGTGCTATTTCTAATGCAGATTTTGAAGTGAATTGTGATGGTCGAGGACTATGAATGAAGCAGTTCTTATGGATGGAGATAATGTTTCAAGGGAGCCAGTACAGAGAAAATGGACACAAATCTTTTGGGTTGTGCCTTACTTTTTCAACTGATTGTCTACTTTTTCCTGCTGTTACTAGTTGGTCCATTAAAGATAGAACGATTTTTACTGTTGGGCAGAAGCTGAAAACCTCTGCACACAGTACCAAGTTTAGACTGAACAGCTACTCGGCACCCTTTAATTCACTTAAAGAAGAGCTGAATTTTAAAAATGCATGGCTCTCAGCACTCCCCAGATTTCAGATAGCTCTTCGCTAGTAAGGATTTTTTAAAAAAACACAACTCTGTTCTGGTGCCTAAATAGGCATTTATCTCATCTGAGAATGTGTTCTGAAATATTTTCTCCCAGAAGCACGGCATGGTTGAAAGTAACAGCACATGCTTGTGATGGCTTGGAGTGGGGCAAGTGGCTCGGCTGGCTGGCAAGAGGGGTCCCACTGGGAGCTGAGCTCCCCAGCCCCTGGGCTGTGAGACTCTGCGCAAGGCGACGAGGAGCTCTGAGCTCAGTATCACAAACCCAGGTATTAACAAAGCTCTTTCTCTGTGCAACAGAGAGCTTTTTAGTGTGGTTGAAACCATTGCTACCTCCTGCAGCGGAGAGGAGGTCTTTTGTTGCTGGATCTGCCTCTGTCTTTGGGTTTGTAATGTGCCTGTCTCTGTGCCACCTATGCTACCAAATGTGAGTGTGAGGTCTTTCAATGATGGAAAGAAGGTCGTGCTATCTCCCCCATCTCTTGTAATAACTTTTTTTCCAATATTGGAGAAGGCACCTGAAGACCTGGTTCTGTGAGGGGTTGGGACCTGCATCTGTTGTATTTGGTGATGGATGTCAGCTCACCGAAAGTGCCAGGAGGTTGTCTCCCCTGTGAGCTTCTCTGGCCCTGTTTCTGGACCATTTGCCTTGTTTGTCCATCCTGAAGGACTGTGGGTTTTGGGTGTAAGGACCTGTGCCTGTCGTTAATCTGCATTCCCAAACACTGAGCTGGCAGACTGGTTGTTCCCCAAAATATTAATCCCTAAATCCCTCCTATACCACTAAGTCTGAAGCAATTACAATTTTTTCTCCTCCTCTGCTAATTCATTTGGAAGCAGACATAGCAGTCTCAAAGGACCATCCTTTTAATTTCCCTTCCATGTATAGCAATTAGCAGGGGGGTTGTTACTGGCTGAAACAATGGGCACACTGAATAGGTTGGTGTGTTAAGCACAGAGAGAAAGTTGTAGGGCTGTAGTGGGCGAAGGTGGATTGTTGTCAACCAGGGCTTGACTTGAACAGCTTATTGTTGGGTAAGTGATGCCTGGGGAAGCCCTAGCCCTCAGGCACAGGTTGGTGGAATCCTGCTTTAAGAAGCTTTTAAAGGAAAAGAGAAATTATTTTTATTTTTTCCCCAGGTAAAATCCCAGATTGCCCTGGGGAGACAAGTGTGTTGATTTTTAGGGCTGTATGCAGAATTCATGTGGTGTAAGTAATTTTTGCATTGTCTGGGCTACTCAGTTTTTCATCTTAAAACATACATCTATAGCCTTTTTAAAGTATCTTTTTTTTTTTAAAGTCTTTATCACTTGGCAGGGATATAAAAAGTTAATAACAGATTTATAATTTTATTAGCATTTATGCTGCAACTGCAAGAGAGTTCCCAACCTGAGTTTAATGCATCCTTAAAGTCCTTTTTATTACCTTATTAATTCCCAGCAGTACCATTTTATGGCAATGCGTATTACACATTTTTTTTCTAGAGGAGAAACAGTGGTATAGATCCAGATGATGAAAAGGTGGGGTTTTTTTGTTTTGTTGGGTTTTTTTTACAGGAGGAGGGGATAAGTCTTCATTTTTACTTCCCCAGAAAAGACTTTTTATCGTAGTGTTGCAAGTACTTTTGACAGATACAGGTGACAAGGAGTGGACACCCAGGGTCATCCTTTTTGGCAGGGAGCATGACTGAACGCTGGGCAGGCATGAATACTACCTGCACAATGGGCGTGAATGACAAAAAGCCTCTTGGTGACCCAAGATTGCTCATTCTGTTCCATTTTCTGTCAGACTTGGCCCGGTTAACACACGGGTTGGGTGAGTTTTTCCTTTTTTTCATAGGTTGGTCTGTCAGAGATGAGGTCCCTTACTGATACATTTGACAGATACTCTGTATGTTAACAAGATAGTTTGACTGACCATGACTTTTTCACATCCTGAGGATGGGGAATTACTTTTAAAGTAAATCTTACTTTCGCATTCCATTGGCAAACTGAAAATTTAATCACTTTGGGGGAGGAGCTCTGCATATTGGAGACCTTATTGCAGCCTTTCAGTACCTAAATAAGAAAAATGCTTATAAGAAAAGTGGGGACAGGCTTTTTTAGCGGGGCCTGTTGCGACAGGACAAGGGGTAATGGTTTTAAACTGAAAGAGGGTAGACTTAGACTGGATATAGGAAGAAATTTTTTATGATGAGGCTGGTGAAACACTGGCATGAGTTGCCCAGAGAGGTGGCAGATGCCCCATCTCTGGAAATGTTCAAGGTGAGGTTGGACGGGGCTCAGAAGAACCTGATCTAGTCGAAGATGTCCTTGCTCACAGGAGGCGGATGGAATAGATGACCGTTAAAGGTCCCTTCCAACCCTAACCGTTCTATGATTCTATGATATATTTCAATATATTTGAACTGTAGCATTATACCTGTGTTATTTTTATTGTTTTGTTCATGTAATGGACAACACGGTGTAAAGTAAAGTTGTATGGTAGCTGTTGTACCCTATGTAAGCCCTCTCCATTGCTTGTATAGTCATCCATTCATGCTTCCACGTGGGAGCAACAGAATTTGTTCTGTTTTGCACACAGCGGAAGCTGGCAGCAGACTTGTGCAGTAAAATAGATTTCAAACATTTTCTATATCACTAATTGTAATTTCCAAGGCTTCCTCTCTGACAGAGCATACAAAAGGGAGCTTTAATAAAAACTATCATTAGCCTCATGGATCAATACAAAACAACATCAGTTGTTTAAAAATAGGAAGTGCCAGAGGGGGTTCCTACCTCCCCGCTGAAAGCAAATCACAGGATTGATCTGTCTGCAGTATAACTGCAAAATTTGCAGAAAACAGGTGAACTAGCTGGGAATATCAATAGAGCTGCTTTGCAAGCTGGTACTTCCGTTGTTCCTCAGCGCTCTTGGGCAACCTCTGATGGGTCCTTTGTAAATGAGACAGTTGCATGCTTTTGGGGGAGTGGGAAGGGAGTTAATGCCAGGCAGCGTGTGCCTCTTCCAGCGTAGCGTTTTTGTATTTCTTTTTCTATTAATGTTTTCTTTTCATCTCTCTCCCACTCTCAGATCCAGAACAGTTTCTCAGGTAAGTCACAAGTCAATTTCAAAAAATCCACACATGAACACAGCACAAGTCACAAAAATAAAAGACAGCCCAACTGAAATGAAACCGGTAGCCTAGCCCTATGTCAAGGAAAATGCTGAGGAAAAAAGAGGACAGCTGACCTTCTGAATGTTTAAAATACGTGGAATAGTTGTATGGGGCTCAGTAAAATGTTCTCCAGGTAATTTGCTTTGAGGTCGCTGAAGTAATCTGTGTGAGTTTCATCTCCATTTACTCTTCAGGGTTTACATCCTGCTGTGAAACACATTTCCCCTTCTCTCCTTGCAAACTTACCTCCAAAATTAATGTAGGCTTCAGTGTGTCAGCCAGCATAGTCCCAACACTTTGCTTTGATATTAGGAAGAGTTTAGAAATGTGGTGCTAATTTTGAAGCATATTTGTCTGTGGCAAAGCAGCAGAAGGACCACAGGAATCATCATGTGAACCTGTCTGTGATAGCCATATATGCATTTTATTATTAACATTTGTTGCATGCTGTCTTTATGCACAGCGCAGTAAGAGCCTTCCTAAGATCACAGCTATGGCGTTTGCTGGGCTTTTCAGGGATTAAGGTCTGTAGACTGACTTTCTGGTACTTATTAATGAGCAATGTTTGAAGGCAAGCGCTTAGTCCTTCACCATTAACTCCATATCATATTACGTTTCTTCCCAGCCCACAGGGTTAGTTTTCAGGAAAAATGCACTGGGGGTAGGGACAACAGCAGCACTGAATTTGCTGCATGAATTCCTCTTGTGAGAATGAATGTGGCCAGCTGTAGGTGTCTAAAGAAATTTGAATCACCTGGGTGGCACTGGGCTTATGTATTTTCTTGACCATAACCCACTGCAACCAAAGTTTCTCTCCTAAGTGTCGTGTTACTTCCAGGCAAGGAAGAATATTTGACTGTTTGACTTGTTCTGTTTCTGTCTCAACTTGCCAGTACTGAATCCACGACTTATTTTAACTGGTATTTTAGCTTGCCAGTAGAATCTCAAATTAAAACATCAGGGTGATGAAAGCCATCTTTGTCTGGGCCAGGAAAGAAATTGCGATGTCCTGGGACTAAAAATGTAAATTTCTGTGGGCCGAGCACATGTCTGAGAGAGTGTATTTACTGGAGCAGTGGCCAGTCCTCTGAATGCAGGATTCCTCCAGGTCTGGTAATGAATGTCAAACCAGTGGATAAAATCCACTTATGGGGAAGCTATTCTTATTCAACTGCAAGTCCAACTTCGAAAGTTCTGTTTGAAAGATACTAATTAATTAATGACTTGCAGTATGAAATAAATTACAAATAACTGCAAAACCCTGATAAACTCATTAAAGCAACTTAACTTCCATACTTCCATGGTATTTGTGTCCCTGTGCAGATCAGTTCAGGTACTCAGCAGCTCAGGACGCAATGAAGGGCTGACTCATGGGCTCAGCCAGCTCTGGTGCATTCCTGACAGCACAACCTCCCTTGAACTGAACCCGGCTCCTCCCTACACATGATTTTGTAAATTGATGAGGAAAATAAAATGACTAAGATGCACGGTGATGCTGTGGCATCACAACCAGACTTCACGGTTTGAATCTGTCCCTTTCAAGGAAGAACTGAAATCTAAATAAACCTATATTCAGAAGCTAAGAAGGTTGACTTCAGTTAGGTTTAAAAGATGCTGAAATAAAACTTTTTTAAAGTACTGAGATAGCGTGCCAGGCTTCCTCTCTCATCGATGAATACCTCTAAGGGTGATTTTATCCCAACTAAAACAGTAATTGGGAGTTGAATTGTCTCCTTTCAGTAGCATGCTCTTTCCTGTAGGCAAAACTTACCAGTGGCACTATGTTGCATATTTGGATGGCTAGAATTGCACAGGAGAAATCCCACTCTTCCTATTACTAAGATCTCTCTGTATTATTACATTCTAAGAATTGCTAGCTTAAAGATACACAGGCAAGCATGACCATTTAATCCATAATTAGCCTCTTTACTGAAAGCTTTATATAGATTATAGTAATATATTACAAGGTTTCTGTGGTTTCTCAAGGCATGCTTTAATATTGTGGAGTAGTCTGCTGTTATGTGTTCAGTGAACTCACTGGCATTTGTGCCATTGGAAATAGCTGAAGGAAGTGGGCTTATGTTGCAGTTTAGTATCATTCACTGGAAGCTGCCAGGGTTTACATCTGAAGAAGACATCTTACCCAACTGTTTCTTTAAAATTTTTTTTTTTTTTTTTTGGTCATGTGTGTTCAGTCCATGCTGTCAGCACATTTCTAAATGCTACAGCATGGTATCTGAAGCCAAAAACACAGACTTCTCCAAGTCTGTGAAAGCTCCACAGATGAGAAGTTTTGCTTGTCATTAGGAAAGATACTGTAGGTCAGACAGGACTTCTATAAATCGGTGCTCTCCCAAAGATTTTGGCCTTTGAAAATCACAGTATCACAGAATGTTAGGGGTTGGAAGAGACCTCTGTGGATCATCT
>Ga0181612_162399_pt1 | contig 16993 bp, 7 predicted proteins | sample HoacroProtozoa21_FD_119630 | JGI IMG/M metagenome (GOLD analysis project Ga0181612, IMG submission 119630) | Hoatzin crop microbial communities from Cojedes, Venezuel. Combined Assembly of Gp0051906, Gp0051904, Gp0051908
CAAGTCCAGATTTTCACCCACCAGTACCCCCAAGTCCTTCTTGGCTGGGCTGTTCTCAATCCCTTCATCCCCCAGACTGTATTGATAGTGATGATTGCCCCGACCCAGATGCAGGACCTTGCACTTGGCCTTGTTGAACCTTGTGAGTTTCACACAGACCCACTTCTTGAGCTTGTCCAGGTCCCTCTGGATGGCATCCCATCCTTCTGGTGCGACAGCTGCACCACTCCGCTTGATGTCAGCTGCAAACTTGCTGAGGGTGCACTCAATCTTGCTAAGTCGTTGATGCAAATGTTAAACAGCACTGGTCCTGGTATGGACCCCTGAGGGACACCATCTGCCACTGGCATCCATCTGGACATCAACGCATTGACCACTAGCCTCTGGCTGTGACTTTCCAACCAATTCCTTAATTTTCAATTAATTGATTAATTAATTAATCCAATAATTTGAGTAAAGCTAAAGTATCTCTATGGTCTACCAGGCAGGCTGCAAACTTTTAGTTCAATGCTCCCTATCACTTCACACATATGCTCTTGAGATACCACCTTGGGCCCTCCTAAACAACCCTCAATTTGTCAAAGAATCACCCTCCATACCTGAATTTGGAAACTTTGGTGTGGTCAGCCTGTACACCCATACAGGCAGACTTCTGAGCATTCAAGCATGGTTAGTGGGACAATTTTAAACTTTGTATGACTAATATCTGGTGTAAGTGAGCCCCAGTGATGCCTTCTTCCCTCAGTATGCTGGACAGAAGTCATCTCAGCTTTTGCAGGAGGTGCGTATGCACACATAGGCACAGATACCAGTGTGAAAGCTTCTGCTTGTTGTATTATTTCATGACACTGTACAGACGGTCTTTTAGATTACAAAGGAAATGCCTCTGGCAAGCTGTGCTCTTCACTGTGATTGATGCTATGAAGTATGAGCGTAGAGTTTCCGCAAAATATCTTTTTCTTTCTTTTTTGGTCTGCTAATAGAATGACGTAACACAGAATACTTCTAAACAATTAGGAAATGTTTGTAATCCTTTTTAGATAGACACCTATGATATTTATTATTTGTAAAGGTTTCTTTAACTGTGACTTGAAAGGGACGTCCTGAAACCATTAAGCATTCTACTTTCATGAATGACTAGTGGCTATTTTGTAGTAAAACACAATATGAAATCCTCTGCTCCTATCTTCTCCATCTCAGCATCCCACAATATTTCCTTCCTAACCAGAAAAACATATCTTCACCCAGTTTCTTCTCTCTTTTTCGAAATACATTTCAGAGAATAGTGAAATACCTTCCTTGAGCAAGACATAAGAAGCTGCCTGCGTCATATTTGGGACTTTCTTTTATATGTTTCGTATTTATTTTACTTACCATTTTCATCAGTTTCACAAATGTCAAACACAGCAGTCTTCACCTTTTTCTTCATAAAGATTTTCAGTTTTGAATGACACATTAGTCATCATCCAACTTGAAGCAACACTGAAAACCCTCACTGAAGTAGACATATGAAGGGTCAAAATAATCAGATTATGTTAGTTTTAGAGTTCAGTTGCTAGTATACTGTTTTAGCTTTTTAGACTAGAAGAAAAATCCTGTATTTTTGCTTTTATAAAATCGAAAAGAAACATAAACAACAAACTTTGTACGGCAAATCATCTGATTCCCTAAATGTCATATTGGCAGTTATTGAAAGCCCGTTGAGAGCATGAGCCTGAAATGTGGTAGTTAACAATTAATGTCCATGAGTTTCATTATGAAGACCCTAACACTTTGTTAATTAAGCACATTCTTACAAAGGAAGGTCCAAGAAGTGGAAGTAGAATTTCCAATAGGTTCCTCTCTGCCTACTTCATCCCTGCTTTCACTGAACTAGGTGAAGATTTTTAAAAGAGGATAAATGAGATATGTGCAAGGCAGTCCAGTTTTGTAAACCCCATCTTGCACTTGTTTTCTGTTAGCTGAATGGTGTTACAGGCATGGCAGTAGTAGAACTGCAGGTCAAATCTGAAACACAGAGTAGAGAATATTATTTTTGAAATTACAGATGGCAAACTTCTTTCTTTTCAATTAACTGAGTAATCCAAATTCCATGCATAATTTCCAGGTGAATTCTTAAGTTAAGGACTTATTTGGGAATAGGAAGGGTTTTTCTGGTATTGATCTTTTGTTTCAGAGATGGTGAAATGGACTGATTTTTGTATCTGATCAAAGGCCTGGTTTTTCTTCTATTGAAGTTAATGGCTATGCTCATATTGATTTCTTAGAATGCTGGATATTTTTCCAAATTAATTCTGTGCTAAAGTGGAGCAATATTTTTTTATACAAAAAGTGAGATTTATGGTCAGGCCCGTCTCAGTATATGTTGTTGAAGGCTATGCAGGTCTTCAGCAATCAATGCAAAATAATAAAAAATTAAAAGGGAGAAGTATTCTGTCAATAGCACTCCTGTAACAAAGGGAATGCTTGTTTTATATTGATTAGCTCCTGTTAAATAATGCATTACGGCTTCACAGTCATGTAGGCTCTTGCAGGGTTGTTTATTGCAAGCAGTGGCAATACAGAAATGTACAGAAATGTTCTTAGTGAGCAAGGAAATCAATACTGTATCTGTAAACACACTTGCAAATGCAGTCCCGTGGCTCACTCTCCAATCTGCAGCTGCCCATTAAACCAGAATAGTGTGAAATAAGACTGGTTGTTACATTCTGTATTTCTCTTTCAGCACCTTTTTGGCCTTCAATAAGCTGCTGAGGAACTTCAGTTAGAATCCAATCTATAAGTAGCTTGTTTGACATACTTCTACTCACCTATTGAGTATATAAGAGTACAAATCAGCTAAGCCTTTTCCAACATGCAAGATTTCCATACGAGGTCAGATTTTTAACAGCTTCCATAAGTTTGGACACCATAAAGTTCTGAGAACAGTTTATTTGTAAAGCTACCAAATAATCCTGGTTAAAATTAGGGCATTCTCAATTTAGTTTAGCAACCCTCTCCAAGGAGTTAGTGACTCAACAGTTACTGAGTAAGCGTCCTTAGCCAGCGACACCTCTCTGGAAATCTTTGAAGGAGGTTCTTTAGCATGGCTAAGGAAGATGTCTTCATTCCTTGAAAGTGTGGTGTGGGTGCCAACTGAAGGGGCAGGTGAACAAAACTCTAAAAGGGGAGCAGGGACCAGTGAAACACTCGTACTCCCGGGTCACCTGATGCCATGTCATGCATTAGTTCCATTTGATTAACACACCCTTGTCACACAGTAAGGAAGTGGCCCACTGTGGCTAGGTCTGGCCCTATTCTCTGCAGATTATGTTAAGGTCAGTACTCCAATAGGCTTGAGTGAAGCCGAGCTTTCTGTTTAGGGAGTGGTTGTTCATTTATTTACCACTCATCACAATCTGAGGTCCTTTCAAGTGCCACAGCACAATCCCTCTTAGCCAAACTCCCTGAATTTAGGAGAGCTGTGATGCTTTTTCATGTCACGACTTTGATTACCTTTAATAGGTTATGACTCATTCACTGAATGATACAAAAACACTGGTGGGTGTAGCTTTGTGCTTATTAAATTCTAGACAAAATAAGCGTAATTTCAGATGATGAGCACTCACAGTTTCCCTTAATATTAATAGAAATAGATTAAAATTTGTAGCACTGGACATTTATAAGTAATGGTAAAAGATAAATAATATAATGCTAAACATGTTTGATCATTTCAGTCAAGCTACATTAGAATGCAGTTTAGTTTCATAGATTGATTCTATGAAATTATATCTGCATAGTTTTAGATTATGATCATTATTGTACAATGCCTCCTCTGACACAAAGAGTGGGATTTACCTGAATGGATTTTAGCCACCTAAATGTCAGGTGTCTAGCCTAGGCTGATAGTCTGAATTTCCCTTATAGCTGATGGAGATATATTGTCTTCTCCAGGAAACTGAGAGCACTGTATAATATGGATGGAATGTATAAATTTATACCTTTATTTGTACCTGACTTTCTTCATTGACTCTATAGGGAGCCTTGGCAGCTAACCTATATCAGATGGCACATTTTACAACATTAGGCTAAGTGAGGGAATCTTATCATCTGAAAAATAATGACCAGCAAAGGTGTGAGGAGACCTGGAGATGGGCGATTTCAAGTTCAAAATAGATGCTATGCAGTAATTAGTAACAGCTGGAGACACAAACTAGCACTGAACAGTGCTGGTTGGTCTCATTTTGAATTCTTCCAAAAGGGAAAGATTATTTTTGAGGTTAACTCTTAGTTCAGAGCCAAATTTCAGCTAAAGAGAGCTCCAAGTCATTTTGTAATGACTCTGATAATATTGCTCCAGAGGAAACTGCCTGGCTGTTTAATTGACAATGCTTCACAGAAAACTGTGGTGACTGGGAACTAGAGTTGAGAATACTGTACTAATGGCCATTATTTTTCAATGCCTATATAAAGGTTTATTGGAAGTCACTGATCTTGTTCCCTAATTTCTAATGGGGTCCATATGACAGAGATAGAAGAAATCAGGAAAACAGTGTGAATTTTAGAGTTCTGAGATCTGTCTGAAATCTCTTTTGGACAAGGTATGCTAGGAAGATCTGGCCCCAAGCCTGATGGAACAGCATCCGGAATAACATCTCAGTGGCCCTGAGCCATGGACAGAGCAAGGGAATGACATCCATCTTCTAACCACATAGACATGCTCTATATTTTCTTCACTCCCTTAGGAATTTTTCCAGACAGAGTCAACCTGTATACAAATGTGTAACTAGCAGGCTGTGGTAGAGTGGATGGATAGTCAGTTTTGGACCATTTGTATAGCACTTTCACAAACATATTTTTTACTTTAAACTCTTCTAAAAAATACCTTCCTTTACATCCAGTAATCTACATAATCACCTTGGTATACTTTGCTGTCATAACCAAGCCTGTTTGTGTTCCTGAGAAAGCTTGTTTAACTCTAGTTTGGCTATTGCCATAGCACACTGCAGAATACGGAGAGCCTTTGAAACATGGGTAAAATCCAAAGCTTACTGTCACCAGTATGAAGAACATAAGAGTAATTCATGGTTAAGGGAAACTATATCTTCCTAAGAGTGGTTTCAGCTTCTCTCTGATGTGGAAGCTATGAATAGTAAGGGCCAGATATCACCCACCTGTGGGATGCACTCTATCCAGGTCATCCAAAAGGCAAATGTAGCGAACTGGGGAGAGGGAAAACATCTAACACTGCATACATACAGCATCTGAAGTTATTTTCCCATAACCCAACCCAAAGATCAATGTGCATAACTTAGTTTATGCTTTCAGGAGATTCTGCAACTAGCAAATGCTCAAATGACAAAAAAGTTTTATCACATCTGTAATAATGCCTTTAGATAAACCTCACTGTGAATGATGTGTTTGAAAATGTCTATGTTAAAGTTTCATATTGCTACCAATCAGCCATTAGAATATCAATTACTAGTATGGTTTATTGTAAATCGGTCTTGCAGCAAAAGAACTTTTTGATAGCTCTTTACAAAGAGCTAACCATGGGATTTCATCTAAGTGAAAGTAAATAAGCTAAGTCTTTCATTAAAGTGTTGTATAAGAGAAATGCATATTGCAAATGCATTTCTCAACTCATGGGTACAGAACTGAAGTGAATTATTCATTTCCAACATAGTCTTCAAATCAAAACATTTCAGCATTCCTTACTTACTAACATCAGTGGTTCGTGTGAACCAGAACGCTATGTTACAATAACCTCATGATTTTTAGGCAGAAGGATCCTTGAACAATATTTCAGTTTCTGCTTTCCCCTGGAAACTTCCTTACTTTCAACAGTCCTCCTCTACTTGCCAACAATGACTTAACTCTAATATTATTTGCAGCATTTGAACACGGAGCAAAATTAACTCTTAAGAAAATGGGTGGTCTATACCATCAGTGAAGAGTGGAATGGGACTCAGATGTGTGTCGTGACTGGTGCACTAGCAGGGCTTATAGTCTCTGTGAAGTCCCTCCAGCCAGTGAAAAAGCAGCATTTTTTCTGGAGGATCTACCTTAGCTGCATATTACTGTTGTGATGTTTTGTCAGTTAATTTGATTCCTTTTCATATATTTCAAGAATTACCAGAGTTGTGCTCTGTCATTAGTTTGCAAGCAAAACTTTTCAGGGTGGGAATCAGGCTTAAACGTATGCAGCACAAAGTAGTTCTTCCAGAAAGAAGCTTTAATATAAAGGACACAATTTTTTAAGTGTCCCTACTATATTCACTTACCTAAATGTTTGTTTTATTAGTACTGGGGAAACAGATACGTTCAGGGGAAAGGAAGGAGGAGAATTTCTTGCAGTAGTTTGCAGGGCACATTTCTTAGATTTGAGAACTACTCAGACATTCAGTCAACATCATCCTCTGAAGGCGCTTAGGTTTTGGCAGGTACATTTATCCACAGAACAACACACGAAAAGAAACCCTGATGGTTTGGAAGGGGTTGGTGGAGGTCTGGAGGTTAACTTAAGCCAATGATCCTGAGGGAAATTATTCTTAATGAAAACTGACACATATGTGCCCCTGACAGCTTCAGAAAAAACAAACATATATTTCATCTGAATCTCAAAAAGCTCAAATATTTAAGCTGTGCAACAAACCCTGAACAAATTTTTCACTGGATAATGTTAGCTGCCAGGGAAAAATTAATTCACACACTTTTTATTCCTACTGCTCTTGTACCCAGTGGAACAGTTTTACATTTATCTGACCCCATGCAATACCTTTCTTTCAAAACCATTAGATTTAATACATTTTCATAAGGAACAATTTGGAGTGTTGCCTAGTCATTGTCTAAAATGAAGAAAGAACAGAACCTTTAACACAACACGTGCATATATTATCCCCACATTGTGTATGAACGAAAAAGCAGACATCCTTTAGAAGCAATAAAAGCTATGTCTACCTAAAGAGCTCCAAATGGTATTTCTTGCACACTCCTATTTCCCACTGAAGTCCATGGGCTTTTTGCACATGTGAAAAAAGCACAGTAAATGTAACTAACTATAGGCACATATTTATACTAAAGTATGGCATTCCCTACTTCAGAACTGTTTACTGTAACAACAGGAAAAACATGGAGTTTTCCATATGTTCTAGAAAGAGTTTTTGGTTGTATGCTCACACCGAACATGAACTGGATACACTTTTTACAAGTTTCTTAATGAGAAGACTGTGTTTCCTATAATTAAGCTGAGTCTTTATTATAATAACAGATAAGCTAAGGCAGGAAGGAGCTTGAGAAGGGGAGAACAAGGTATATATCTTTCAGTAGGTATGACAGAATTGACTCACTAATTAAAAGAGGTTGAATGTTTCAGGGATGTTACATTTCAGTCCAGACCTTAAAAGATCAGATAGCCTTACAAGATGCCTATCATATTGCTCAATATGCCATTACCGATCTCAGACACATTAAGCAAAGCATGCTGCTGATAAAAGCTGATGGCAGTCAGGAGGCACATTTTTATAAAAAAGGTGAGAACTGTTGAGTGTGATGTCTGATAGGAGTTATACTGGTCTGTACCAGATGACATTCTGCCTGTAATCAGCACGATGCTGGTGACTGACAGAAGCATCTTAAATGGCTGGGAGCTGCATAGTGTTTGTTCATCCCAGCCTGGGTTAAAAGCAGACGTTTTTAATGTTTACATCACAAGGATGCCCAGAGACTTATTCTAATATCAGAAACTCCATTTTTCTGCCCTCCTGAAGAGTTTATTTTCTCAGCAGGCTTATCCCTAGAAGGGTGTGAGAAAAGCAGTCTGTAATAGAATCACAACTGGAACTTGAGAGAGTTTAAAAGCTTTCTACACCTGATTACAGAAAATAAGACATGTTTTCACTAAAAGAATAAAGAACTACTGGAGTAACTTATCAAGACTGAACCCTTTATTTAAAAGTGGTTTTAGTTACAGCAAGATTTGAGTTGTGGAAGTAAAAAATACTCAAAGAAGCAGGCTAACAGAATTTAAATGTGAAATGTAAATGCAGCTGAAGGGCAGAAAACAAACTTTGCACTACATCTGTAAGGACAAAAACTAGTTAGTTTAACATGTACCAATAAAGGCTCAGGAGTTGCTTTATAACATAGAAAAAAGATGGAGCCAAAAGGTGTAAGAAAAGTTATCAGTGATGTTTTATAAGTACAGGTTATATAAATATCTCTTAAAAGTTGTTTAGGGATTCTCAGGGTGGGATGAAGGACTGCATTGCCTCCATGTTCCATCTGCTACTCTCTTTCCATCCTCTGGAGTCCTTTTGCATGTGTTATAACAGAAGGGAGACAATATGATCATGACTATCCCGTTATAGTTCTGTATCTGCAAGCATCCAAAGAGGCCGGCAGCTCTGCTGGGAGCTGAATGCAAGTCTCCAAGTTCTAGTCCAGGGCATGACCATGGAAAATATCACCTATTTTATACCTGGTTTTGCAACAGTGACTGCCTATTTCAGGAGAAGATCTTGGCACCTTAAAATGGGACTTGGGGTAAAGTGTAGTGTCTGTATTCACAAATACAATGCTGCAGCTGCTGCTTAGCTCTGAAGGTACCTCAGTATTCTTGTCATCTTCCTTCTTATCACACTGCTCCCAATGTGCCTTCCTTGATTTATCTTTAGTGTCCTAAAACACTGCTGGTAAACCTGCCCCTAAATGTACATAGACCACGTTTGATGCGGGTTCAAATCAAGTTCTGAAAAGACTTCTGCTCATTTCCTGGAAGGACCAGGATCCCTGTAAATAATGCGAACTTACCGGACATATCAAATAATGTGCTCATGCCCAGTTCTGACTGTTAAAGAATGGTAGTTTGGAAGTTGTAAGGTATTTCTTCCCTCCCTCCCTTCTTTCCTTCCTTCCTTCCAAACACAAATTGACCAGTAAGTATCCTGAGAATGAAATCAAGGCTTTCTTGCCCTGTGTGGATCCTCTGCTCTGAAGTCTATGTAATCAAGCTCTCTTTCTATTCTGAATTCCTTTCCCCATACCAACACAAAATCAGATGGAGAAGCAACGTGCCTCCTTTACCTTGGATGAGCACTGTAACTGCACAACTACTTTTTTGGAGCTAACCTCAGGTCCTTTTAAAGGAATTTGCATTCTCTTCCTGAAAATGGAGAAAATTGAGTTGTATTTCACAGCAGCATTGCAAAGACATGTATTGACATGATTCATTTTACATACAATGGTATACATAGTGAATGTCTCTTACTCTAATTCCAGATGGTGCAGAATAAATTTCTTAAAAAACTACTATTGCTTGGAATTTCAGACACTGAACATCCTGTTAAAAACATCCAGAAATGTGTATGTATATGTATGTAGTGTGTTTATAGAAGCAAATATGATTAAAAGAATGTTATTAACCCAGAGAAGTTTGACTTCTTATTTAATGTCATCCTCAAGCTCTCTTTATATTCTACACACAACCATCAGTAATTTCAGCCCAACAACAATTTAGGACATCTTCGTCTGCTCGGAGCATGGTGATGTTTGTGATAAGACTTACACTGTTTTCCCGTTCAGCAACCTCTCCTAATAGTGTGAATGTGAACTGAACTCTCTGTGGCAATCTTCACAACTTTCTTATCACAGGGGCAACAAATACTTATTCCTCCTGTCTGGTAGGTCGGTATACAGCCAAGTTCCAGCTTGCCCCAAAGCTCTGTTTTTCTATATTCAGCTGTGATAGCCCTCCCCAGGTGGGTGACAGTGCAGGTGAATGATCTCTGCCATAAGAATTCTGAAGTTTGAAATGCTTTGTTTTAATAGTGGCTTCACACAAGCTAGAGAATTTTTTTAAAAATTCTTTTTAAGGAACCATGGAGCATATGTATGATTGAGGCACTATAGCTTTCTTGCAGACATGATGCTGTCTTCTTTTAAGCTACGAAATTGGAAGACGCTGTTTGCCATTGCAAATAACTTTTTAAAGCCTTTTAAAGTAAACAGACTTTAAAATTATTTTCATGTTTGTCTCAATAATACAGTCATAGAAAACAGGGCTGGAAGGTAGTCAGCCTGGCCACCCTGCTTCCTGAAGACAAGATTGGCTGCACCTCAACTGTTCCTGACAGATGTTTGGTAAATCAGTTTTTAACATTGTCAGTGATTGAGATCCCACCACTGTCCTAGGTGCTAATGAGCAATTTCTAATTTTAGGTATCTTTATAGTTCAGAACATTGCAAATCAACAATGAAAAAAGATGGCTTAAAAGGAAAAGTCTTTTGAAAATGGGATATGGACTTTTCTCTCAAAAAATTTAATTCAAAGCTTGAGGTGAAAAACACTACATCTGTTGTTGCCGCTATTAAAATATTTTCTAAGGCGGGCAGTTATTTTATTTTTGGGGCTTTAGATCACCCTGCCATTATGAAACAATCCAGGTTCCTATTTGACAAGAGCTCCAAGAAAACACAATGCTACTCTTAAGTGTAAGCTATGAAACAGAGCTTATTGAGTGTGCTCTGTCACATTGTTCTGAATGATTATTTTGCTCTTGCATCATCCCATGGACCACAAGTTGCTTTAGGTGTGTTACTAAAACAATTCAGCTGTTATTCATTGATACCTAGATGTGTGCATGTTCGACCAAGCAGCCCCTCACCTCTCTGGTGTTGTTGAAGAAAGTTGATTGGATTAGTAAGCCTCTGGTAAACACAGGAAGAGAAAAGGTACAGTTAAATAAAGCATCTAAAAAAGTATATGTCTGTGTTCACTGAATTATACTTCCCATAAAAGACAAATCCTATCTTGGCAAAGGTGAAAGAAAATTTTATTCTAATACATAGAAGAAAGTTACATATTTCTACATTATTATAGCATGAGCAACTGTGAATCGTCTATACAACCTTGGGCTGTGACTTTGGAATAAATGCAGATGAGAAGAAAAAGAAAAGTTTTCCAAGGAGCTGAGTAGTAGTGGTGAAAATCAAATCTATTTCTTGCTCTATACCTTCCCTGAACTTCTGCCTACCATCTTTACCATCTTTTCTACAAGAAGAATTTGGTACATGGTAATTTTTAAAACTTCTAATCTATGATAGCAACAGGCTAGAATTTCACATTTTCATTTAGCTGGGAATGATAGTTGACCTGCCCTTAAGTATTTATTTTAGCTTTCCAAGTGGAATATCAAGCTATTGCAGCAAAACTGATTTTTTTCCCTGGTTTACAGTTGCATTTTTTTCTTGAAAGACCAAAGACACAAGTTTTCCAGCTTGATCCACTGAAAAGTTTCTATATAAAACAACCATGAAAAATATCTTTTTAGAACTGTATGCAACCAGGCACATAACCTCTGCTCCACTGAAGCTGCAATCACCTCTGAAAAAAAGACAATCTACAATCCCAAACAAATCCTTTTGGGTCTTTTCCATGCTCTGGTTTTGCCTTATCCCTGCATTTACCATTTAAGTCACACCTGTCATTTTAAAGCCTAACAGCAGAGAAGGTCAATGGTGGTGATTGCAGTAGATTCCAGGCTTATATGAGAGAGAAAAACAGTGAAATCATGTTGTTTGTAAGAGACAGATGTGGTGAAGGGGTGTGAAAGAAGTGTACACAGTATCATTAACCATTCTACCAGTACCTTCTGTTCAGATAAGTGGGGTTGAAGCTATGCACCATCACCAGTTTTGATGTGTTCTTGCTTTTATCATAAAGCACCTATCTCTATAAAAAGGGCAGATATGATTATGAGAAAGTGTGCTGTGGGAGTTCTATTTATCAAAACCTGGACAGGAACAGAAGATACGACACTTTGTCAATTGTCTTTTTGTGTCTGTTGTCAGCTTTCTCCTTCATGCTAGACAATGGGCTATGGGTATGACCCATGTAGAACAAAGTCAGAGAAATAGTAACTAGCAGCCAAGACAGCTGCTAACTGAAGTGAAAATGCAAATCAACCAGCAAGGGCTGAATATTCCAGAAAAAGGGAGAAGTGTCCAACAATTGCATGAGAATACCAATGAGAAACATTTGTTCTTGATTACTAGGCTGATGTTAAGGCATTAATAGGAAAGGGAAGATTTAATTAGGAAAAAGCTTTGCAGAACAAGTTAGGGCATATGAATGGATGGAGAAGGAGAAAACAATTCACCCTTAAAGTGTCAGTTTTACACATTTTTGAAGAACTATCTGTGGTGTTTTGAGTGCGGAACTGTGTAAGAGTCTGAAAGAACCAGAGAAATTACAAATCAGGTTAAGAGAAGAAATGCCACTTGAACAGCTTCAGGAACATCATTACCAAGGTAAAATAAGGTCTAGCCTGAGAAACTCCTTACGTATTTTCTTTGGCATTGGAAAAAATGTGAGAAAGAAATAGTGGAACTTACACATGTCTTTGTAGAGAGTAAGGTGAGTCTTGCTTAAAAACAACTCTATTGAAGAAACTGTACCTTTTTAACTGCCTAATCCAGAAGATGATTAACACATATCCACAAGAATAGGCTTTGTTTCTTATGTTCATTTACAGCGATAGCTCTTAGCATCCCTAATGCTAGCCACTCCACAATGAACAGGCGGTATCCGTTGTTTCGTTCAAAGTAGACACCATGTACTTGGATTTTGTCACCTGGGCAACTGTGCACATATTTCTGTTTCCAAGGGCACTTCAGAAATCAGTCTCTGTTGCTGTTATAAAGGACTTCCTGTCAGACTTTACCCTGCTTCTGTGTTCCACCATCTCGTACTGGTTCCAGTAATTCATATTCTTGTATTTTCAGCGTTATTTCACTCAACTTGAAACATTTTTTATGAGGTGTAAATCAGTGGATTCTGTGCTACCCTACTTTAAAGCTGGAACAAGAAACTACAGAGCTAGGTCTGCTGTCTTTTGAAAATTTTGGCGATAAGTTCATGCTGGGGTATTATCTATTATGAAATGTCCTAGAGAAACTGTCAGAAATGAAAACAATACGCTCTGATGGAGAGAAGCTTCTATAACAAATACTGTACAGTTAAAACTGTCGAATTCCAGTAATGGTTTCTGATGGTGCTTCTTAATGCTACCTCAAAGCAGATGTTATGAATACAGAGGACAGCTGTAGCTCTTAGTATTTAGCATTCACCTTCTGATAACAGCATAAAGCCATGCTGAAGTTGTTTTAAAAGCTATTTAAACAAAGACTCTAAACATACAGGCTCACATAGAAAACTGCAGGAAGATTCTCAGTCTCTATTACATTTAAGAGTATATTTCCATAAGTGTTTATTATCCAGATACTTCAGTTCGAGGGTGAACTTCTCATCTTAGCATAAATTTGCACCCTACTGCAAGGTACATTCAGTGTCTCCTCGCCAGACACTGAATTAAGGCTTGCAGGATTCGGCAGCTCATGCCTCTCTGCCCTCTTTGTGGCTGCTGCATGCAGCTAATTCCTCCTGGGAAAAGAACGAGGCCATCAGTTTGTTTACCATCCACTAAAGATACCTGGCAGTTTCCTCGCACAAAATGAGCTGCTCTCTTGTCAGGAAGATGTTTGATCCTCTCACAGGCTCTGCCATCTGTTGAATAAATATAGGCAAGTGAAAGTTCAAAGTGTTACTGTGCGTAATAACAGGCAGTGGAACAGTGCATAGTATCGACTGGTGGAATTAAGGCACATGCGGTTCCCAGTTATGCCAGAGTTAGAACGCTGTTAGGAACAAGACAAACTCTTTAAAATAGTCATGCCCTCAAATTTCTTTAAAGAAAAAAAAAATAGATCATTATTTTCTGTTTGCTATCACATGGATTTTATGGTTAACCACAAATTTGTCTCTCCACACACAAAATTAGTTCACAGACTGTTAAATTGACTTTGGCTCTCTGGATTGACCTAAAAAAAATTCTTAAAAATGAAAAGTTAAAGAAACACTGAATTACAATGAATAAAGTGGCAATTTTCCTTTTGTTTCTTTGTCCCAGACAGACTGTGAAATCTCTTGCACAAACTGTTTAGTACTGATTAATAGGTCTGGTTTTCTTTCCATTTCAGTGTTCAGAGGAAAAAAAAACCCATATTATTCTTCTTGTAAGCAAAATATTCTCTAGCCTTTCTTGTGTTTGCAAATATTCAAGTAGACTTTTTTATCATTGATATAAACTTCATTATTATTTCCAACAATTAGTAGAGCAATTTTGAGCATAAATGTTGTGTAGACAGTGTTTAATATAGCTTATGAAGCCATTTGCAAAATACTTCTGTAAGAATATGTTATTATATTAGTGGCCTTTATTGGGCTAGGAAATGCCCATAACTTTGAAGCATTGATTTAGCAAGACATTTAAACACTTGCTTTCCATAATCTGAACTGAGAACATGTGTAAGAGACTTGCCATACTGGCTCAGAATCTGTTGTTGTTGAGACATTATGAATTGTTTTGTTATATAATAAGGTGAGATAACATTAAAATGAATATTTATTGTACCTCTCATAATTAATAACATGATATGCTAATATGATTTTCCTTGTCTTTCTGTTTTGTGGTTTTGCGGGAACACTCACAGTTTCAGTACAGGGCTCTTGAAGAGACGCAATGGCAGAGTGCTCCCAGCCCTGGGAAAGATTACAATCTCGTTATTAGTCAAGAGGCAACAGAAAGCAGGGGGAAGCTTATAACTAACAAAGTGAAAAAGTAAAATAGGAGACAATTATTGGTTTAAGGTGGGATCATAGACTACTAAAAGTAGGATTTATCTGAGAGTGTAGCAATCTATGAGAGACACCTAAACAGTCTAGATGATGGAATATTTTAACTAGTGTAGGACTTTCCTCACAAATTTTAGACATGTATATTTACATATCTTCTAAATTCATTGCATACTTGTCCTCTGTTGTCAAGAGAGAGAGGTACCTCCAGAGGATGTTTATTTCCACATTAAAAAAAAAGTGTGCAAGATAGGAGTCATGGATTGTTCCCAGCATCTGCCTATCTCTTTCTAATGACTTAAGAATAGCACAGAGAACTGATCAAGTTTAGATAAGTTGTAGACAGCTCAGGCTGACTCAGCAGAATACAACCCTTAACTTGCAGCTTATTTTAATGATCTGATGATTGCAATATCAGTGACTACTCTGTTCTCTGATTATTTCATTGTCAGTGCAAAATGAGATCTGATTCTTTTCCTCACAGGTGTGTTTTAAGGCAATAACTGTGCTGTGGTTCACACATATGTCCTCATGATAAACAGATATGTGTTGTGACCTGTGGAGCTTTACCAGTTATTTATTAATGGATGAGGATTGGCAGACAATAAGGAGAACTACTGATACATTCTAGGAAGAAGAAAGACCTTACTACAGTATAAATCCAGAACAAGTGATTGCTTTACCTCCATACAAATTTATAAACTGTATCCTCCAAGCTAGTCAACACAAATATATATCTGCAGGCACCATAAATCCTTGTAATTCATCTCAGTCCTGTCAATGCTCAGAGAATCACTCATGAGGAGTTTGTGATCCCAATTTCAACATTGGTTTGCTAAATGGCTTCAGCTAGTCACTCGCCATGGCACATTTCTTATTTTCCCACCTGTACGGAGGAACTAGTAGTCGTTACTTCTGTAACGTGCCTTAACATCTTGAGTTAAAAAGTGGTTTCTAAAAGGTGAGTAATTATGATGTTACTGACTCAAAATACTGACCTGCTCATTTTCTGCTAATACAGGTGACATTCTCAAACTTCAGAGCTAAGCATTTCAGCTCAGGCAGCACTAATGTAAGATAAAGAGAAAAACCAAATAGAAAATGTAAGATTTTGCTGCTTTCATTTCACCAGAGGGTTAGGGTGATGACCATATTCTTGTTTCAGGCATAAAGTATTGATAGCTGTTGATTTTTAACTGCACTTGGTCAGGTGGGAATTTTTTTTCTCTTTCCCAGAGGATAAAGCTAATGGGCCTTAAAGCAAATTTTATTCCTGTGGCCTGACTCCATTAGTTTTCTTTTGGCTAAATTTTAGCTGTCTGCTGATGGGACACACTTTAAAAAATTATTATGATGTTGATATTCTTGCGGTAAAATTTTGCATGATGTTAACACACGACAAAAGGAGATAAAGAGCAGGGAAAACAAGGTTAGTATGAAATGAAAAATTATGTAATATTAAGCTATGTTGTTGCTTTCTGTGGCAATCTTTTTTTCTGGTTCATACATCTGTCAATGCAGATGACTATCCTTACACTTTTACTGCTCAGATTGTTCAAAATGGCTTCCTGATTTGTGGCTATTATGTTGAATCTGCAGTTCATTATATCCAAAATTTGCATATGCAATTCACTTAGATAGTTATACTGACCTCAGGGAAACGGCCAGTGAACATTCACTGTGACTGAGTTTGAAAGAATAATGAAATGCTAATGGAAAAATGTGGGTCCACCTAACAGCAACTGAACTTTGCTCACCACAAAACAGGTTGGATCAAAGGTCTCTGTAAAAAATTCACTCCTATACCATAATTAGAACACATTAAGGTTTGACTGTAATTTTACATAGGTAACACAAGTAAGTCTCCTAAACCTACTTCCTTCAAATTTTGTCTTTTGATTCCTATTCATAGGGAGTGAGGGTGGTGTAAAAATCACTGGGTTTCCTTCTCCTTTTAACTATAGCAGAGTAGAAGTGGAAGTGTAGTGCCACTCTTACCTTTCCTTATTTCTTCAAGATTTGTGAGCTGATAATAATTCAAAATTATCATCTTAAAATTCAGATTATGCAGGGAGGATGGAATTTAACCAATTCCCAAGTGAATTTCTGACTCAAATAGCAATGATTGTTAGGCACTTCCTATTCCTTAGTTGTCTCTGATACACTATCAGGACTTTTGCATAGCTTTTTTTTTTTAAAAAAAAAAAAAAAAAAAAAAAAGATGCCAACACATTGTTTTACGGCCAAACTCCTGGTTCGACATGTGGGGTTTTTTCTTCCCCCCTTCCAAGCTTACCACCACACTCCCCGCCCACATCCACC
>Ga0181612_168474_pt1 | contig 16993 bp, 8 predicted proteins | sample HoacroProtozoa21_FD_119630 | JGI IMG/M metagenome (GOLD analysis project Ga0181612, IMG submission 119630) | Hoatzin crop microbial communities from Cojedes, Venezuel. Combined Assembly of Gp0051906, Gp0051904, Gp0051908
ACCTCTCAGGGGGAGGAGGTAGAGAATTTCAGACTAAAGTTAAGCCCAGGAAGGACAGAAGTTGTTTTTAAGATTTGGGTTTATTTCTCATTATCCTACTCTAATTTGATTGGTGACAAATTAAATTAATTTTTCCCCAAATCAAGTCTGTGTTGCCCTCTACAGGAATTGGTGAGTGATCTCTCCCTGTCCTTATCTCAACCCTTGAGCTGTTTGTTATATTTTCTCTCCCCTGTCCAGCTGAGGAGGGGAGTGGTAGAGCGGCTGTGGGGGGTGCCTGGTATCCAGCCTGGGTCAGCCCACCACAACATCACAATAACTTTGTTGTAATATTACAAGGCATATTATGCTATCAAGCATTCATTAGTATTTCTGGGCTTCTGTATCCTTCTACACCCGTGTACCCTGTGGTGAATCAAGTCCACTCTTTTAGGTAACTGTGTTAACAATTGAAGAGTAGCCATTAGATCCACTGATTCAGCATTGGTATATATAATAAAGCTCTGCAATTGTTCAGCTTCTTTTCAGAAAATTTTAAACTCCAGCAAAATGTTATATTAAAGTAATTAAGGACCGTATCTTGCATGGGTCAGAATTCTCTCTGAATTTTCAGTCTTCTTTTGCTGGTGAGACATGTCTGAAATGCTGAGCACAATCTTGATTTATATTCATGGAAGGTTTGTAATTCAGAGCAGGTGTAGAGAACAACATCTTGAATCTGTAGGGAAATGAAGATCTTTTGTTAAGAGGAGAGCTGATATTCTTGCCTACCCAAAGTTGTAGTGGAAGGAAAGGGTAAGCTGAGAAGGAAAAGAAGTTAAGGACATTTTAGCGAAGGATGTAAATAATTCTAATAGATATGGGCTACACACATAGAAGTTTATGTTGACTATTTCAAGTCTGTTCTAGGCATAAAGAAGGAATATTTTTATCAATTCATCTGCCTTCAAACTTTCCAAAGGCTTGATCTTTCTCTCAATCATTTCTTCAAAGACGTTCTTCAGATTTTTGTCTAGCATTTATAATTTCCCATTGTTATTTTGTTTTCCTGTTTCCCCCATGATTAGCCTCATCTCTGTATTATGTTTTTTTTCAGAGTAGCTGTGCACAGCTCAGCATTGCTAAAGTAAGGGTGAGAACTATGTATTATTTTTGATCAGCAATGACATTCTGTCGGCACCGGAAAGGTATGTTGCTATACTGCAGTGTAAAACTGTCCAAAGTATGCATGAAAGTGTATATAAACTTTATGGCTTCCTCTGGGCTTACCTATGAATATATGTGATTTCCTTTCTATTCTATCAATTTGTAATATAACAAAATGTCTTCCTTTCACTTTATCTCATAAGTTAATACTAACTCCCATTTTCACTTAATATCAAGACTTCCATTTAACTTTCCACGTTCTTGTCATCTTGAAACACAGTGTATATTTTATATTTAAATATGATGTATAAAATTCCTATTTCCTCAATCAAATTGCAAGATAATATAATATTTGTTTCTTATCAAATTATTCAAATTTGTAGTATGTCTATGAATTATATATATGTATACATAATTCCACACAAGTTTATTCTGATACAAGATGATACAAAAGAGAGTGGGTTTTGTTTTAGTTTTCTCCGTTAGGGAAGCAGTAGGAAAACTATTGGTTTTGTTTGCTTTCAAATCTTGTTGCTCTGGGAGCCAGTACTGGGTTCCAGCCTCTACTGATCACATTGTGGGTGCTTCCAGCTTGAAGTAGAGCTGTTAATTAATAGAGATACTGAGAGTGAAAAATTGATAGGCAGATTAACCAGTTAAGAGTCTCATTTAAAAATGTTATTTATATTTTATCCCAGTTTAAACTATGTGGTTAATTAACATAATCTTAAAGTGACAGGATTCCATATTTCACTATTTGCTAATAATTTATAATTGAAATAAAATTACTTCTGGACTTCCTCATGATGAACTACTACAAGATAAGTAAATCCTTATACACATATAATTAGATTATAAATTTGGGGCTGGGAGGAGGAATAGGACTTTTCTATCTGTACATTTGTATAGCAGATGATACAATGTAATTATAATCCTGAATGATGATATTTAGGTACTATTGTAATATAAGTTTATATATGCAAGTTTGCCCTAACTTGTATAAACATATTATGATTTTTTAATATATGTCTACTACTTAAATGACAAAACTGCTGTGTACAACCTGACAATTTCTATAAAAAAAATGGTTATATTGACGGAAGAACCCTTATTGTTATGTAGTATTTCTTCTCACTGCAAATTGCACTGAAGGTAACACCTGCCACTTCACAACACGCCACTGAGGGCCCAAAGGAAGCGAAAAACTGAGTGCATTCTAGAATATGCAAATAGTTCAAATTATTTTGATCATTAATAAAAAAAACACAAATCCTTAATGTATTAGATTTTGACAGGTAATTATCAACATAATATAAATATGAACATATGTAAATATATGTAATTATGGCTATGTACGCACTGAAGTTTTAACAGTGTTTTTATGACTGTTTATATGTATATAAAATCGTAACTGGCTTTTTGGAAGGAGCATTTGATTCCATTATTCCATAAGATATCGTGTTTTAAATCACCTGCAAGGAATTTTCTATAAACCTGACTTGTACTTCCACCTTGTTTCTTTCCATTCTTTCAGTCACATATTCCTCAAGGATAATTGAACAACATATTTGATAATCCTGTAGTTGTGCGTTGAAAATAAGAGTAAAGTTATTCTGTTGAAGATTCTCTGTAAGAATGTGCCTCAGAGGACAGGCATATGGCTTACACATTTCTGTGGGAGCAAAGGTGCCGAATCATGCTTTGAAATTCAATTACTATTAACTAAAACAGTATTTTGCATTCTAAATTATTTTAGTTTTTATGTTTCAAACCATTTGAAAACTAGTATATCATCTTGACTTTTCTGGTATAGTTGTTCTTCACTTGCAGTTGTCCTTCCTTCCAGAAAAAAACCTGAGTATCAGATTAGAAAATGAAACACACTTCTCCAGTATCCCATCTTGTGCCTGAGATCATTTTCAGTCTTCTGTCTGCCTGACTGTAACTTTGGCTGTTACTAAAATGCACCTTTTTCAAATGCATCCACACTACTAAACCAGCCACGCTAAACATACCACTGTGAGTATTTATAACATCACTATTTTTATGCCTTTTCTCAGTTTTATGAGCAATTACTTTTTATCTTCTTTCACATTATTGAATAGCACTGAAACAACAACAGGTACCTGCAGGATGTCTTTTAAAATATTGGCATGGGTTGTGGCTTTTCTATTTTAAACAAAACCAAATCCTTTCTTATATTAATAATTATTTATATATATCTTAAAATGTTGAATACATTTATTTTTATCAAACACACTTTTAACAAGTTATAAAATATATCACAAGAGCTATTTTTCATTTACTCTCTGTAGTTTGCCTTTAGTAATCCTTCTGTATTTTACATTTTTATTGATTTTAGTTAGTTTTAGTTAGTTTTAGCTAGTTTATACATGATTTTGCTTGGAATCAGTATGAGGCTAACTGACAAAGACTTAGGCTATTTATCCCATTTACTTTTAAAAATATTGGTAAACTATTTTCATTTTTTCTAGTCCCCTGGAAACTTCCTCAGAATTCTGAGACTGATTGGAAATAATGATTAATTGATAATTGAGACTAATTATTTAGAAGAGTCCTCAAAAAACCCCAATATTTTCCTTAAATAAAAGTTACTCAATAATATAAATTAATAAATCTTAAATTCAACAGCTGTCATCTAACATAGATTTAAAAGGTGGAAAGGAACAAATTTTCTTGACACTGTAAATTAGAGTTATGCAGTTTTGCTTCCAATGACAGAAACATGTATAGAAAATTTAGATATTTTCCATCTTATGCAGGCAATGTTGTTTTTTTTTAATTAAAACATTTGGTACATGGCACTGTTAAAATTTATTTCTTCCTGGTGCATTTAAATATTTGGTTGCATTGTCAGAATGAGAAACACAAGCACTGAAACTCTTTTTCCTTTGTATGTGTATTGGGTGGAAGTGTAAATGTGTTGGCAGCAGGGGGGCTGCATATACTGCCCCATGCTGGACACAGCTGATTCCAGCCAACTCCAATAGACACACCGGAGGACACAGATGAGCCCATCAGCTAAGCTGGTGGAGCTTCTGTTAAAACATACTTAAGAAAGGGTAAGACCACTGCACTGGCAAAGGAGAGGAAAAAAAAGTGAGCAATGGCAGAGGGGGCACTGAAGTTAGAGATGGGGAAGAGGAATAAAGAAAGGAGGAGAAAGAAAAAAGAAGGGAGGAGGTGGAGGTTCTCCAGGTTCTAGAGCAGATATCCACACTGCAAATTGTGGAGGACAACATGCTGGAGCGGATGGATATTCTCTAAAGGTACTGTGGCCTGTGGTGGTCCACACTGGGGCAGATTTTCTCCTGAAGGACTGTAGCCTGTGGAGAGGGCCTGTGCTTGAGCGGGGGAAAAGTGTGAAGAGGAAGGAGCAGCAGAGAGAAGCCATAACCCTCCACCTCCTATCCTCACTAGGTTGCTTGTTGGATGACATACTGGAGTTGGCAGTGAAAAAACAAATTGAGCCTGGGAAAGTGGTGATGGAAAAGTATTGTTTTCACGTTTGTATTTTTGTTTCTCACTACCCAAATCTACTTTCATTGGTTATAGATTAATTTTCCCCAAGTTGAATCTGTTTTGCCTGTGATAGTAACTGCTAGGTGATCTTCCTGTCTACATATTGTCAATATTTCTTGTTTCTTTTTTTTCTGTTTTTCCCCCTGTCCTTCTGAGGGGGAGAGTGAGTGAGCAGCTGGGTGGGAGTTTAGTCATTCGATGAGGTTAGGTCACCACAGCATGTTGTCTCAGGAAAATAAATCCTTGCTGTTTTTCTGGTTGCATAAACTGAATAAGAAAAATACTATATTTTAAGTAGACTTGGGTAAAATGTGTTATATTTTTACAAATTAAGTTATGTGTGGTTTGTATTCCACTGTAAAACCTATGCCTGCTCTTCGTATAGATTTCAAGATCCTAACTGAAATAATTCCAATAGAAGGTTTTGTTTTTCAGTATCAGTGAGGAAATAAAATATATTAAGATTAAAGGCTGGATTATGAAAACACAGTTTGCAGGGAAAGGAATTATAAAAATCCTAAAGACTGAATTTTGAAACAGTACTTGAGTAGAGTCCATGAGATGCCAAAACTACGTAGAGTCCTGCAAATAAGGTAGCAACTTTGAGGAAAAAAAAAAACTGTTAAGTTTAATTCCTGATAGGATAAGCCTGGATCTTTGTGGTGTCAGCTGAGTACTGAATGTGTTTTTCAAGTTCTCCTTTGTGAAGTTAGCACACAGTCACTTTGCCAGGCACGAGTGAGTAGTTCAACTAAACTTGGCTGAAATGTGTCTACATAGTTTATAAAAGGACTATCTTCTATATTCAGAAGGTTTCAGTCAAGGCCAAAAGAGGAATAGTGGTATTTTTCAATTATTGGTTTACATTTTCTTTACTTCAGGGTAATTCCCTGGAAGGCATAGCCAAAGTTGTTGCAGTGCTCCTTGATGTTGCAGATGTGTCTTAAAACACACCCTAGAAACTGGGCAAGCTCCACTGTGAAGCTACTTGGACTATTTTTCTTACTACGTCCACCTTAAATTAGAAATTTGCTTAGGATTACCAGTCAACATTAAACTAGTGGTTTCTCTGATCCAATAGCATTTTTAAGATCATAGAGTCTAGGGGTACTGGAATCACTTCAGTTACATGCAACTCTACTCCTTCATGTTAATATTAATTTAAAACTCCTCTATCACAGTAATAGCTAAAATAAAAACTGTAGTCACAAGTTTTGTGAAAATTAGCCCTTTTAGATAGTCTTAAAAAAAGACATTCTGTACATTTTTGATCTTAAATGTCAGCTATAAAACTCTAAAATTCTGAATAGCTGATACACTGTATGCCCATATCCCAGTTTAAAAATGTGAGAAATTCCAGTCAGGTTATAAATAAATAAAGAGGAACATGATGTTTACCTTCCAAATAAAACATACATTATTATGTGTATGATATAAATTTCAAATATTTATATACTTTTTCTTAATGAAGTTAAAATATAGAGTGTGAAATATATAAAAAATAGTAAGGGATAATAATCTAATTCATATGCATCAAACATAAATAAATAAGACTACATAAATTACAATGTAAATAAAACCTAGATATCTAAGTATGAATTTAAAGTTCAAAAAATTCATTTTTAAATTTAAGGAGGGATGGAGCTACCCAAAACTAATATGGCAAATTATGGAAACCTAGGACTTGAGCTCAACTTAACCTGGGAGTTTAACCTAATTTTAGCGATTTGGGTGCAACACCAAGTTTGCATTAGCTTCAATAAAAAGTTATAATGAAAAAAGGACAAAGACATAACAGGATCTGACAGTGAGTAATTTAATAATCGAAAACAAATTAATTACTTGTAAAACTGCACTCTAAGAATACATGACTTGATGAAAATGTAGAACCCTGGAAGCAAAGTGGGTCATGGTATAGTGCATGTACACAAAGTACGTCATGACAGTAAAGGTTTCTATTTAGAAGAAAAGGAAGGAAGGAATCTACACAATGCAAATAGAACAGCTATGGAGAAGAGGAGTAGAAAATGATGTGGAAGCAAGGGCATTTGCAGACCAGTGCTGTTGCAAGGGCCAAGCCTCTTCCTGGAGTCTGAATGAAAATGAATGAGTTGCATGAATAGGCAAGGAGTTACTCAAGTGTATGTGTGTGTGTGTGCATACTGATATAAATATATGTTCTTTATGATTTAGGGAAGAAACCAGTATTTAAATTTAGCAATTTAATCTTACAGTATGCTAATCATGATATAGATAACATACCAAATTTACCAATATCTAAGCAGAGCTGTAAATTGACATCTGTGATTTATTGAGTAGGGTTATTTATGATGCTTACGTGTTTCTTCACAATGCCTTTTTCTTTCCTAGGTTTTTTTCATTCACACAAAGCTATTTATAGACTGGAAGATATTTTGGGAGGAAATTCTGTCAAGAGAATTGCTAAAAGCATAAGGAAACAATTAGACGTAGTTTTCAGTAATTTAAATTTCTAATATTTGATTTTTAAATGATGAAACATCCAATAACCCAAACGACCCTACACAAACACATACATGGAATAAATTATTTCAAATGCAAGCACGAAAATTATTTGTTCAGCTGCTCTAGTGACTAGAAGGTTAGGAACAAAAGCTATTATTGTTTGGTGTATTTTTTCACAGGAAATAGACAGTGGCAAACATACAGTAGTTCAACACATGAGATCAGAGACACAGTTTTTATAGTAAACTAAAACCAGATGTTGGAAGGGCTCAAGACCTTTACAGAAATTATTAGTTATGTTTGCCTTTGAAAGCAAAGAAAGTTTAGGGAGAGTCATGTACCTGATTAGGAAAAAGACAGGTTACAAAAGCTATGAGTATTAACTCATTCAAGAAAAAATATTTTCCATACAGACTGTCTATTTTATATATGGCAGTTACATACATAGGATTTGAATTTTACTTTCATTTCATTTTTAGATGATTATGCTAATTTCTTCATACTACGAAACAACTTCAGAAATAAGAAAAAGTTTAAAGACTTTAAAACTGAAGACCAGAATTGTGTGAGATGGTACTAAGCCCTCATAGTTTCAATTCCACCATGAATCGATACAGAATTAAGCATTAGAGAAGACATTTATTTTAAGAATTTATCACAGAAAATTTTAGAAGTATAGTACTATATAGGTAGTATGTAGTAGTGTTGAAGTCTACCTGTGTTAAGGCATTGATTTGCTTAAACAATAGTAATTTTATTTTAGAGCAGGATATTCTACCAATTTCCTGGTCTTGATCCAATCTCTGTATCTCTTTACTCCAACCAAGTTTTCAAAGTTAAAGTTTTTGTACTTCCAAAAAACTGTCTTGCCTCGTCCATCAACAGGCTTTTGGTTCCCTTGTTTTCTTGTTCATGGTTTTAGTGATTTCGCTTTGGCTTAATGACTTGCTTATTCAGATCATCTTTTGCGGACATTGAGCTACTTTTCCTAGGAAAGCCTTTTTTCCTGAGAAGAATTTGGTGTGTTTTTTTTCCTTATCCTGTTTCCACAAGCTGGATATGGGTTTAAAAACTTAGGTACCCATTTTATTTTCAGTCTTTTGGTAGTCCTCTACCTTTAGATCTATGGAGTCTTGAAATTCTGGAGCTGGGAAATTCTGAAATATTGCAATGCTGAAGAGATGAATCTGTAGATAATAAGACTCCTCACTGGAATCATTGCAAGAGACCGTAATACCAGAGAAGCTGCTGGAGATATAGTGACAGTGAAAGGGAAGAATATGTTGTTTGATTTTTAACTCATAATTTGAAGGCTGTTAGGCTTCTTAAAGTTTCACATATATTAAATACATAAACAAAACATATTGCAAGTTAAATGACAGTCATCTTAATATAGTAGTGGTAATTAAACTAAGTTAAATTATATGAATTAGCTCTAGAAGGTTATTTCTATTAGCAATCAGCAAAAACTAACCTGAACTTAAAGTTTCCTAAAGGTAATACTTAGTTGAACCTCATCCTGTTAAATACAATTCAAAGTGGAAGAAAACTTTGAGCGGAACTTATGAAATTTGCTTTACTCTCTACCCACTTGCAGGTGCAATCCAGTGCAAACCCGAACAGAGAAAAAGAATGTCTTTACACCTTCCCATCATAGTTTCAAGTATGCAGTTTGAGTTCAGATTGAAAATAAAATACTCAAGCTCACATAAAATTCAGATACTAACACATACAAGAAAATGTGGACTAAACTGTGCTAAACAGATCTCCTAGAATGACTGTTAGTCTTGTATGGTAATGCTTAGGCCATAAGTACAGTTGGCAACTTCATATGTTGTACTGTCTGTTTAACTAAATACTCATAATTGTGTAAATAAGTAAACACTAAATGTGTAAATACGCTTTAGTGATATTCAGTGCTTAAACTTTTGATAGTGACAAATTTCTATTATATTACAGTTTTATAAAATCTTACTGAATATCCGTAAGAAGCTATCATACATCATAACATTGTATTTAGTTAAAGTTCATTTGTGACATTCTGCAGTTTGATCTACATTCTGCACTGTGAGTAATAAGGTAGTATACTGTAACTTACCATCTCTTATAAGATAAATTAAACTTGTTTTTTATGAATTGGTGTTTTGAAACTTTTCTTATACTGATGGTCTATTTGAACATAGAGGATTTCCAAACAGGAGTGTCATCACATCTAAGTCCTTCGAATGTAGGGAAGCTTTCTGAGAAAGGAGTCTGTCTATATACACTGCTAGCTATGTTACAAGGCCAATCTTTGTCTCTACCACCATACAAGTGTGTTTATTTGGTGTCATTTGGTGATTTCTTTTACCAAAAGAGCTAAGACAGACCACTGAAAATGAGGACATAGATTTACATTGAGCTGGGGAGAGGCTACCTACGTATGAGAGCGTATATGACAGCATGTATTGTAAAATGTGCTTGGATCTACATCTTCTCCATCTATTTACATTGTTATACTGTATATGAATGAAATATATACTGCTTCAATTTGTGGGATAAGCCAATGTTTTAATTTTCTGTTGAGATTTTATGGAAACATTACACAGTTATATGTATCTTTAAATGTTCCTGCACATACTTCCTGAAGTATTCAACACAGAGTGATACTGGAAGCGGAATTCTAAGCCAGATGAACCAAATACTTATCCAAATCTTTTGATGTTGATATAGATAAAAATGAACAATTGTAAGAAAAGAGAAATTGTTTCAGTCCAGTTCTGCTAGGAAGGTGTAAACATCACAAATTAAGCCACAGTGATAAATAGTGTTTTTAATTGACATCCTTGCTGATTGTTTTAGAGAGATAAATGGTCAAAGAAACTGAGCTACCCTCTTGTACCTAGAGATGAATCTTCCAGTGCAGGATTAATGTACTTTTCTTGTGATTGTTTTCTGACACTGCTGCACAGAATTAACTGATACTGCTTACTGGTAGAATTCCTCTTGAAACATATGAGTGAAATAAATGTGCAATGGTTAACATCTAGGTAAAAAAAAGTCTATCATGTTTGTTAATGGAATACAGCAGCAATTAATTGTGTGGCTAATGCGTTAGGTAGGAAATGTCAGCAAATGAGGTAATAAGGATATGTTACATCAAGCATCCTTGTAAGACATGTGTAAGCTATGGTGTACTTTTCAAGACACTTTCAAAAATAATTTAACAGTAGTGAAATTCAGGTGATAGTGCAATGTAAAAATGAAGTAAATATAATCTTAGTCAGTAAAATAAGGTAAATTATCTCCATTATAAAATAGATGGCCAGCAGATACAGTTCGCAAGTTCATATGTACTTTTGATTGTTTGGGGATTAAAAAAAGATGTTTAAGGATGATATCACAGAAGAAATTGTTTTCCTGAAAGAAGATGGGATTGATATATACTATTTATTTCGCCTCTACTAGCCAAAAGGATCATAGAATCATAGAAAGTTTTGGGTCAGAAGGGTCCCCTAGAGGTCATCTAGTCCAACCCCGCCACGGCGAGCAGTGACACTGCTAACTAGATCAGGTTGCTCGGAGCCCTGTCCAACCTGATCTTGAATGTTTCCAGGGATGGGGCCTCCACTACCTCTCTGGGCAACCCGTTCCAGTGTTCATGTTGTTGGACTGGTGAAAAGCAATAGGAGGACTTTGGCTCTGGTCCCTCCTCCCATGGCGTTTAGTATTGATTGTGGCACACACAAACAATGACACGGGTGAAGAGTGCAATAGGAATATCTATACACGAAAAGGACAACTGTTTCACACTGGCTTTCTTTTTTGTTTAGTTGTTTTTAGAGGCCACGTGCTCTGACAGGGGCCAAATACCAAATATAATGCTGGCAGTGGGATTTATAGAGTGATACCAGTTATTCATGACATGTTTTCAGTTTCTCATGACATTCTGCGTGGTGAAAAACACCCTTCTGAAGTTAAAAAATTTCAAATAATCCTTGTGGAAAGGCAAGGGGGAAAGCGCAATGATCAGATATGCAAACAGAGCCCTAACAAATTCTTACGGCCTCCCATTATCAACAAGCATTATAAAACACAAAGAGATCAGCGCTGTGGTGTGCCGACTGCCAGACCTCTCCTCCACCAAAGAGGCATCAACAAATTCTTCTTTCCTTTGTGCAGTCCATCTCTGTACCATTTCTGAAAAGCATTCTCAAGTGGATCTCTAAAAAAATCATTTCAGGCAGCTGCCCCAGCTTCCCCTTGCCTCTCAGGGGCTGTGTTGGCGTATTAGCCTGCTTCCCTTCAGAAGAAGTGACAGGCCAAAAGTCCACAGATTAAACTGCAGATGAGGCAGACTAATTGGTCTCAGAATCGAAACATATGGCTTCTTTCAGGTTCTTGACTTTTTAAATACTTGTTTAAAGTAAACATTTGCCATTCCTCATGAAAGGCACTTTTCTCCCTGAATCCTCTTGACCCTCAGCGACCTTTCTTACCAATTGCACATTGCTTTACCCTTGGGGATGATTAAACCTTGAGAGGCTTTTTTTCTCGTTTCTTCTTTTATCCCCCACATTTGTCTCCACTGAGGACTGGCTTAAGAACTGGTTTGAAGCAAGCTAGCCTGGGTCAGAAGGACAGAAACACGGCAGGCGTCCACCTGAGCATCCCACACCGGTGTCTGAGGCTGGGGCTGGAGGGGAAGGAAACTGCCATTTGTTGTCACTGCACTTTGTATTCAAAAAAAATGGACCACAAAAAATAATCACCGAACACTGACTCACCAAAGCTGAGTTTTCAAGGTGGTCTTTGAACCGTAAGGCAGCCGGACTGCCTTGTGTCCTGCGGGCAGAGGGGAACACCGGGACGGAAGGGTGGCCTGGGGCAAAGTCACCACTGAGACAAGACATCCTAAAACTGCGGCCGTGGCTGTTGTCTCCTCCGGGCTGACAGAAGTGATGGACTCCAGGCTGTCATCGCTGGTGAAGGCAGGCAAACCCTCCCAGTTTGCCTTCAGGGGGTCACCACAGGAAAGCTGACTGAAGTCTCTCTGAAATGACTTTACTCATAATTTGTGCTCTTGAAGGCACTCACAAGCCCTAGTGTGAATGTTCAGCAGGGTCAGAGCCTGTGCGAGGGCTGGGCGTTGCACAGCCTCTCCTGCCCCAGCACAGAGGACCCCGTGCTTGCTAACAGGACCAGGAGGAATCGTTGTCCAGCTCCAGGCAACAATTGTCCCAGCCTTTCTTTTCGCTCTTGTTTGCTGAAAAGCTAGAAGGAGATTAGTTCTTGTAAAGCACTTCATTTTCAAAAGCTCGTGCTGCCTAATGCCTCTGTCTCTCGAGTTAGATGTCGGCCCACTCCTCCCATCCTCCATGCACAACCAGAAACCTGCAGGGCTGCAGCACGTGGTCCGGGGCAGCGCAGAGGTGGCCGGAGCATCACCGCGCCCTGGCGTGCGGACGAGCGGGAGTCATGGAGGCAATGAGAGACGAAGCACGGATAGCCATGTGGAGAAGACATCTGTACTGGAGCGGGAAGTCCTGCCCTGGGAGACCAGCAAGCAGGCAAGGACCTGCGAAGGTAGGCAGAAAGATGTCGAGAAGGTAGTCTGTGCCTAGGGATGGGCACAGGCTATAGGAGGAGGCACACGCTTCTGCCAGCGATCCCTCAACCCACAGCTCTGGTAAGGGGTTCAAAAGGAAAAAGAGACATCCCTGTTATAGGGTGAGGGCTCTTCTTCACAAGGAGCTGAGCTGTGCAGGAATTCCTCATTCCACCCGCTTTGAATTAGGACCTTGATATCACATGTCCACAGGGAGCACCCTCACTTCTGCGGTGCTGGATACCCTGTCCTGACGGCCGAACCCGTTTCCAGTTCGTGTAACTCAGGATCCAGGGAAGGTACTTGGCTTGTCCTGTGACATCTCTGCTAAGCAGTTTAACCACTGTGCTATGAAGTCTCAGTTTTCTGATCTTATTAGTGTTTATTTACTCTTGAAGAGTGGACTTGCTTCCAAGGAAGAGCTCACCTCTGATTCCCACAGCCTCAGTGTTACATCTCCCACCAGATCTGGCTGCTGATCCCTTTTCTGAGCAAGGTAAAACAGGGCTTTAACGCTGGGTCTGCCAGATTGCAAGAGAGTGCCCTAAGCTAGGGAGGGAAAACAGTGACAACAGCTGCTTTGTTCCTAGGAGCCCTCTGAGAAGACGAAGTAGAGCGTGTCCTTCAAGCAACAGACAGGGCAGAGCAGAGTCTGAGCATCCCTCCAGGCCTTGGGCATTCATCTGGTCTCTGTACAGCTCGGCGGTGTCCAAATGTAACATGCCCATGCCCACGGAGAGCGTCTTGGGTGTTCAGGGGCATTTTGGTGTCAATTGGTCATTCAGCATCTGAGCAGATGTCTAACTCCCGATCAACAGAGATGTTGATTTCAGGCATCAAAGTGTCTTTTTTGTGGACCTGCTCTTTCACAGCAGTGAGCAGGCGTGTTTTTCTGCTAGAAGCACGTACTCACTTCTGTTCTCTCTTGTTTTGAAGTAACCCTGTTTGTGAGTCCTGGTTTAGCAAGCAGACTCTTACATTAAAAATCATATTTGTAGAAGAGGAGATAGTCTTATACAACATTGCTGATATTGGGAGAGTTTAAATGCATGTGTTGCTTTAAATAGATTCAGTCTTCAGAAAAATACTATTTAGATGCTTATTTGTTGAATCAAGGAATAATTAGGACATAGTTCAGTGAGCAATGCCTTATCCTAGGATTTAGAGCTAGAGGCTGAACTCATATTTATCAGACTCCCTCAGGACGATACTCCGGTCCCTTATGTCCCCTCGATCTGTAAAATGAGGGACTGTCTCCCAGCTGTGCCCTAGGTACAACTGAACCGGAGGATGTGATATAACCAACCTGGTACCAGAAAGGATTTCAGCTGACCTTAAACACAAGAGTCAACGCAAGGCAGGCTGAAGAAGGCTCTTGAAGAGCATGACCAAAAGTGAGGGCTTGCTGTGGCTTAACTGAGTGTCTTTATCAGCTTATTTGTGAGTTTATTTCATCTGCAATATCTCGACTTTGGTGCATATGGCCACACAAAGCAGCAAATGCATGTCAAATATGTTCATCTTGACGTGTCAGCAGGTTGCACAGCCATTTTACAGGGAACATTTCTTCATGGAGCTGAAGGTATGCATGCTTATGTTTATCAGCTATCTTGGCTAATGAAGTTATCCCCTCAAAAGCTTTATTTTCCTTAAAGGATCCAGCCTGATTACATTAGCTGAAAGATGGCACAACAAATACATTGAGAACAATGTGTTTTGAAGGTTAGACCTGTTGCTATAAACCTGAAAATAGAAAGGTTAGCATTTGAAACTTTCTATGGCGTGCAAAAGTTTACAGCTGGCAGACTGCACTGCTGAAAATTAATCATTGGAAAAGAGAAGATAAATCCCAGTGTCATCTGCATGAGTGATAGAAAGAGACACATATGGAGAACTGCAAGTCCCAGGAGGGAGACCCAAGGTATAAATATTAAACAGGTTGTGCATTGAGCAAGACAAAAAATGTTCATCTATAAATATTATCTTGCATTAACATAGCTCCTGGAACCAGGTGGGGAAAGCTCTCTCCTGCCTGCTGATAACGGTTCTCATTTTCTGCGCAGGTGAGATGGAGATATGCATAAACTTGTCTCTGGCTATATCTAGACTGTGGGTCTGTCTTGGCCCTTTATCTGTATCTCGGTCTGGCTGGAGTGAGCTGTAACTCCTCGCAGCCTGCGTGCCTGGCTTTCCTGCTCCGACATTTGGGAAAATTGTGCGTGCCCAAGCCCTTTTTGGCAAGGAGTCTGGGAGGGTGAGGGGGGGCTGAGGCATCCTCCCGTCGCCTTGCAGGGGGTCCAGGGAGGAACCTGATGAAGAGCTACGCAGCAGGAAGAGCATCCTGGACCTCTACAAGAAAGAGTTATTATCCTGGAGGATTTTTATAGAAAAGACTACAGTTTCAATCTGAACGGAGGTTGCATTACTCATTCAAATATTGAGGCTGCCACTGTATCTGCTGGATGAAGAAGTTGCAAAAGTAACTTCCAAACCACCTTGGAAGTAACACACTAAAGACGTGCAAAGCGGTTTCTTCGTCTAAGTTATCTCTTTAGGTGCAGATAAGAAATTCCTTCCTCCCCACGCCCACCTCAAACCTCAGCGTGAACCCTCAGCGAAAACAACTCTCCCAGTCTCCCAAGAGGTGAGGCAACTCCTCGCACCCCACCCTCCTTTCTCCTCCAGCACGGGCTAAAAGCTGAGGATTGAAATTCCAGGGAAAGGGCTGCTCTTTCTGCCATGACTGCAATAATCACAGGGGGTTTGCAGATGTAACAAACACCCTTGGGAAAAAGCACGCAGATGTCCACTTGTTTGCAGAGTGACTAGACTTGATAATTTGATCACAAGTTTGACCTTGCTTTCACAGCAGCTCCTTTCATTGCACGGCTGTGTGGGCATTTCACTTCCACGTGCAAGGTGGCGAGTGCCAACGAGCATCACTATCCCCTTGTTCACACCTATGGGAGGACATTTGATGTCTGACCAGGAGTCAAAGTGATGGCACTTCATCGTCCCCTGCGTGTTTCAAAGGCCTCTGGGCACCTGAATTGGCTCTGGAAACCTCAGCCTCACCCCAGTTGCTAGCAGTGACATGAACATATTTATACACACGTTCTTAAATCATAGGGTTCGGGTGATGCTGAGTGAGGAGGAGACCACCCGCCACTGGGGCTGTCACACCCCTGACCTTTGAGAGAATTCTGCTTCATCGCAGAGGACTGGGCTGGGAGGGAGCTCTCCTGATCGATGTCAGATACGTACACATGGCTTCCCTGACATCATTTGGCAATACAATATAAACATAAGACAAATATCATGGAAAAGGCATGAGGCACACCCGGACCCAGCTGCTCTGCACCCTCGAAACAGAGCATAAGAAAAGGCTGCGTAGCTGGGCTCTTTCCATTAGTTGAAGTAAACACCACTCGAGCGAAAGTAGGAGGGAGACCTACCCTCTATTGAAATATCTGAGTCCTTTCTGAAATGGAGATCTTTCAAATGTTTACTGCCTTTTTCTGAGACCCCGTTTACAGTTACTGTTAGTACCGTGCAGCAGCAGTGCCACCCAGCACCCCTCTATTTTCTCCTAAACAAGATTTTGAATGGGTCAGTTCCGACTCTCTTGCTGGGGGACCACACCTCACGGAAAAGACAAAAAGCAAAGTTATGTTATACCCTGAGACTATTTTATTTTAGTGGTAAAAAACTTTTCCTAGCTCACTTTTAAAATTGATGCTGTTATAGTTGTCACTTTGTCTCAGCTTTCTCACCTCTCTTAAAAGAACTGGAAAGTGAAACATATTTTGGCTATTCTGGTAATTGGGGAATCAACATATGAAGCAGACCGGTACTTCTTCTCCAAAGAGTGCACCGCCCATAGCTCAAGGGCTGATTCCTGGGCTGAGGGAGAGATGTCTAGGAGCTGCCATCTCACCTTTCACCCTTTGAAATTCCATCCCCGGCTGTTCTCTGGGCCACTGACCGCAGCCCATAAACCTCTGTACAGAATGGGATAAATGGGATTAGCAGGAATACTCACCACCTCTCACATTGTTTTCAAATTAAGGTGGGAAGAATATGCAGAGGATTCTGAGCCCACGACATGCTAAGCTGATGCAAAGCCAATGATCTTGTCACCTTCTCCAGCAGCAGCAACACTAACTAGGGCTCTTCTTCTCTTAAACTGCTGTAAACCACATTCTGCCCCACCAGAAATTAATAGCTTTTACT
>Ga0181612_143584_pt1 | contig 16992 bp, 7 predicted proteins | sample HoacroProtozoa21_FD_119630 | JGI IMG/M metagenome (GOLD analysis project Ga0181612, IMG submission 119630) | Hoatzin crop microbial communities from Cojedes, Venezuel. Combined Assembly of Gp0051906, Gp0051904, Gp0051908
TAATTTTGAACACACTTAACTTGACACCTAAATAGCATCTTAACCTTCTTTACAGCCTTTCCTACTAAAATAGTACAGTAATTATTATTCTCTTTCCCATGTAATACTCCATGTTATTTTCCATAAAGAAAAATATTGATTTATCTACTGTTCATTGTTTGTTGTTACTGGTAGCTTCCTTCCCCTAACAGCATTTTTTGTGACATTTGTCTGGTATGTTGGCATTTAAAGAAACTGTGGTTTTACTCTGCAAAACACTTAACTACTTAAATTTGGTTCTGCTGCAATCAGTGAAGTAAAGTACTTGGGTAAATGCTTTGCTGAACTAAGGCATAACTAAATATCATGAATTCTAAAAACCTAGATTTCCATTTTGTCTCCAAAAGCAAAGTAATTCTCTGAAAGGCCAAAATAAATCTTATGTAGATCCCACTCCAGTGTATGATAAATGTTTTTACTTTTCTTCATATATATGCAAATAAAAGTATATACACATATAAATACATGCAGAAAGATATAGATATTCAAGAATTAACTTTGACACAAAACAAAACAGCTAGTTTTTGTTCTCTCCCTTGCTCAACGATTTTTATGCTAAAAGAATTTTTCAAGGATACAGAAAAAACTATAAGATTAACTGACATGCATTTTATTTTATTAATTTATTTATTAATACTTGTACCTTTTAAACAGGATATTTTAAGGACTGTAAACATAATTTAGGCTTTAGAGCAATTTTAGACTTTCTGCACGCTTCTGTGTCAGATGGCAAGTTCTACAAAGTTACTATCCGTTTTAAATGGTAAAGAATTTCTAGTATCTATCTGTATTTCTGTTAGTATTTGTGGTTGACTTTTGTGAGACCTGTGATAGATGTAGAAGAAATTGAATTTGAATAATTTTTAAGTCATGCTTCTGCAGTTTTTAAGACAAATACTTCTTTCAGAAATTAGATAACACCATTCTATTAGCAAGATTTGCAAAGCTGTGATATGATATAGCACTACACATGTAAATCTGTTCCGCAAGTGTTTAGAATGTGTGATCATCCTTGTTTTTTTCCAGGACATTTTTGTCTGTTGGAGGACAATGGGTCAAGTAGCAAAAACTAAGCAGTTACTCCAATATAAACTTCTCAGTTATTTGCCATCTGCAGTTATTTGCCATCTGCAGCTATTTGCATTCAAAGCTAGGAGGATGGAAGACTAGAATCTAGTCCACAGATAGCTTATGAGATAACTTACTTGGGCAATCTCATGTCAAGGCTGCACCAATGGAAACTGTGGAAAAAAACATGCAACAATAAGAAGCTGAACAAAATAGTTGAAATTTCTATTTTTTCCTTTCTCCTCCTATTTTAATTCCAGGTTGCTTATTGCTAAACACAGAGCACAAGAAATCTGATGCACAGTAATGTAAATTCAACTTTCATGATGCACTGAAAAATGTCTTATCATTACCATGATCAATGTATTTCTGGATACAAGCGAATTTATAGCATTTTGAAATAAAGCCCTAAATCCATTATACTTTTCCTACAGAAAAGTAAAGGCTGATTGCTAAGGACAACTGTAACAGTACTTTGGCGAACTACAGACCCCGCTTGTCATTAGTGGTCAGAAACTAAATTAGATCTCCCAATATATTTTTCTGTATATATTCTAAACAATCTTCTTGTTACTTGACCCATGTAATTTCAGAAAATAGGCTGAACACTGGTAAGTTTGACAAAGCTGCAGCAAACCAGACTGCTCTAAAGCTCTGTTTCTGATACATTCCTAGATTAAAATAGCTGGTAATTTACTTCCAAAGATATAAAATAAACAACTCATGAGGCATTGAAGTTGGAAGCACAACTCCTTCTGCAAAACTATGAATAACTTATTCACTAGTATCAACAGTAATTTCATCTAGATTGCAGTCCTTACATTGTAGGCACTGAAGGGATATTAAATACAACAGTATTAACTTCTACCTTTGTTATCAAACAATACCTCTTACTCTTTGAAATTGAAAACAATCACACAAAAATAAAAGTCAAGAAAGAACAACATGACCAAAATTAACTCTGCAAATCCAGAGGATATGGATAAGTGTTTGTGAGTCTATTGAAATACTTAAATGAAACACACTAAGCCTTAAAAATACAGCTAGATTATAGCCCTACTTATAAACTAAGAATGACAATTCTGATGCAAAATATTAGACCATGCTGAGTGAAATATGTTACACACTTGTTCGAGGTTGGAGGTCCATAAAGACTGTTTATTCTTTACCTTGTTCAGATACTTTTGAGAACTCAAAAGGGGAAAAATCAAGAGAGAGACAAACATCAAGTATTCAATATTTCACTATCAGCCACTTGGTTTCATTTAGTCTTAATGCATATATGCTTTGGTGCTTAGAAAGAAAGTTCCAAAGAGCACTGGGTGTTATTATATTGATAACCACCTCATATCCCCAGCTTGCGGCTCATAAATACTTAAATATATGCAGAATAGTTTGGAGAAGATAGTCTTCATTTGTAGTTTTAGGTCATACTAATGTGATTTTCTCTTTCAAACAGAACTAAATAGATGTGTCAGAAGGGGTGAAATTCTTAATGGAAGAGAACACAAATAGTTTCTAACCTGCTGGTAAGGTTAGAAATGTCATGGGTTGTTGTCATTACCACGGAACAGAGAGTTCTTCATCATTTCGAATGCATTTTCATATCCACAGGTAGTCAGATAAGTGACCATTACCACATGTAGCAAAAGGACAAACAGATGAGGTGCAGCTCATTCATTTTTGCCTCTCCTGTACACTTTCGTTGTTTTCTAAGTTTGCAGTCTTCTATTGACTGTATGATGGGAGTGGTTCACACTTTTCTTCACTGAAAAGACACTTTATGTGCAACAAGTAGTATCATGTCTTTTGGAAAGCTACTTTCTCCAAATTTAAACAAACTCCTTATTCATTTGGATCTTTGAGACAGTATCTGCCTGGCAAACTACTGATGTGGGCACAGTTCTGTCAGAGACTGAAGGCAGAATCAAAAGGAAGATTTGAACAAAAACCCCAAATATTTGATATTTCTCTATTATTTTTCATCAAGACAAAAAAATAGAATGAGGTAAAAATTTAATAAGTGAAACAGTAATATAATCAGCAAATTTATAACACTGACAGATCATATCAGAGTATCAATCATGAGTCATGATATGATCAAGGCAACTGACCCAACACATCATTCAAAATATTTTAAAGGAAACCCATCATGTTCGGTATATCACAGCTATTAAGAAAAGAATTCCTAGCACATTAACATTTTCGGCCATTGAAAATGACTTCAGTCCATTTTTGCATGCAGTTTATGCAATATGCCTCATATATACATAGACATGTATATAGCTTGAACAGGTAAAGTGCAGTGAATTGTGTAGTGTCCAGCATAAGACTGCAAACAATCCATCTCTTTGCACATCTGCTTACAAAATTATAGAGCAGGGAAGTCAGTGGTGTGCACAGTTCATACCCATGGTTGTTGCTGCCTAAGGACAGACAAAAGCATCTCTAACTAGACAACTGAGTTCCTTTAGGCACTAGCAGCATGTCTTCATTTAGTTTGATTTCAGTAAGTGAGCTTTCAACAGTGACTGCAGTGCAAGGTTGTAATTACGTCTCAGGAGTGGAAAGACTGAAGCCCAGATTCTGCAAAGACTTCAACATGTTCTTAGCTTTCTGCGCTGCAAGAAAACCTGTTCATCTTCATGAAAACACTGCTTCCTGTGTGCGCAAATACATGCATATGTCCTTGCTGGACTGGGGTGCAGGCTGGAATTTTATTTCAGTCATTTCACTGTGCAAACTTGCCAATTTCAATCAAATTTTATCAGTCCAGTAAAAATGAAAAATTGTTGTCACCCCTGGCTGAGACTAATGCTATGAACCCCTCACTGTTCTTCGCCCAGCGATAATTCTAGCCCAGAATGACAGTTTTCATACCACTCAAAAGACAGATCAATAGAGTAATATTCACATTGGCACAGATGGCCAGAGAAAGGCCTAGTGCACTGTATTTATTGGCATCGAGGTTTGATATTATCAGCTGTCACCAGTAACTCACACTGGAGATGTCATGGAAGAGTGTGCAGTGGTGGACACAGAATAACCCATCTGTTAGACGTGCACTGAATGACGGAAGGAGCAGAGAAGCAAGCTGCATAAAGGGACACACAATTTCAAGTTATATAGGACTTTACTCCTAGCCCAATTTGGTGGATGAGTGTTCCACTAACGGGGCAAAAGAGTCCATCTTTCAAACCAAAATCAGATTTTTAGGATAGGAGATTATCAGGGCAGAAAATGGACAATAGTTCTCCTATTTTGTCTGTGCCAGAGCCCTGCTGCTGCTGTACCCCTAGGAGAGGGGGTAACATTCTTGAGCCTGAAGTAACTAAGATGTCGGCCCCATCCTGTACCCATCAGGGGCTACTGCAAACCCATCTCTTCAGGTGTCCTCCTGTACCCCAAATGGGCTTTCCATCCCCAATCACCTATTCTCCTTCTTTTTCTTTCAGGCAAGTGATTCAGTGGCAAGTATCTGGAAGGCTCCCATGCATGGACAACAAGACCAGAATCCTGGGCATCAAAACACTTATTGAGAGAAGTAAGAAACTACAGTATGTTGCTTACGACCCTTAAGCTTATGACACTTCCACAGACTCAGAAAAGTTCTCATATTTCAAACCAAATCAGATCATCCTGCCAATCACTTTGATTCTCACTCTGAGCTTCTGCCTAGACCTTTCCTAGCACACACGCTGCACATCCACACAAGCACAACGCGCTTCCCCCAGCCTTCCCATGAAGACAAGTTACTCCATCCTCCCGTGAGAAACCAGAGTTTCATCCCTAGGTTGCAGGAGCTTTCTTGTTATGTCTGAATAGGAGTGTCCAGTGGCCTGGATTCCACTATGCCAATGCTAGGTACTGTGGAGGAAATGGGAAGAAATTCTGGGAAAGCTTTCTCCTAAGGAAACTTGAGATTTTCCCCAAATCAGCAGCTGACTTCTGCCTTCAGACATACATGTCGCTTAATGTGCACTGCCCGGGTTTTACACCAGGAACTCCATTTCAGAAACGAGCCTGCCACTGGAAGAACTCAAATATAACATCATAACCACGTACAAGAGAATATGCTACTAATCAAACATTTCACTGAAGGTGAACGTACAAGCAGTCTCATGTATACAAGATCTTTCTAATTGATTCTTCAGAGGCACTGAACTTTTCAAAAATATGCTAGTTTTGAAATGGAAATCACCTAGATGTGGTACTTAAGTTGCAGCTGGGCCACTTATCACGTCCTCTGCCTTATTGGTATACAGCAAAGTAGCTGGGTTGGAAGCATTATTCTAGCTCTCATGGTAGGCAGTGCTATCATTGTGGTCACATATAGAGTTCCATTTAAAAGTTCTGTTTTCACTCGTTATAATTTACTGGGGAAGATTTTATGGGGCGCAGGCAGGGAGGATGATGAAATTTTTGGTGCTTCACCTCTGCAAGTAAATTACTTGCTTTGTTAATTTGGAATACATATCTTACCACTGCTTGATTTGTAAGTCTGCAAAAAAGGATAATTGCTCTTGTTTCCCTTCACTACACCATCACTCTCCATTATCCACGCTATCCTTTTAATTTTTTACTTATTATTAGTTATAGAAAGAAGTAAAGAAAAGTTATATAACACTGTAACAAAACAGCAAGTAAGGTAGTTACAAAATGTAAGGAATTAGGGGACAGGTATTGCACCACTACACTGTAGTAAACTCACAGATGTGAATTTAATATTCACACAAAGAAAACAATGAAATTAAAAGCTTAGTGTAAAAACCTTAGCAGACCCTTATCCGTAGTTACTAGTAGACTATCTTTACACACACATCCTCTATTGCAATATCTCTAACCTTTTTTCCTCCTTAAATTATGTTATTTCATCAGGCTGTAAGGAAATAGCTGAAGCTCTGCTAAAACATTCTAATGGCTTGTAAGACGCTGTCGTTTTCTGTTTTACCTATCACCACTTATAAGTAAAAAGTTGTTTTATGCTGGTCATGTAGAATACATCTCCATTGCACGTTTCCTCCTTTTCTCTTCCTAGCTAATAACTTGGAGTAGGAATTTAAGTTAAATGGTTCTACACCTTGACCTCCATCTTGATGTGAACCATAGGTGGCAGAGACTGTATTAGAGTTGTCTCTGGGGTGTTATGCAAAAGACTTTAGTGCTTATATAGTAAAGAAAATTGTGCTTTAGTGCTAGACTGCTGGGTATGCATTATAATTCTCTAACTATTTTCAGCAAGGTGTTTTATGGGATTCAGTGCTTTCAGAAGCCGTATATTTGGTAGGAGGTGGCATTAAATTTTTCACATAAGGTTCATTATCTAGGTTTACATGTTAAATTTAAATTTTTTTCTTGTACTTTACACAGAAGTATGCCAAATGGCTGACAGAAAATCTAAATCTCAGACCCTGAAACTAAATTCCTGTAGGTTTTGTTTGGGGTTCTTTTAAAGAAATTGTCTAAACTGTGCAATTCAATATAGATGTGATGAAAAAAATATACCAGAGGAAAATATTGCCTCTTATAATCATTCAGACTTCATAAAACCAGTGAAATCTGCTAAAACCATTTCTGTTTTACTCAATATCAGTCTGGTGGTATTGTTCCAGACCCTTACACAGCAAAGACCTAACTTTAACATAATGGATTGTGGGGCTGGAGTTACTCTTCATAAAAGGGAAACCCTTGTCAAGAGCTGAAACTTGTCCTGTGAGACAGAATTCGTGTCCAATGTTACCCCATCATAAGTCCTTCTTTCAGTCTCACACAAGGGGAAAAAAGCAAGCCCTTTTCTTCTAGTTATTTAATTTCAGTCTGTGATTACATCTCGTTAAACCAGAGTGTGAGGTCTTTGGGAGAGAGATTGTGTGTGGGGATGTACCGGTACTGAGCTCAGAACCGCAGAACCAATGGTTCAGGTTGAGGTATTTTATGACATTCCGATATACATGATAAAGATGCTTTCTAGATCTATGTACATATATATCTACAGTCTCCAGCCACGTGGTCTTTCTGCGCACATAAATAGATACACACACACATAAACATGCCTATACATGCACACGTACATATCAGGCGAAGTATACCCATGAGGAGGAATTCCACTGAACAGCAATCCAGAAGCACAATTCATTGTCAGCTGTCATCGGAAGGATTTAAAATTTACCGAGAGACTTTTCCTGAATTATAGTTTAGTGTCTCTTTGTGTCTTTTAGTCCTTAGCTGTTAATGTACTGATGAAAGTTAAAGATTTTATATACACCATTGACACAGCAGAGCTGTTAATGCTCTGTCAAAAAGCAAATGCCTCTACTCTGCTTGCTATGGCATTCATAAATTTTTTTAGCTGCTTTTGATTCCCAAATCTTTTATGCTGAAATGCAAACCAGGAAAAACTCAGTTTGCTTAGGATAACGTTGATCTTACCCAGCTACGAGAAAAACAATTTTGTTTTTGTTATTGAACTTAAGAACGTAACGTTAAGCAAGTTCAAGAAAATAAATAAAGACTACTCCTTTTCTATTTCTTTTGGAAGCCAAAATTAGAGCTTTCTGCCATTTGTAAATTTTCATTACATTTTTTTTCAGATAAGACATTATTAAAATGAGTTGCACAGCTAATTCCTCTTAATATTCCATTAACTGTGCTGAATGCAGTTTTATTTGCATGTGCTATTTACAACCTACATGCACCAATGTTCTCTCCAGTTCATTTAACACACATTTAGATAGGAGAAAAAACATTACAACTACAACAGGACAGTGTAATTGGGAAACATACCCAACCTATCAGCCCAGAAAAGTATAGAAGTCTACTCCAAAATGGTTTAAGCTGACAAGCTAAGAGAGGAAAAAGACAGAAAAAAAAAAAGCAGACACTTTTTTTATACATTGATGATATATTTGTTCAGCTAAAGTATTATGTTTTTATTCTGCCTTTGATACAATTCCCATCATGCATTACCATTACCATAGCAGTCTGATTATAAAGTAGTAATGAAACAGGCTACTGAACTCTTCTGATACAAAATGCTGGGTAGTCATTGCCACCCTTTGCTGATCCATACTGAAAAAAAGAGTTCAATTTAGATGTTCATAATTCTTCTTGCATTCATATAATTCATATGGGAACATTATTTCTACCTACCTAACCTTCCTTCTTCCTCTACTTTATTTTCCTCCTCTCAATTATCATTCTCTCCCCAACCTTTCTCTGCTTTGCCCTGCGTGTTCCAGCAATATCTTCTTTTAACTACTCTTCTTAAGTGCGATTACTAGTCCAGAACATTTGGGTGTTTTATATCTAACCCAGTCACTTCCTGGCATACACATTTCAGAATTTCTCTGAGTCATTTTTAACCTTTGTTCAGCTTTTACTGCCAGGACATAAGTCTCAATACGTATGAGATGTTTTATGTACCATTAAAATACCATACTATCCTATTAACTTTCTTTATCTGAGTGTACCAGTTTTTTCAAACTACTTTGCAGAAGAATGGTAGTTTTTGCTGTCGTCTTACTAACTCTACAAATAAGAATTTCCCCCACTACCCCAGAATAATTGCATCTTGGGGTATTGCTCAAGCATGCACTTCAATATTACATTGCCACATTGCACTGTAATACAGGTGCCACACCAAGAGGTGGAAAAAATAACTTAAAACCTTATGCGCCACAGTTAGTCGTAAATAAAAATTAAGGGAATCCCCAAAACCATGATGGGGGACACTGAATCCCAGTTTTTAAGCCAGTTTAAGATTATCTTTCAGCATTTCCTACTCACATGGAACCCCATTTTGGGGAGAGAGGGAGGAGAGGCACCTACACAGGTGTATGCCAGTGACTCAGAACAAAGCAACTGAGTAACTAAAAACACCAGGTCTAGAAACATGGAACACTAATCATGATTGAGTTATAAAAAAGTCACTTTCAACTGTTTCATTAAAATCATTGCAAATACGATGCATAACAATTTGCTGTAGTTAGCTAAGACCCTGCAAAGCTGTGTCCTTAATAAATGAGGTTCATCTGTAGCAAATGGCTTGGTACAACACTGGCGTCTCTAATCAAATTTGGGACAGATGAGTTCCATAGATTCAGTTTATTTCATTAATTTACAACTGCTTAGTGCTCATGGTAGATGGTCAGATGATATTATTTGTGACAACACTAAATAAAATAAGCAAAAGAAAATGAGGCACATGATGTATTACCAGGATAAATCACACCACAAAATGTAGGGAGATGAAAGCCTACAGCAGCAACACTTAGCACACTTCATTTGATTCCCATCCGTCAGCTTCAGTGCCAGTGGCTCAAAAAAGAATGCAAAGGTAAATGAACACCAAAATATGATTTACAGCACTTGGAAAAGAATCACACAGAAATAAATCAAATTCGTAGTATTATTTTAGGCCAAGGATTATTCAGAATATGGGACTTTTATAATAATATACGGCCAGTGTAAAAACACCACAATACAAACACAGTTATAAAACCCCCAATATAATAAACCCCATCCATAGTTAAGCCTGTCTATATAAGGACTGGGGGTTTGTATTTTTTTTAGTAGATAGTTATATTCATTCCATCTTAAAGAGAATGCACAGTCACCTAAAATTTCAGCTGTGGTTTGTGATGCTGACTCGCCTCAGTTTTTGCAAACAAGTGGTCCACTTCTCTTTTTTTATTTTAACATCAAGACAGCCTTCGGAAGGGCTCACAAGTTGTATGCCTGCGGGTCATAGCTCTGAGGGGGTGCAGGCAGGGTGCCTTCACCAGCTAGGGAAGTTTCTTAGCCCTCACCAGCTCTTGTGTATCATGGTGGCTCTCCTGGTCAACAATGCCTCACGCCAGATGGAGCTACATGACAGACTGGTCAATTGTATCTTGTGCATGGGGCTACCAGCATGGGGAAAAACCTGGGGTGCTGCTTGCTAAGGGGTGAGGTGTGCAATCAGGAACTGTCGTAAAGCTAACAGAGCAAGAGATCTGTGTGAAACACAAGATCTGAAAGATCTCAGCACACAGAAAATGGATTTTTCCAACAGCCTGCTTATCCTGGAGCAAACAACTTGGCTGCTGGGAAGAGTCACGTGTGGCACACAGAAGGACAGAAAGCAGCAGGCATTTCCCAGACACACAGAAACAAGGAGCCATTTGTGCAGTGGCCTGTCCATCCTCCACCTTGCAAGTGACACCAGAGCAACAGCCCACACTACTGCCCTAGAAAAGTGCTTGCACATTGGCTCCACAATCCGTGGGGGAGGTTTTCTCCATCTCTTCTGACACTTTTTATGAGCCACTGTTGGGACATACTATCCTAATTAAACGCATAAAAGCCTTAGTAAAACCACCAGGTCTAAGAGAAATCTTAGGGGAAAACACAAATAACTACTGCAGGCTTGTCCTGCGTGAAACAGGAAGAAGAGAAAAGAAGCCTTTACATGTCCCACTGTATCCAGGTCAATTCTATCTAGACTATCCTCAAGTAGCCACTCTATGTACAGTTCTTGGACTAACAATATTTCACAGGTATATCAGCTTTCATTATTACACTAAGCTTAAAGTGTTGATTGTTTTTGCTTTCAATAATCGGAGCTTTTTTCTCAAGGTTAACTAGTCCATGGCTGCAGCTTGAATTTTTTATTCCCTTTTTTCTTAATTGCATGTAGAAGCAACACATTGGAATGATTTTTGACCACCTACTGCTATATCTCAGAAGATTTATATCCAGTACTTTTATTAGCAGGCTAAAAAGCAGCAGCAAAGAAAACCTTTGATGATAATAATGAAAAAAACCCTAAACCTTATTTCATACCTGCAACATCATTGCAAGATAGGTATTTTCCTAGTGTTTGCTCCACAAATGCATTTTATATTACTGAAACTTAAATTGTAATACTGTTGCAGTAGGGATGAAACATTAACAAATCTAGGCTACTAGAGCTGTATGAAGTTAAGATTATACATTTCAAAGGTTTAAATAGGTGTTTGCCTAAGAGCAGCAATCTCTATGGAAAACAAGTTTGAGAAAGAAAACACCAGTTGGATTTTCATTCTGTTATCATTGAAATGTCATGGGGCTTTTTTTGTTAATGACTGAATAAATCACAATTTCAGCTTTATATTCACAACATTTTCTCCTAGTTATTCCGTATTTGATGCAAAACCAAATGGCAGCTGAAGAAATACCTCACTTTACAATAACACGTAGAATCCGCAAATTTGAATTGGTCATGCAGTTGGACTAGATGAGCATTGTAGGTCACTTTCAACTAAAGTATTCTATTCTATTCATATTAGCTGAATTACTTCTCAAGAAAAAGCAACCCCACAATAAATGTGATTTAATTTATCATTACAGCTACAAAAAGAAGAATCTGGAAGATTGCCCATGTTCTTCTTATTGAGGTGGGAAAGATGAGAAGGGTGATCCAGGGAATTATAAACTCATGACACTCATTTAAGTACCTAAGAAAATTGTTGAGAAAGTCATTACGGATGTCATTATAAAGCACTTCAGGTGCAAATCATCATAGCTTTCTTTAAGTCTAAACTTTATCTAACATATGAGAATTTGTTAAAATGGTGAATTATGGGAGAAATGTTAGATATACTGTAACTTGATAAGGTTATGATTAAACAACTCTCAGGTTTATTACAGTGAAAGACTGGTAAATTTTACAAAACAAAGATAAAGAATTAAAGAATGAATCTTACAGCTTTTGGCATGTAAGCTACCAAGTATCACGTGGTACCTCAATGCACATTTAAAAACTTCCCTTCCTCTCCTGCCCTGAAGCAGGCAGTCTCAGCACTGTATGGTTGAGCCATTAGGTTTCTCTTAGGTCTTTATAACCCAGACAACCTTCCTTTAACAGAAATGCAAAGTCTTTTCCTACTCACTATGAATTTGGAGCAAATCTTAACACAGTGGCTCTCCCACCAGCAATAGCCGTAACAGATTTTTAAAGATTTGGGCATAAAAAACACCCAACCAAAACACCACACCAGCACCACACGCAGATATAAACACAAATTTAAAATTCATGGCTAGTGAGAATCTCTTTCAGTGCTTGTCACACCCCAGTATTATTTCCTACCTGCATAGAAAAGTTGAAAATAAAATGCTTGATGCCTGTGATTCAGTATTCCTGCTGTCAATAGAACCGACAATTAAATGTTGCACCAAAGAAGATTGATCTATATATACACAAGGACTAGTAGAAGCAATTACGTAGTTAGTTAAACTTAAGAGAATGTAAAAAAAACCCCTCCTAAGGTGGTTAATGCAATCTGCACTAGGTATCTGATAAACGTCTGCAGGCTGAGGCTCTTGGAGCCTGATTCTCAGCCCCTCCACAGCTTTTGCAGTTATTCACACCTGCAGAAAGCAGGTGTAAAGCTGGTGTTCAGATCTGGCAGTATTTACATCCACACAGCACAGCTGTGAATGTCAACAGAAATCAGCTCAAAGCACTCTCTCATCCCAGCTCATCTTTCAGTTCAACATGCTACTTTAAGACTGGAAAGCTGCAAAAGCCATCAACTTTATTGCCTTAAAACTCAATGTCCGTAAGAAGTTCAGAGTATACTTTAATGTCTTTCTAACTGTTTTAATAAAATCTGTAATTAACTAAATGCGGATCATAAATGTTTTGATGGTTTAGATAAAATGTGACCTGATCAATATATGTAAATGACTTGTCCATTTTGTTCTTGGAGAAAGCAACTGAGGTTCATAGAAGTATTAGTAACGCATGGCCTCACTATGGTTTCCAACAGAAAATTCTACAGGAGGAGAGCTATTTCATTGTCTTAACCATTAATATGATTTACAAATAATTCTTGCAGCCCCAATAAAATAGGCAAACTCTGATCTATTTTAATCTAGTGCATTAATAGTCTGAATGATACTCAAAAGCATGAGAATGGCAACAGCAGCAGCAGAAAGACTGGTGGGGTCCCAGGAGTTACTCTTCCTCAGTGCTCCTCCTGCAGCTGCCTCCCAGGGATGAGGCTGGAAGGCAGAGCTACCAGCATGCTCCTGCTGTCACCGGGACTGGGTGAAGTTGGAGGTTGGCCAGGAGATTTCATGCTCTGCTGCGTCTCCTTGGCACCCAAAGATGCAGCTGCATATGAAAGCGAGTGGTGAGGAGACCAGGCAGGAGTGGAAAACCAGCGAAGCTCACTGGAAACCCTGTGAGCTTCACCGTTGGGAGCTGGAGGTATGGAGCTGCGTGCAAGCAGAGAAGCCCTCTGTTCAGAGCCATGCAAACCACTCGAACTTTGACTGACGATATCTTTAAGAAGAATGACAAATCCTAAACAAACCACAGGCTGAGCCAATAAATCGTAACTTTATCTTTGTCAAATTATTCATCTCTGTCAATTCAGAAATTTTTGCACAACACTCTGTACAGTAACTGCTTTATTCATCATTACTGTCATCTATAGCTTGCTCATAAGCAACTGCGCACCAGAACTCAATAGTCTAAAGTCAAAGCCACATGGCACCTGCCCATCTTTAGCATGGAAGAGCATGAAGTCTCAGCCCATTGCAAATGCCTACTGAGAATTAAGTTGATGATTTCCGTGAATGTCTCCTATTTTCTTTACATTACTTCTCTCAAAAAAGAGGTGGAGAAATGACAAAAACAACAATGAAAAATTCATTATGAAAGTAAAAGGAATGTTTTCAGGTTATACAAATTGAAGGTAGGGGCTGTCCAATTCCAACAGAAACATAACCAAACCAGCCAGTGTTCCTATGAGTGGGAGAGCAGAGTACAATGTAAGGAAAAGGAAGGGAGTGAGAAATCAAGAGTAAAGAAAATATTCATTAATTCTACTCAAAATTTTGGAATGGAGGAAGGGAGCAGACCATTTCAAAATAAAGAGATCATAAGAAACTGTTATTGACCCCAAGGGATGGAGAAGAAAGCAGATCAGGAAATGTTTACATAGATAAGGGAGGTATGTAAAATGGCTGGTCTATTGCCCATGAGAGGTTTCTATTACTTCTCCAATTGGCACAACAGTGGGATCACAAAGAAAGCATTCATTTTCCTGGAGTTGGGACAGAGTCAACAGGTTTCAAAAGCTGTTCTGGAGTTAGTTTAAGGCATTAAACCAAATAAAATGGGCAAACATCTATAGTTTAGTGTTGAGAACAAAGTTTCAAATATGCATGGCTAAAACTCCCTCAAACAAAACACTATACAAGTAGTAAAGTTTTAACAGATAAAAATATAGGAAATCCTTGTTCAGATTAAATAATTTGAAATAATCCATAGCTCAAGTTTACTTTCAAGATCAGTGAAACTGGGTGCACTTCAGTTACAAGATAGTTTATAACTTGTACTTTGCTTTCATTTGTATTCATTCCTGATACAGTATTTTGCTTAAATGAGAAACAACACGTTGCCATTAAAAACTCTATGAATATTTGGTACTCTTCAGTAATGTTAAACCTGTGCTACCGGTCTTTCGATGCTAAAATAAACGAACATAAGATACTGTTGCTCCAAGGAACTTCAGAGATTTAAGTATGTAACTTCACGCAGTCTATACATTTCCAAGAGGCTCCTGAGAGCATCAGCCTTTACAGTATTATAAATAACATATTGGCATCTTGGCTGAATGCCATGATATAAAGTGAAGTATCTAACCTCATTCTAAGAGAATTGGGAGCATTCATGCAATGCTTGAGGGGTGGTAAATTGCAGGGAAGGACCAGTAATTTCTTTCAGCTCTTCCAGTTAAGATTCACAACTCCATCTACACTTTGCAGATACTTCTAAACCTCAGTTCAACAGATCCAAGAGATTCAAGTTAGATTCCCTTTCTTCCTTCTTCCACAAACTTTCACACATCCATACACTTAGTCCACTCTTCACTCAGTCTCCTGCCCTCCACACACACTCTTGTTCTTTGTCCCATTTCCACGCTGTACAAATCAGTCTTGTACAAACTTTCCAGATGATATTGCATGGGGACACAAATCAAGCACACAATATGTCTGTTGAGAACAACTGGTGGTCCCAACTGGCAAGTGTCCCCTAATTATCAACCTCAGTTACTCCTTCCCCCTCAAATCTATTGCCTCAAACAGCATTTTGAATGGTCATATTTTAAATTTAACTTCAGATTGAATAGATATTAATTTATGTCTCATTCCCTGCTCAGAAAAACTTTACACATTTGTCTCTCCTAATGCTTCACCACAAGGCAATCTTTTTGTTGTGGTGTTTGGCTGCTTACTAGGTGAGCTGGTAAAGACTGGGAGACCCATCAAGGGGAAAACACTAGCAGAAAAAATAATGAAAAAAATAAATCGAAAACTACATAACATTTTCTCTCACTGATGCACTGGTTCTTCATATCTGGCAAAGCTCTTCACTTCATAAACTGATCCAAGGCCATTAGCTGAGGCACTGAGTTTCATTTTAAGTTCAAACAGACCCTTGGCTATTACAGGGAAAGTGCTACAGTGTTTCCAGGCCTACACACCTGATGTATTTTTTTAAAATCGGAAAAGGAAAAAGAAAGTCCTAAGCTGAGTAATCAAGGAATCCAGGTCTAAGAAGAAAAAAATCCAGTTGTAATTCTGCATTGATATGAAACAATGTAACTGGTTTCTTTGATAAGTGTTGTTTTCCTTTCAAAGTTCAAGGCCAACTCCCTACTTGTTTTGGTAAAGTGAAGTGATAAATTGTGTTCTCATGCGTTGTAGTGATACATTTGCAGTTACTGGAAGAAATCTTATCTTGCAATTTACAGTACCAAGACTCAATCTCCCTTTGCCTGAAATCCTGTAAAGTGTGCTTAAATGGGACTGTCAGGCCTTTTCACTTGGCAGCTCAGGGGCCATATCCCTGCTGCAAAGGACAGTAAAGTAACGCACAGACAGTCAGAGAAATTATGAAATTAACCCAGCTGGAGCCCAGCCGGGCTCACTGCCAGGGCTAGAGACACCCCGTCTGCACAAGGGATGAGAGCTGCTGGCTACAATTGTGGTGACACTAGTGCAGTGGTAGCGTAGGACAGCATACGACAGGGTGAAGGTGAGTGGTGGGGACAAAGTGGCCTGACATCAGGTACCCCAGAAAGGTACCCCAGGCCCTGCCTGTGGCAGGGGAGGAGAGGAGCCGGCCTGCGCAGGGTCCCTGGCACAGAGCACAGCACAGGAGCTCAGGGTTCGGGAGGCAGTCGGCCGTCGAGGGCGAACAGGACTTTGGGGTTGGGCATCCCGTTACCTTTCTGCCTTCTCCCTGCACTGGAAATAGGGGTGGAAGATGGCTACTGAAAAAGGTGCAGAATAAGATTCTCGTGGCCCATTTGCCCCTTTTAGATGGGAAAAAAAAGAAAATTTGCAATATACTCAAATCATGTTCAGGTCACAGATCTTCACACTGTTTTACAACATAAGTCAATTATTAGAACACATATGTAATTTTCTCAGGCCCAAGACAACGATGCCAAGCAGATTCAGGTCCAGTTCTTAGATCCTCCCAGAAGTCTCCAGTCAAATAACATGAGGGGCTCTAATCTTTCAGTATTTTTCATACATTGCATATTTCAGAGCCTGGACCACTTTTCCAGATGTAGCTGCACCACAGGAAGGAATGACTGACTTACTCCTTCTGTGATGGAGTGTTTTTGGATATGTTGACCAAAACTGAAATGACTTTCTCTGTTCCTAGTGCTCACTGAACACTTACACAAGATCTTCTGTTCTTTATTGCACCCCTTTTTTCTCTCCACCCCCCCCCCCTACTTTTCTTTTGTTGGTGAGGTTGCCCTGTTCAAAATCTTTTATTCACTAAAATTTCTTGCATATTTCTTCATTCTGAATCTGATTTTGGTATTTACACTCCAA
>Ga0181612_104630_pt1 | contig 16991 bp, 6 predicted proteins | sample HoacroProtozoa21_FD_119630 | JGI IMG/M metagenome (GOLD analysis project Ga0181612, IMG submission 119630) | Hoatzin crop microbial communities from Cojedes, Venezuel. Combined Assembly of Gp0051906, Gp0051904, Gp0051908
TGTTCAGACGGAACTTCCTGTGCCTCAGTTTGTGCCCATTGCCCCTTGTCCTGTCACTGGGCACCACTGAAAAGAGCTTGGCCCCATCCTCCTGACACCCACCCTTCAGATATTTGTAGATGATGTCTCTGTAGATCAAGACATATCAGAATTTGGACACCTTAGTAACTTTGTGGAACACACTCAGAAAAAAAGGCAAAAAAAATGATATTATGAATAGATGGTGCAGCTCTCAAGTCTTCTGTGCATGACAGAGAGAATTAAGTGTTTGACAGGACCCAGCATGTGAATCGACTACAGTCCTGAATTCTCAGTTTGAGTGGCAAACATGGCTATATTTACACGAGGGAACTTTTCCACTGAACAGAAGGGATTTGCCAATCTTTTCTCAGAAGGGGAAAAATCCTCACATACTCACTTAATTATGTGTCTAAAAGCTTAGGTTATGTCAGATTTTAAAATTTTAGCTAGTACGATAGGTACATGAAGCTATTTTACATCCATTTGGTTGCTAATTCTTTGCAGTCCTTACTGCATTTTATATCTATGATGTGGAATACATACTAACATCCTTGTCAGACCAGACTTTATGATATTTTTTGTTCTGAAAATGTTTACTTATTTCGTCCTTCTATTTATCTTTTAATGATGGATAATGGCAACAGCAGGCTCCCCAGGGTCATGTTTTCAAAACCATCCAGTGTTTACAAGTGCCTTCTGTCAGGATCACTACTTTAGAGCTCAGCTGAAACTGTGAGGAGAGCACCTTGAGGTCATTCATCCTGGAGAAAATATTTCACAGTTACTACACCTTCTTTATCCAGGTAAAACATCTTTTGCTTTTTCTGCAAACAGACCACTATGCCAAACATTTCTTCGTGTCCAGCTGCTTTTGCTGTAAACTGCTCCTACAATATCACAAAACACTTCAGAAAGACGAATTTCCTAAAGAGAAAAGATAGAGATACAAGGCACTAACTCAACCCATTAAAGCAATGACTAGCTGACAGTCTAATTGCTTTACTTTCAAGAGAGCTGGATTTGTGAAAGCTACTCAATAACAAAAACAGAAACAAAGAGAAAAATAAAGCCTCTGATCTAGTAGAGACAATTCTAAATGACGGTAAAGTTGGACCATCACGTTCACAAGCCTGAGGCATTGTCAAACCTGAGCAAAGAATGGTCTAGAAATGGCAAGGTGAATGCACAGCAGAAATAGGGCATATGAAGCCTGACTTTCTTCATGCTTCATCAGTTCGAATCCAGTGTGATTGGTCCTGCTAACACGCATTGATTTACTCCTGATTTATGGCAGAGTAAATGGAAGCTGAATCAACCTCAAACAGGGGCTCACTGCAGAAAAAGTTACTAATCTTGGACTCTGCACCATTCACAGCAACAAAAGATGCAGGCCTGGGAGTGAAGAAAGTTGTTGACAATTGAAATATATGGGGGACCACAAGAGTGAGAATAAGCAGAAATTATTCTTTGTTTAATCAGGATTACATTAATGCCCAGATGCCCCAAATGTATTGCTAAGGCATCTGTAATTTGTGCTTTATGAGAGCTAGTACTTTAGGGAAGGAGAGAAGGAAGGGCAACAAGCTTTTCTGTGAATGCTGAACCTTCCAGTTCTAAATCTGGAGACACCTGGCTTGATTCCAAAACAGCTCACCTTCACAATGTCTCAATTTAATGCCTCATATAATGTTTATGTACTGTAATCAAGCAGCAAACTGACTAAGAACTTAATCTGTCATAGCAAAAAACATACAGATACTCTTTTTGCCTACAACTTTTTAAACGTTTTTCCCTTCCTTCTGTGACCTACGGTGAAGATCTAACAAGTCAAGTTTTTCCGGGAGCAAACACCAACTGTACCTCAAAGTCTGTAATTCTGTCAGAGTTCTCAACGGCTGCATTTGCTATCAGAAACTCCAATGTCTTTAAGGTCCATCTACTGTTGTTCTGTCCACGGTCTCCATGGACACTGACTTCCTAAGATGAAGCTCATGAAGTGGTTAGTTTTCAGGGGCATTCAGTATTGGCTTATTACCTTATGTCCCCTGCTGTTTCCACCATCTCGGAGAGAATGGTTTGACCCTGCTAAGTGTAGCCATCAGGGATGGATCTCTACAAAAAGTACTGCGGTCTAAAGGAAATATGGCTCTACAGTGATGCTGGTGCATATGCTGATCATCTGTACCACCGGTACTGACAGATATGATTCAAAAAAATTAATACTTCATAGCATGAAATAGCCCAAGGACCTTTTTACACCTCAGGCTTCTTTACAGCTGTTATACGGCTTGACTCACTCTCACTAAGCACACACAGGGAATGGCAATGTGACTACTGTGCTAGGAGCAAGGCTAACTGTATCCATGGGGATTTTTTAACAGCTGCATTCCAAGGAATAGTGTATGAATTCATGTCTGAGATTTTCCCTGGTTTTTATGTAATTCCTGCCCAGCCAAACTTGAACTGAACATGGCAAACATGAACAGTGTAAATCTGTCCCAGTTAAAGAGATGTTTTCTCCTTCAGTGGGTCAGAAAATATTGAGCAGGCTTAAAAGCTTGCCCTGCAAGATAAATCCAACCCGTGATTTTGTTTATTTCTTTGAAAAAACAGTAACTTGCTGAACTGTTATTTAGCAGAGATATTCTTGTAACAGGAAGACTTTATTATGGCATGAGTAGTTAATCTAAAGTTGAGTGAATCAGTTGCAGTGCAAGAGCATTGAAGACTTGCCTGTAAGAGAGCAGCTGTGGTTAATGACAGGAAGAAGCATTTACAACTCACTGGAGCACATGAATATTTTCCATATTTGAATCCAATTTTTTTTAACAGGAAGCCTGATTAACTGGGGAAAAAAATAGTGAAAAAAAAATCAAGGGAGGGATTACCTGCATCTACAGTGGCGTCTCACATTTTATAGGAGTAGTCTGCTTCCCCCCCCCCCATTTATACTGAATTTAAATGGCCCCTCTGAGTTAGGTGTCTCATAGAATTGCCTACCTTGTATGACAAATTAGAGTCTACCTAGCTAGGAATTTACGGTGCAGAAGTCTATTAAGCTTCAAGAAAAAGGCACGAATTTTAAACAGAGTAGACTCAGAGTAGACAAAAGGAGGAAACTTTTTACAATGAGGGTGGTGAAACACTGGCACAGGTTTCCCAGAGAGCTACAGGAGGCCCCATCCCTGGAAACATTTAAGGTCAGGCTGGACGGGGCTCTGAGCAACTTGATCTAGTTGAAGATGTCCCTGCTCACTGCAGGGGGGTTGGGCTAGATGACCTCTAAAGGTCCCTTCCAACCCAAACTATTCTATGATTCTAAAAGCAGTGACAAATGGGCCAGACCCATACCTAGCAGCAGAACTAGTGATTTCAGGAGAATCCCCCCATCAATTAGGATCAGATAATTTGGTCAAATAATCTTATTCTTCCCTCTTTTGCTCCATGCAAATCCTGACTCATGATGCATTTCAAGAGTCTAACTGTTAAGAGACATTTTAAAATTATTTCAGCATCTTTATTGGCAATATACTGGAAGAGTAACAGTAAAGCTTCACTTTTCACAGGACCATCCAAGAAAGAGCCTTTTTTGCAGGAAACCATCCTTCATTTCTCTCAGCAACTCAAGACAGCCTCCCTGAAGAGCTGCCCGCTATTCTGCAGGGTGTCTGAAAAGAGGGGAGATTGCTGTTAACCATGCCTCTCAAGCTCCATTGTTATCAGCATCCAAGTTTTCTTTGCCCATTTTCCTCTCACCTTTTACTATTTATATTTCCTCAGGCATAGATTTCTTGCTTTTTAAAAATGAAGACTTACCTGCCTCATGAGAAGGTTTTCAGCGGTAGAAAAAAAATTCAGAGAAATGTATCTGAAGTTTTACATATGTTAGTGTAAATTAAAGACACAATGGATTCACTTTTCTCCTGTATGTCTACACCTTCATTTTCCAGTAGACAAACTCACAGTATGGGAGTAGGCTGCATATAATTCCCCTCTCTACTGGTAGCTCCCCATGATGCCTCGCGTGACACTGTTAGTCTGTGTCTCATAAACACCATATCCTCCCCAGGTGTCAGAAACCTTAGATTTTGTTATTAACCCCCACTTCCTGTCCACTCTCAAATACTAAAATGAAGAGGGATAAAAAAAACGTAGGTAAATGCCACTGGTCTTAGTTTTCACTGGTTAAAACTGAGGCTTGTACTCGCATTAAAATTCTTCAGACATCTTCATTATTCCCATTTAAAAATCATGGATATGTTGATATTGCTTTCATATGAAACTGTAAAATAAAACAAGTCACAAATCCTTTAATTTGTCTAGACATTAAATTGAAATCCAGGTATAATGGGATTTAATGTAGATTGAATATCTCTGCTCTACTTCTAATATCACCAAAATCAGCTGAGTTACTGGCTGCTCCAAAGTAACTGCATAGTCTATTTAGCCACAAATGTTTAAGGAAAGGATGGATAGGTGCCAGAAAAATTCTCCTCCACAAAAGAAATGCTTCTGCAGTCTGACCAATTTCTCTGCAAGTCCAAAACAAAAATTGTCTAGATGTACTTTGTAGCTAGCTTCTGACATATACTACATTTTCACCTTGGTAAAAATACAAGATCAAAAGAGCAGAGCCAAGGGGTATAATTTTCTCCTCCTTTGTCACATCCCAAAATGTTAAGTACACGTTCTTTTCCAGCAGTCCTGACACAAAAGGATAAAATGAACAGTAGTGAACTTCAGTCTATTAAATGTCACCCCAAAAGAGGTAATTACTGTACGAACATTAAACTGATGCAGTCCTCTCCTTACGAGGTTCCTTTTTACTAGCTAAAGATATTACCAGATCTTAACTGGTGTGGCAGTGAAATTCCTTGCAGCTGCAATTCAAAGACCTCTGAAACTTCACCTACCAGACTCTTCGAAACAGTTTTGAAAAAATTAGGTGACAGTAAACCTAAAAAAGTCACTAAGCATACGTACATGGAGCATGTGTTAGAGCCAGAACTGCATTCTTTGAATTCGTTTCTACGCGTATAATCTACGAGTCACTTCTCAGCCAGTAATTACTGGTCTGTTCCTCTATGGAAATGTTTACTGCACCCCTGTCTGTGTCCTTACCTGTAAGTTTCATGGTGAAATACATATACATGAGCATCAGTGTGTTGCAGACTATAGGAAAATAGCGTCAGCAAGAGACATCAGCTGAGCAGTTCAAATTAAAAGCTGCAGGCAAACTTAGACTGCACATGAATCTAGCTCTTGGTTCATTCACTGAGGGGAAGAGAAGAAAGCCATGCATTTCAGTTTTTTTTAAGAAAGATACTTCTAAAATTCAGGGCTATTTGGACACAATCTGATTCAGCTTCACTCCAAATAAATACTTAACAGGAAATCTCTTTTCTATGATAGTTCCTTCATCAGCTCTTGCCTAAAATGTAGGAAAGGGAGAGAAACCCCCTGGAGAGTTGACAGGGATCCTGAGAATGGCTGCATTCATGTTACGTCAAGTGCAGCCATGAGAGAAGTCTTAAAACTGGGTATCAAAGGCGAAAGAACAGAAAGGGCTTCACTCCAGACACACCAAAGCACAAAGCCACAGTACTTCACATTACTTCAGTGCATGATGTCCTAGCCAGTGTTGTTCCTATATAAATTGACACAAAGCTCTTGTTTCTGCTTATATAGCATCTAACAGAGTAGAGGACACAAAAAAATACACTGACGCTGAGAGGCTGAACAAACCCTAGCATGTTTGAAAGGATGATCTACATTAGCTTCCAAATACTCATATATGCCTTTCCAAATGTAAAGCAGCTTATGTTTACCATGAATGAAGAATTTCTTTTCCCCCCCCCCGAGGAGCTGAAGAATCTGAGAAGTTACTTCAAAACAAAGCAAATGTCTGAAAAGCCACATATACACAAAAATGCTGTGATTTTAAGGTCATGTCATATCATTGATAAGTCCATCTCATCTCCAACAAAAACAGAAGGGAAGTCACACATGAAAACAGGCTACCATCTTTCTAACAAGGTCTCTAATAAATCCCGTATCCTCCCACAGACTTAGCACTTTCTTTTTTGCTCAATACTCAGAAGCCATTGCTTGTAAAATTATTCTTCCAAGACCACAGTTTTCTGCTTAACTACAAATTTTCTGTAACAAGTGCCTGTGAGCGCCTCTGTACTCACAGTGAGAAATGCATTTCCTTGCACCCTCAATGCAAATTCCATGTAGGAAACATCACCACAGCCCAAAAGTTGGGGAAAACAGGAAAGGGAGCATGTCACAAAACTGCAGCTCTCCAAAACCTTTCAACATAAAAATGAGCTTTCATATTTCTATTCCAACTTGACAGTTATTTTCTCCATTTATGTCAAAACACAAGTTTCATCCACAGTCTTATAATAGACCCAGTCCAGCTGGCACTGCTAAACTCACACAGGCTTGATGCACTAAGCTACCAACTCTGACATGAGTTACTGTCCCTGCTCCAAAGACTTGCTTTCTGCCAGAGCAGTAGGGGAAAAAAAAATAAAACAGACAGGGTATCAGTCTGCTTGTAAGGGTTTTATTTTTCACTCCTCAGTATTCATCAGCTAGGCATTTATTTGTTGGGACATTCACTGTCATCATCATGCTAAATTGACAGAAAACTGGGATTGCTGATTTATACCCATAGCAGAAAGATTCAAGAGCAGCAAGCAGCACAACATACAACTCAACAGCAGCACATAACTTCTCCACCCAAAACTTTATGGAGCACGTTGTCTGATCTTACGTCCCTCCCAGCTGCTGCTGTCCTGTCCTCTCCAAGCTCTCCGTGGGCTCCTGGGGCCCCACTCCCTTCCATCTGCTCAAGCCTGTGTGAAGCTTGGAAGCCAACCCTGGACCGGCACAGATCTCACAAGTACCAGTTCCATATAGACTAAGTTTTACAGCTGGTCTCCAGGATCTAAGCCAGAATTCATGGTCTGGTTCATCTGAGAAGACACCTTGCCAGCTCCTGCACTTGATTGTGGCTTAACAGAGCAGCAGCAATAAAAAGGTCATGACTGTCACTGTTCAGCATGCACATTTTACATGCTGAAATAGTTTTTGCAAGAGTTAACACAGACAGAAAAGAGTTCCTTCCTCCAGGATGCTAGCAAGGAAAATTATTCCCTTTACCAACATGTTGGCAAGGCAATTTTTTTTCCTCCCTTCATCAGTGCTTTCAGATTGGAAATTTTACTTGCACCAGGATGCTGGTCAGTCTAACAGCCCACAAGCATCTTAAAGCTGACATTATTTATTTGCCTGACAGTAACACTGATATCTTTCAATACAAGCATCATTAACTGAGTTAGACATTAGTAAGGATTACTTTCAATACATATATTTTCATCTCTCACTAGCACCTTCATACAGATTTTTAGGTCTATGAGTCGTTCTACCATAAGGCTGAGATAGCTATGAGAACATACGTTTTGTGCTTGTGCAGAGAGATTAATTGCCTACAGGAGCTGTCACTGACACATGCTGTCTGTTCAGATCAACTGTCTCCTCCACCCCATATCGCAACCCTAAATTCGAAGCAAGAACTTTCTCAGTTTTGCTGCTAACATGCTACAAGCCACTACATTCAGGGAAAAACAACCTCCACCCCACACTGCTCTTAAAATAAAAAAGGATTTGCAAGAGCTTACTCTCACACTCCTCAGACATTGCACGGCACAACAGGCACAGATCCTAGTTTATGGTACGTACTTTCTGCAGCATTAGACAAGTCGCGGTGGAAGAGGGAACCAGACTACAATTTTTCTCATCTTAAGACTCAAACTGAGGCTCTTGGAGCCTGCCCACAGCTCTAGAAATTCCATATCCACATTACCATACCCCTTGAGTGTGCTGTGCACTACTTCTCAGCAGGGTTTATTGGATTAGGTTCACTAACACCTGCATGGCATTTAAAGGGGAGCAGGCTTAGGACTTGGGTATAGAGCCTTATAACCATATTAACCGATACCTGTTTTTATAGGCCTTGCACCTAGCGGTCTCTAACAAGTGATACTTATGACTTCAGGCAGCACAGAGTCACAGCGAGCTTAGCAGCAACATTTTACAATCAAGCTCTTCCACAAACAATTACTTTGTGCAAGATGAAAGCAGACTCCCTGGACAGCAAGTAACTGGCTCCTTGCAAAGCTCTATGCCCTTCAGATTAGGAAAATTGCAGATTTGTTTTCATTATAAGAAATAAACTGATTAGCAGATGGCTATTCATTTTCCCCCCCCTCTGTCAAGTCTAATATAATATAAATGGAAGTCTTACTTCAGCAAGCATTCAAAGAGCTCTCAGAAAAATCAAAATTCCTGTACATTAAGTATATGTTTTTTACAAATGAAGTACATTAATCTTTCAAAAAGGAGATTTGTTTTTACTTTTGACTGATAGCATGCAATATAGTTAAAATACATTGATCTGCAAGCTTTAAATAGATGATTGAAAATTAACTTAGACATTAGAACCACTTAGCTAGGTTTTACCGATTAGAGCGGATATTCTCCAGGCTATGCAAGTGCCATTTGTTGTCTTTATTTTGGTTCAGTATCTTTATCAACATGGCAAACTGCACTAGGGTGTTAAGGGACAGTCTCAAGCAAGAAAGTTCCACTTTCAACTTGCCATATTCTTCAGGGCCATTAACTCTGAAGCTTTTGCCTAGACTTTGGTTTCACATTTATGCAGCATGCAGTAGAACATGTGTTTGAAACATGCAGGCAAAAGCTTGTGCAGGAGGCACACGAGTATGTGCAGGGAAACCTGAGCTCATGGCTCGAGGAAGAGGTAAAAATGACCTGGCACCCTGGATGTGTCTTTCCACACATCCTTCATCTCCCACCATTCCTCTGCCTCCTCTGCTTTGATTACACTTAGTTGGGGCTGCTCCCTCACTGGGTGCTCACAACAGCCCCGGGTGGCCTCAGCCACAAGGCTTCCCAAGCACAGCATAGTGTGAAAACAAACAGCTTTGGAGAGGGCTTACAGGACTATGAAAATACACGAGGATGCTTTATTTCCTCTGTAAACTTGTTCAGAAATCACTGCGAAAAGACAAAAATCGCCATTACACAGGTACCCTCCCAACCCGTTCAGCAGATGCTACTCTAATAACAATACGATCCAGCCTCTCTATACAGTTGTATAAAAAATATCACAGCATTTCAGTGTATTTCTATCATGTTTTCACATAATTTATGCCTTCTTGATCCCCAGCTATCACCTGTCCAAGGAATTGCCATCAGCAAATACATTATCCTATACGCAGGGAGAGTAGGGAAAGTGCCGCTGCATTGGTTACAACACTTTCCCTCTCTTGCCCAAACCCAGCAGTCAGAGCAGCAGTACACCAGGCTCCAATACAATACCAATCAAAAAATATTAAAAATTACTGTATTGTAGTAGCTTATACATATCTGGACCAGGTAGGGGACCTGTGGAGCAAGGCACATAGTCAATAAGTATTTGCCTCTCACTGGGAATATACCTGTAGTCAGTAAGGCACTTAAACATGTGTGTAAGTCACATTGCAGGCAGTGAGCCTTAAAATGATTAAGTGCTTTCCTGAACAACAGTTTAAAGAGGAAATAAAGTATTCTCTTATATTTTTATAGTTTATTTCAGAAGAAGGTCCCTTGATTGAAATAATCCTGTTTGTGTTGTAACTATTTGACTCATAGCTTAAATTTCCTGCCATATAAAGTTTCCCCAAAGAACACCTGGAAATTATGAAATAAGGATTTGTCTTAATGGCCATTTCCAGTCTTGCAGTAAGGAGATCAATTATCTGTTTCCACCTAGACAATGAATAATAAATTGTTATCTAAAAAATCCTGTCAGATATTAAAACACATTCTGTAGAGCACAATAAGATCTAGAGCTGTCATCCTAACCCCAGGTCTGGAAACGAACTGGACACGAAGTCCTCAGGGGCTCCAAGAGGGCAGAGAGGACCCCAGGGCCTCTTAGTTCCCCTCTCATTCCCAATATGTTCCTGGTCTTATCCCTCTGATTCCCTGGGCAGTAGTACAATTGCTGTATCTCAGCTGACAAATCCATAGGTCTAGAACCTTTTTCAAAGCCAGGTTTATGTTTCATCATTAGTGTTCGACTCCCACCTCAACTTGAGCTCCACAGCTCTCCAGAAATTACAGAAGAAAGGCTTGCCACCTTAACCCAACTGCCATCCTTTGGGTAACTGTTTAAAGCAGGCAGGCAGTGCCGAGTCCAACAACAGCACTCAATCCTTCCCAAAGAGAGCACGAGCTCAGAGCCCAGATCAGTCAACCACAGAAAGAAGCGTTGGGTTACACAACCTGGCTTATGGTCCACATTGCAAAGTCTTTTCTGCATCATATGCTGCAGACCCTCCAAGGTTACTTTATTACCAGGGATCCTTACAGCTTCTGCAATATTCATGGCTTCAAAACTTAGAACTTCCTTGTCATTTCACCCTGAGAGAAAGAGTTAAATAATTTTCAAGCCAAGAGATTGAATTTTTACTGTGTGAAATGAATTCACCTGAACACAGCAACCCAGTGGAATCCCAAGACCTCTTTAAATGAGCCCCTACAGCACATAATCTCTTCTTAATCAGTTTGATGCTCTGATAAATCAGCTCCTATTTCCCAGCATGGGGAGAAAAGGAGCAACTGAGTCGATGCTTGTTTGAAACAGAACATTTTGAGATAGAATCTATTTGTATATGTAAATGTCAGAAAGCCTCTAATTTAGAAACACAGGCAATTCATTTCTATTTCAACTCCATAAGTCTGTTTATCTAATCCTGGGATATTTTGAGGGATTTTATGTCAGCCCATGTGCATATCATTCCACTTGTCTGCACAGCAAAATTTGCTTGAGTACACAAAACATATAGCAACTTGTTGGGCTGAGTAATAGTAATAATCCATCTAATCACAGTCAATTCTGCTGCTGGTTGCTTATGGGCATCTTTTACACATTAATTTAAAGACTGAATAAGCAAGATCAGAGCAGCTATTTAACAAAAGCATGTTCATAAAGCTCCTCTAAGCACCCAACACTCATTTTCAGAGGCTTGTGATCTTGGAGCACGCTTTTAAAATAAGTTTTCCAGCTTTAACTATTCTGCCTGTCATCATAAAATACACTCTCAAGTCAGGGAATTTTACTTCATTTGTTACTAAATAGCACACATTTCTGATCACTAATTTAGGCATTGAGACAAGGATACAGATACACAAACATCACGTGGTGGGGGTTTGGTTTTGTGTGTGTGTGTTTTTTAAATGAAGAGTTTATTGCATCCATTCCCCAGTCTCAACTTGCCTTATTTTCAGCACATTACACTCAAAATTACCTACCAAGATGATGGGCAGCACAGGAGGTCTAGATGGCACAAGCAGTTTCTTCATTAAGAAATGTTTCTTGTTTAAATATGTTTGAGCCGGGATACCATGCACTCTAACTGGCTGAGGTTGCAGCCCATGGTGGGTTGCTAGTGTTGTTTCCAGTTGCCTCATAGTTGGTGGCAGCAGTGGTGACCAGCACAGAGCAGTTCATGCCCTACTCAAACAGATCACCACTGCAAGACCCCACTTCTTAGACCTGGTGACTTGTGTCCCTTACACTGTCAGAACAGGAAAATAAAATATTCCAGTAGCTTGTGACTTCATGGATGTATATGGAAGAACTAAGGGTCAAACTCATGTGGAACAAGCACTCCCTGGTCAGGCTATCAGAAGGTGGTATTCCAACGCACACAGTTAGAAAGCATGACTCCGGTCTTCTCCCCAAACTTGTGCCAAAGGTTGTTCCAATCCATGGCACTAAACAGAATCCAGTCACTTGGACCATGATTCAGAGTTGACTAGGCACAATACCTCCATCTCACTCCGAGGTGTGCTGCCAGAGGAGCTGTGCCTCAACCACAGCAACCAGGTCATCACAGGGACACATGTGTGTCCTGCGCAGGTGTTGTCACTGGCAAAGGTATTGAAGAGCAATTAATTCCTCCCCCAAGACAACAGCACAGCAGTTTGACTGCAGAAGGTATAGCAGGTCCCATTGCCTTCCCAGGAGGAACATAAACAGTAAATCAGAATTGGGTTCTTTGAGGACTTGGATGAATATACAAGGGGCTAAGAAACACTAGTATCCACTGAGGAAGAAATCTCAACATGTGAGAAGCAAGCACAGCTCTTCCTCAGAAATTTTATTGTCTCAGCCTTTAAAACAAAAAAAAACAGAAAATTCCAAGGATGAAAAATGGATACATGGCAAAAAGCAAGTAGTGAATGTGTCAGTGACCACAGATGTCTCTAGCTCTGCATGGAGGGAGTTCTTCTGCAGAGTGCCTGGAACACCCCCAGCAAAATGCCATTCAATAATCAGGCCTTTTTGTAATAAAACTGTAACAATTGCCAATATGCTCCCCTACAGGCCACAATACCTTCACAGCAGGTGGCTCAGGGAAAGCATAGATCAATGGAAGCCATGGTGTTAAAGAAATTAATGTGTGGAGCAGGATGGGGTTTTTAGTGGAGCATTTGACATGACAGGTAGGTATGCATGGAGAGGTCACAGGTTCAGGTTCAATATCACATGCAGAACCTAATTTTCAAAATTTCAATTCGAAGTTGCAGTTGTATGCATTACCTTTTCCCTTCTACCTAGAAAAGAGATACTGAAAAGATCTCCAGTTCTTTTTAGAACACCACCTTTCTTTTAAAAGCACTAAGTATGTGCTAAGTCCCTGGCTACACATCTGGTTAATATAAAATTGACTTATCAATATAGCACTCAAATTGTTGGTTTATGAAGCAGCAAGGTCTCTGGGCAATGAACTCTGCTGATACCAGCTACCAAATTTTCATGTACAATTAGATTCCTCTAAAAGTGATCACTTTTTGATCAGTAAAGATACCTTTGTTACATCATTCCATGGTATATTGCATCCAGGTTTCTCAAGGACACTTACTAATCACCACAAGCTTCATAATATTCCAGTTAGATGTATTTACTGTACCATACATTGCAGAAGTAAATAGAGATTGAGAAGCTAAGTGTCTTTCTTCAGATCCCTTAAACAATCTGTGGCAGATTCAAAGTGTTCTTTATAGTAATGAAAACAAAGACTGCTTAATAGCTAAGCACCAGATAGATGCTTGGGAGATCTGAAGTCACTTCTTTCCCATACATCTCCTGTTTTGTGGCTGGCATGCTTCCACATATCTCCAGGTTCATCCCTAGTACAAGTGAGTGAAACTAATTAGACAGGAGCAAGATCTGGAACTCCTTAGATAAGGAGAGAAAGTGTCAAAGTAACCCAGCCACACAGCACAAGCAAAGTACTTGTGTTGTTTTCCACATGAAAGAAGGGAAAAATAACTTCTCTCTAAATTGCCAATGCTTAGTCTTAGGAAATAGGAGCTAAAGCACAGCTTAATCCAAGGAGCTTACACACCACCCCCAGTGCAGATGCACCTTACACAAGGCAGCTTATTACCCCCTTTCTTTCGAAGTATAAAATGACTTCACATCAAGGAAGTCTTGGAGCCTCAGGAATGTGGGCAAGTTCATGCTAGTGCAGTGTAACTTCACATCACAACTTACTGCTCATGTCTATCAGTGCCATATAGACTGCACTACGATCCTTTGTGATTCTGCAGCTTCTGTTTCATGGCAGCTGAGGCATCCAGACACACAGGTAATATAGCAGAAGATTTGGAGGAAAAAATTGTAAGCGCTCATGCAGCTCAACGAACCTCTCCCAATGAAGAGAAGCTATAGAATAAGCATTCATTCCTGTGTGCTTCAGCACCAATACCACCACCCCATATCACACTAACTGGGGGGAAACAGTGACCAGCAATTTACAGAAGCAGCAATATGGATCTCAGCCTTATGGAATTAAAGGTGTGAAAGCAGAGGTATAGTGCAGTGATGTTGGCTTTGACTTCATAGTTCCTTTGGTTCTGTGCTTCAGACTTATTAAAAAACTTACTTAATAAAAGAACACAACTTGTGCATACAGGCTCCTAATATTCTGTGTTGATTTCAGCCTTTCTTTGACGTGTTCCCAGAGCCACTGCAGTGCAATTCATATCACATATTAGCTTCAACCTTTTCATTCAATCAGCTCTCAAACACTTACTATACACTGAAATATCTTTCCTTCTCTACACGAAAGCAAGATTTAAGATTAACAGAAAAAATCCCTAGGTCAGGCTTAGAAAAAAGGGTATGGAAAAGATTTGGCTTTTCAAGCTTTCCTCTATAGCCTGTATATGTTCTTCTACAGTTCTCCCAGTACCAGCAAGTCTGTTCATCTCAAGGGAATTACATTTGATAGCATATTTAGTTCACAGGACTAGCACAGTTACATTAAACAGAGGCTGCTAATAAAACATTACATCTCCCTCCCCCCTGCACTCCATTTACCATGATGTAAAAGGCAGACACCCCATAGAGAAATTAATCAGAAAGAAGGAGAATGAATCTAAGGAGTGAAAATTAAAGACCCCATGACATCTACATCCATCTACTACATCCAAATGAAACGGTGTCCCAAAACTCTAGGACGTATTAAGATCCTTCTGAGATGGAATGGTATAGAATTCAGCATATTATTATCAATATAAATTGTAGTTATTTAAATGGAAAGATTTCTCTTTGCTCATGACTGAAGCTCCACAGAGAACACAATGACTTTTAGAGGAAAGCACACCCGTTTTGCTCTGCAAAGTGATGAAAAAGACTTAAAGTTTAAAACACAGATCTGTAGAGGCAGTGTCAGTCTGACTTCAGTAAAGCCATACTACTTCACCTCCACTAAGGATTCAGCCTAAGAATCTACATATCTCTTATAAAAGTAAATCTGAAGAAGTGTCCGTGTTCAAAGCAAGATATATATTTAGGTGTCCCCAGATCCCAATTCTCCCCCAGTTGGTCTTACTGCTCTCAAAGCTTTTCAGCACCAGAACTATTCCAAAAGCAATGGCTAGAACTGTCTTAAGTACATCTTCATTTCCATTTACCCCTTAATCAGATACTCCTCTGTCAGCATCCCTACAAAAAGATGTTTGCAGAATCTATTGAGGCTGTATATAGGAAGGATCCTCAATGCCTGGGCTAACAAATTTAACCAAAATGGATTAACCTGGATAGAATGTAAAAGAAGCAATCTTGGCTTTAAACACACATGCACTACTCTAATATTTATAGACTCGTAGTGCAGAGGACAGCTTTAGCCAGCAAAGGAAATACTAAGCTGTGGAAAAAAGTGCATGCATTACACAGCATGTTGTAAACAACCATTCAGGTGTGCAGGTTTTGCAACACCCTAACTAAATGTTTGGATTTAAATTTATGTGACACATGAACAAATATTGTATGCAAGAAAAACCTGATGAACCTTAGCTGTTACAGACAGTACTGGACTTATGAAGCAATATCCAGATTAGAGCTTCCTCACAAAGGAATTTAGTGGAGCAGGGTGTAAAATGCTGATTTCAAAACTATTATGCTCGATTCAGGTAGAAGATCTGAACTTGGAGTGGGGGGCAGGGAGAGAGAAAGACCCTTAAGTAATCGCATCCCTCCATTATACAGGATACAGAGTAAGCACAATATCCTTACATTATAACTTCAGTTACATCGCTTCAGGTGTTTGCACATGCATAAGGCTGAATCAACCATGCAAGTGTAGGTTTTTTTACCAAAGGCTTTATTTTTTACCATAATAAAGCTTAACTTTAAGTTTAAGCTCACCTGTTCTAGACACACATACCAACCTCAAATCACTTAAAGGGAGACTGCAAAAATCCCAACAAAACAAGAATTTTATGTATAAAGCTGCTTCTACTCTCCAACACCAAGATTAGTCCAATCTTGGCATCTCTGGGTCAGAGATCACAACTCAGCCTTGAGAGATTATTAAACAAGTATTAGAGTAGGATGAGGACTATATTACGTGCTCTTGCTAGACAGCCTCATGCTTCCTGTGTCAGAAAAGCTGTTACTTTTCAGCAAATAGCTGCACACCAGAAGATAGGTAGGAAAAGTCACATTTAGTTCGAGCTGACTTTCAAAATACACATCATAATTTATACAGAGTAGAAAAAAGTTTCTTACCTCATGCTTTTGTGAACTGCTGAGTCTGGGAGAATACAATTATCATGCCACCTCTGCAGGAAGGATGGTCGTATCAGATTGTTTGAGGGTGGAAAGGGTCTTCCCACATATTTACAAGTCCTGTTCATATCCACACTTCAGCAAAAATCAATCACAGTAGAGACTGCAACGAAATAACAAGGGAGATAGTGCTCCATTTAGTTGCAATCACCGCAAACATACTGCTGGGTAGGAACATCTTTGGTACAGTGCTCCTTAGTTACAGGAGACACGGACCAAGTCCTGCCACCAGCACACCAGAGGAACAAACAGCAGCAGGCAACTACTTTACTACAAACCAAAAGTCTGCCTTTCTTACTTTGTCTCCCCAAATGCTCCTTCTGTTTCCTCCATCTTTAGAACAGCTTCTTTAGCTTTCTGCCACTGCATATGCAAAAGAAAGCCAACAACTAACCAGTTGCCCAGGCTCTGTGCTTTTCAGAAAAGCCCCTCTGAGCGTCTCTGCTTATAAGATGCCCCTTGTTTAAATTTATCAAACACTCCAGTGCCCAAGCAGCCTCCTATTATTTCAGCTTACATAACAGAATGCTACAGTTATTTAACAAATATCACTAGATCATAGAACCATTTAGGTTGGAAAAGATCTTTCAGATCATCAAGTCCATCCATTAACATAATACTGCCAAGTCCACCACTAAACCATGTCCCTAAGTGCCACGTCTACGTATATTTTAAACACCTCCAGGGATGGTGACTCAACCGCTTTCCTGGGCAGCCTGTTCCAATGTTTGACAACCCTTTTGGGGAA
>Ga0181612_157724_pt1 | contig 16991 bp, 14 predicted proteins | sample HoacroProtozoa21_FD_119630 | JGI IMG/M metagenome (GOLD analysis project Ga0181612, IMG submission 119630) | Hoatzin crop microbial communities from Cojedes, Venezuel. Combined Assembly of Gp0051906, Gp0051904, Gp0051908
ACGCCTGCCCCTTTGCCCCAATTTTTTTTTTTTTTTTTTTAATTAGAGAACATGAATCGTTCTGTCTGGTGGCTTTTGGGAGCCCAGGTCGAGGTGTGGGGGGGTTCACTTACCTTGGTCAGCCCCATCATTGCCTGAATACTTTAGCCTCTTGCACTTCCTCCTGGTAAGTCAGGAGATGTCATTGTTTGCATTGTGCAGACAAGGGGCACAGAAGATTTTCCAAGGCCAAAGTGGCTGTAAAGGGTTTAGCTCTTTCAGAGAGATGTCAAGAACAGGTTATCTCTGTGACTTCAGGAGTTCATAGGTGGTGTACAAGGGACACCCGTGGTGGTACAGAGAACTTAGCACAGGTCCCTTGGGTCACCATATCCACTAGCAAGTCTTTCCTCTCGCAATGATATGCCAGATAATCCAGGTCAAATGACTCAAATTTTGATGTCTGTCTGCCAAATGGGGGAATTATATGTTTCCCTTAGGAAAGTTGAACACAAGTTATCTGTGCAACATAGAGCACCTTTGAGAACATCACCTTGCAGCAGTCAGTACCATTCCTTTTGGTTGCATAAAGGTATGAAAATGTTCAGTAGCTAATAGGATTTTACTGAATTTGATCTCACTTTTGCCAGTGCCTTTGTTCATAAAGCACAGCAGGCTCATATTTAGGGGGCTGCATTTTTTTTTCCAGAACCAAGTGGGACATAACATGCAGAAACCTTAAATTCTGAAATAAATCAATATCCTATGAATTCTGTGTGGATTCTGTGTTTGGCAGGATGAGTTCTCTGATCTTAAAGGTAACGATAGAGAATAAACCTCAGACAAGATTGTAAGTTTAGCGCTTGGAGGAGTGAAGTAGATATAGTCGCTTCACGCTAACTGGGTTAGGATTACTTTAAATTTGTGACCTTACATGTACTTGGAAGGGACCTGTGCTGGGTGTTCTATGACTCCCGTAGTGGTGTTGGGTTGAAATCAGGCAAACTTTGGTGGAGAGAACTGAACAAAAGTCTGGGCACATAGGCTGACTGGGTCCAAAATGAAAATAAAGAAAAACATTGAGTGTGATCCCACGTGAACATAAATGAAAAAGATTTCACACAAACTTGTCTGAAATCAATTCTGCCTTTTCTACAGGCTGTTAGAGAGCTCCACGTGGTTTTTCACCTTTTATTTTTTTTTATATCTCTTTCCTTCTCCTGGAATCCCAGATATTTTTAAGACTGTATTCCGTTGAAAATGCTTCCAATTGTAAGTAAATTGTAAATAAGAACAGGAGTATTGCAAGCAAAATATTTATATTTACTGCCACTAATATCTGATTTTTAAAATACAGCAACATTTGCAGGGAATGAATAGTGCCGATTTGGCCAGAAAGCTGTTCTGTTCTCTTCTATTACATGGATCAGCTCCTGACTCTGACAGGTTTAAAAAAAAAAATCACAGCTTGCAACAGATGCATCCCTAAGTAAACAGTTAAAGTAGATGTTTTGATGACTTCAGTTGTATTGATATAAAAGATCAGTGTCTGAGCATTCCTGAAAACCATCCAGTAGAGGAGGTGTCTTCCTGCAAGCTCCTGGCCCTGCGTGTGCTGCTTCAACAATAGTTTTATCGTTTAAACAAAATGGAGATACTTCTGCACCTAATGAAACGCTCCGAGCCTAGAGGGAGTGGTAAGAGCTCAGCGCTCCTGACCCTGGGTCCGAAGTGTTGGGAAATGTTTAGATTTTCTCCAAGTGAATTTTTTTGCTCTGTTTGTGAGGGGAAAAAAATGATCTTTCTCTGCTTTTTTTTTCTATCTGGAATTCACCTTGGTTTATAGTTGCTCTTTGGGGGTTGGAGCAGCAGGGATGGGGGGAACTGAGCAGCATTCACTTCTGCATGCTGGCTGCTGCAAATATCAGTCTTGTGCATGCATGCATGCAAGCCTTCCTCATGAGGCTCAATTTAGCTCGTTAAGCTAAATCTTGTTCATATCAGCTCACAGGTAGAACGGGTGATGTGCTTTCTGGGGCATTTACAGCCGCACTTAAAAGTAGAAACAGAGAAATACAAAGGTGAGGACTTTAGGCGTTGGTTTGCACGTCTCATTTTAACAAGAGGAATTATTACGTGTTGCGGGAAACTGACCCGACTCCCGGAGGCTGCTTGTGTGAAGATAACCAATTTTTTTGGTGGCTCCCTATGGTGAGGGCACGGAACTGAGCCTGGAGAAAATTAGTTTCAGTTCCTAATCCAGCCCCATACTTCCTTCATGATTTTGGGAAAGCTGCTTGACTTCCCTTCGCTCTCCCATTTATATAATGAACTTGCATTGTTCTTTGGGCCTCGAGGCCCATCCATCAGCATCTGGTTAGCATGTTTATGGCATTGGTCATACTGAAGCACTTAACAGGTCAGACCACATAGAGGTTGCCATTCCCCCATCCCCACCGCCTGCAAGAGGGTGCTGCTGCCCCTGGGCGCTGAGTTACAAGGGTGACCTTGATCATATGTCTGAGGTGTCAATGTGCTGCTGTCAAAGGAGCCTGATAAAACAGATTTGCAGGGTTAGGGAAGAAAAGGTTAAGTTCTTACAGCAAAGGCATTTTCAATATCTATAGTGGAGAGACCATTCGGGGATACATAGACTTGACTGTATTCCAAGGGGGCACACTGTGCTCTGGAGTAGGAAAGTTTTTCAGACGATCTTACCTGGCAAACTCTGTTGGAAAACATCGTGTTGTTAATAGCTGTGTAAATCTCTTGTACTGAAAAAGAGAAAATGAATTTTCCCAGTTTAAGAGGGTTTCCTATATACATAATCCGTGAGTGAGGTTTTTCAAATGGTTTGCTGAAGTTCAAGTATCTGGACAGAGTGTTGGACAGACCTGGATGAATTTACAGAAATGATGCAGAGTTTCAGGGTTTCACCCTGGTCCAAGAAAAAGACAGCGGTTTTGGCAAAGTCCTCTGTAATTAGACTTTTAGGAAAGGTGTTGTTCTGGGCACCAGGTGGTGGAAGGAGAAGAAAATCACTGATGTGGGATGACAGCTTCAGAGAAAATGTTCCTTTCAGCTTTCTTTCCTGTTAGCCTTCTGTGCACGTGCACACTCTAATACTGTAATCAGCTGAAGAGGAGCTGATAATACTGTTTGGTGCAGTTTTTTCCCTTTGGAAAACTCTGGTGGAACCTTTGTGTGCTGTTACAAAGACATCCTTAGAACACCCTTACTGCAGGGTGCTGTATTTCAAATGCAGCACTGACTCTTAAAATAGATACGAGATGGGTGAATGCATGAAAAATATTTGCATCTCTTTTTCTAAGCTCTGTGTATGGTGCATCACTTCTGTAAGCAAGCTAAAAGGGTTGGAAGGAAAAAAAGAGTTTTGTAAATCCCTGTGCTTCTTTTAATTCCACTCAAAACCATGTCTTAGGAGCTGAAATAAGATCCAAGGCTATCTTTTGGTCGCGTAGAGTCACTGACACTTGGAACAGGCTGGATTTATATGTGGTTACTAAAAAATATATAGCAAAATGAAAGTCTCAGACACTGAGTTCATGTGCGTTGCCCATTGTAAAGATAAGTAACGGCTGTTATAAGATCACTTAAATGGTTACCTTTGGGACATAAAAGGGATCTTTGAAGACAGTAAGTCTTAATACAGAAATGTTTACTCATAAAAAATACATTTGGAATGGGGGAGGGGAAGACATTTGCTATTAATGTGGTTTTTGCCTTTTATGGCAGGTTGTAGCAGGTCTTTAACCTCTGTAGCACTTCAGTGGGGATAGAAATGAGCTTCTTTAAGTATCACCCCTAAGGGCCTTTCCTCAAGGTCCGTATCTGCAATGTCTCTTGTAAAGATGGTTTTAGTTTATTCTTCCTTTCTGTGACCCAAATGAAAAGCTATTCTTTTCCAGCTTCAAAACCTTCCAGTAGTTAAGTCCTGAAGGCAGAATATAAATGTCCTCCTGATTTTGGTTCACTTAACATTGTGTTTTGTGAGGTACAGGGCTGGTGGCCCAAACTATGCTTAGACACAGTGAGAATTTGAAGGCTATGTCAGCCAGCTAAGGCATGAGAACAGAAGAGGGCATTGGCCTTTGAATGCCATGGTTGTAGATACCACAAAGGAGGGATGCTGTTTCGACGGATTCTCACAAAGGGTGCAGATGTTCAAGCCCAGAATTCCTTATCTGCCTCTGGTTGCACGTGAGGCAGGTGGTGGCTCATGTCACTTGTGAGTTTTCTGGTAATGCTTCTACAGGTAATTTTGAAATAATTTTTCTAGACAATTGTTGTGCTCCAAAGCAAGGCAAAATGTGGTGTTGGCAGTATTTGATCAGTGCTGCATGAACCCATAAAAGGAAGGACGTGAGTTCTGCTTCAAAGTTTTGTGAAATTATTTCTAGATGGGGTAAGACGCAAGGTGCTAGCAGTCTGAGTGGCAGAGAGAAGTTTTGAGTCCTTTTTGGAAACCATGGTGGATTATGGTCAAAAGTCTACTCGGATACGATGATTTACACAGTGGCAGAAATAGCCTGGACCAGAGGTGTGGGATGAAGGCTGAGTTGTGTAGAGAGATTGGAAGGTCGTTGACCAGCTGTTGTCCAGAGATGTGAGGAGCAAGACTGAGACAGCGGGGTCTGAGCCAAAAGACACTGTTTTGTGGGATCTTAGAGGAGAACTTGGTAGCACAGGGAGACAAGTTGAGAAGTATTTCACAGGAAGAGTTATATGCTCATAGAAGCATAAGAAGGAATTGGCTGGGTGCACAAAAAGGCAAAAGGTAGAGAAGGTGGAAAAAAGTCCTTGTTTGTTGTGAAGTCGAGGTTACCAAGCTGAGATGACTGTATTTCTGAAGAACTTCTACTCTAAGCCCATGGTCTAGTGCAAAATTAGCTCTCCGTGTGCCGGTGACAAGGCAGGACTACTGGTGGACTTTGTTCTTGTTATTCCAAAACACAATGCTCATCCAGGCAGAAATCCTTTAGGTAAGTAACAGAAATTAGGTTTTCAGTCACATACTGACCTGCCTTTGTAGTTAATACAGCATGTTCTGATCATGTAATGAGACAGAGGACACATTAAATCAAAGACGGGCAGGATTTTTATTCAGGAAATTGGTACGGTAATGGCAGATATGGGGTCTTGGCATGTTTCAGATAGACTTCATCTACCCTCTTCAGGTAGCAGATACAAGCACGGCTCTCGCTTGTATTCACCCAGTCAAGCATGAGGACGTAACAAGTTCTCCAGGGAGGCTGGTATTTAATATCTGCCAGATGCCTGCTGGAGAATACTAATACAGATCCCAGGTTTAGTGTGCCCTGGGAATGCAGATGGTTGGTAGCAACATGCCTGGCCTGACAGCCACACCTCCCTTAGTTCCATGGCAGAGCTGCCTGGATTTTCTTCCTGTGCTATTTGGATTGTAAAAGCAATGGCTGGATCAAAGAAACCTTTTGCTGACTTTCCTGGGAGATTTTCTGGAGGGTTAGAGGGCAAGAGAGGGAGAGGCACTGAGGTTTCTTTTGGGTTATCACACTGGTGAGTAAGGGGAGGGGCAACATCGGTTGCCCCAGACTTCACCTGGACCTTCCTCTCAGGCAGGACAAGCCAAGTGCTGGGCAGCAGGACCGCAAGGACCACGGGGAGGGTTTGTGTTCAAGGAGCACTTCAGCCAGCACCACTTTGTGGTGCGTGCAGCCCCGCCAAGGCCACAGCAAGGGGAGAGGGAAGGTGGCATCCAGGCCTGCTGCAGCCCTTCTGGGAAGCCCTGGAGATCCCACAGGTTGTCCTCAGATGGAGTAGAGAAAGGACTTCTATGAATCTCACTTTCTTATCAAAAAATGACACAGGAAAAAAAAAAAAAAACCAACCCATGCAAGGCTCCATATAAATCAGGGCAATAAAACTGCCTGTGGTGGCGGTAAAATTATACGGTCTAAATCTATATAAAAGAACTGGAGTGGATTCAGTACAGCACCAATGTCCTCATCGCTGCAAGCAGTGAACAGGGCCAGGAGGAGGAGGATGCGGGAGGGCAGGCACTGCGCTCCCGGCACCGACGCACTGGGGAAACAATTTGCTGAGGTGGTTGAAGTACATGTTTTCAAAATCTGTTTGTGTCCATAAGGGTTTGAGAAGAGGATGTCGTCTGCTTACTCGGTAACTTGTGTGTGGCCTGAGAGTGGTTTCAGATGCTTGGCCAAAACCAAATAATCTCTCCTTTTAGGAAATTCAAAAAGTATGCACGCATCCCAAAAAAGAAGGGAGGTTTGCACTGATGTCCCGTGCTCCTGCCGCAGTGCCTTGTGTAATTGTGGCACCACGTGTTGGCGAGATGGGGGGAGGGGATTGCTGGGCACTTTTTGCTAGAAACAGAGACCAGATATTATGATTTCGGCTTTCCTGAGACTCTGAGTTAATAGATTGTTTTTAACGGGAGAAAAGACTACTGGGGTATGTCATATATCTTCAGAATTCAGCTGAATGCTGCAAAAATGTCCAAATTAGGACATGGCACTTACTAGAAGTGAAATAACAGAACTAGTGAACTTTCACAGTGAGAAGAACTTGCAGATAAAGTTGAAATTTATGATGGTGTAGGAGATTTTTAAACTGAAGGTTTTGGCTTCTTTTCTGAGTACCCTGGCCACGCTGACAAGTTTATAAATCTCTGCGGTGTTTGGCTAATATCCTAAAGATCTGCACTGTCCTATTCAGAAATGGTAGCTGCCTTCAGTACTAGTCTAAGGGCTGTGTTAGGGAGAGCGGTGGGGGCGAGAGGGGTCTTTCAAGCCTGGCAGCCGCGGCTTTCCCAGGAAACGAGCGGAGAGGCTGCAGGCATGCGGCCCGAGAGCCGGTGGGACCCCGCGCCTGCGCAGCAGCTGTGCGGGGCTGGCCAGAAGGGGTTAAAGAGGCATCGGCTGCGGGGGGAAAGCATCAGAACTCCTGGGACAAGAGGGGGGAAAAAAAAAGCTGGGAAGCTAAAAGCAGTAGCAGGTTTAGGCACAACCCATTGAAGACCACTGCAGCTTTAGGTGAAGGAAATGGCACCAAGAAATTTAATAACCTGTTATATTTATGTTGCACATTTCATCCTCAAAGCATTTTACGAACTTAATGATGTGCAAACTACGTGCGCGCGTATCCTTTCATCTGCCAAAGACTGTAGCAGCCTCTGGTGTGAAGCCTGATGACGGCTGCTTCACAGCATCACAACAGCATACGACAGCAAGTGGAAAATGCCTTAACTGATTGAAATGGGAGCAGGCAACTTTAGGGAGGCAAAACTCAAGCTTTGGGCAAGACAGAGGGACTGAGAACAGTTGTGTTGGCACATATGGTGATATCTTCTGTGACTACAATCAATTGGTCATTAATCTTTTAGCGATCCCGACAGACAGAGCTTTCTTTAGGGAAACCTGGAGGATGAACCTTACCTGGCTAGAAATCTGGTATGAGCTTTCTTCAATGCCACTTGGCAGTCTCCCACCTCTGAAAGTACTTGCTGGCTCCAGCTTGTGTGCACTGTTTTTCGACCTGAGATCCAACAGGATCAAATAATGATGTTCTATGGATGGCAGTGTGATGTTGTCCATTTCTTGAATTTTCTGACTTAATGGCATTCTTGTCTCAAAGGAAATGTGTTTATTTTTAAAAAGTGTCAATAAGTGAACATTAGAAATCCTGGGACATGTACAAGTTGATAGCATCTCAAAGATGTTGGGAAAGAAAAAAAGAAAAAGCCACACCAGCAGCTTTGCCCTGGTCGTATTCTCAAGGAAGTTCTGTATTTTCTGGCATGATAGTTTTCAATGTCACCCACCCTGTAAGAGTTTTGGTGTGCCGTCTAATCCCCCAGCTTAATGAGTTCTGCAGGGATGCACCATGATAGCTAAAGATCATTTACCTGAATTGCTTTTTAATTTCTGGAATGGGAAGCTGCTTGTGCAGCAGGATAATTACATTATAATTTACAGCAATCCAAAATCAATAAATTTAGTCATATTGGGATAGAGAAGGAGGGTGAAAAATCCCCCCACCATTAAATTATTTCACACTTCGTACTTGATGTTCCAAGAACTCAACAATAAACTTCGGGGGATGGGAGAGAGGAGTGGAGAACCGCTGGCTTCCTAAGACTGGTCAGTAAATCAGCTTTGCCCGGTCATTTCTGTAGTGAAATAACACATGGTTGTGTTGCAGAAGGGGGAAAATACAGCAGATAATGTCCTTTTTCTGATTTATTTTAATTCCGGAGTATTAAAGAGAAGAAAATGCTTTGTACTCTCCAGCCCCTTATTCCGGTGCGGAAAAGCTGATGAAACATTGCAAGCTGCAATCTAAACCTGGGTGTCCGCCCGAGCTTTGCTCCCTACCTGAACGTAACAATAGAGTTGAATAACTACTAGGGTAAGCAACTATGGGAGCTGGTGGGTTTTCCAGCTCTTGATGTCCTCATCAAGATGAGATTGGAAGATTTTCTCCAAGTTAGCATTTTTGCCATGTACAAGCTATTGGGCTTGTTGCAGGGAGAAATTAATAGGTGACGTGGCCTGAGTGTTTCCTGGCCTTCAGAGCGTCTGCTCCTCCCTACCATGTACCCAGGAGGGACCACACGAGGGACGGTCTTTTTTTTGGAGAGTCTTCAAAACCCAGCAAGCAGTGCTCTGGCTGCTGGAAGCACTAAGGGAGGAGGGATGACCTTGCAACGAGCGGTTTGGTCTCAGGACCTTTGCATCTGCTGCCAGTAGCTCTTTGGTGCAAGCCAAGCCCTGGCAACACCGGCACTGATCTGGCCCACTCCTGGGCCACTGGGCCGGTGTCGTCTGCAGTGCTCCAGGTTTTCCAGGGTCCACCCAGCAGTCAGGTTCGGTTCCTGCAGGCAGGAGGAATGGCAAATAGACACAGGTAGCCCAAACACACCCTGCATGATTTAAGAGAAATATTATTTGTGCTGACAGTTCAAAGGGGTTCAGTTGGGCACATGGAGATTAGAGCTGTGGTTTTGGTTTAGGTTTTGTTTTTCTTTTCTCCTATTTTCTCTAAAAGAAAGCTTCCTGGTTGTACTGAATCTCACCCATGTCTTCACTCTGAGGTGTGGCCTGCTGAATTCATCTCACAGGAAGATGTATTAGGTTTTCTGGACTTCTCTTGCTCAGTCTGACTAAATTTTATTTTTCCTTTGAAACCACAGAAAACGTGTCAATGCTGCACCCAAAGAAAGATGTTGTATGAAAGAAAATCACTTTGTCTCTTGTATTTGAGGAGGATTATGATCTGGCATGACCTCATTATGGGCTAGGCGAGGTTATTTCTGGAAATACTAATTAAATACTTTTTTCATCCCTTGTGCCCTTGTAGCACGTGCAGACTTTATAACAAGAAAAAGAGAAGAAAAGCTGTCTGCAAGGATTTTTTTTTTTAAGCTCTTTCTCCAGTCAAATGAAGGAAGTACAGTTACAGTCATGGCAGCAGTATTAGAAGCTATTAAACAAAGTTTTCTTAGTTGTGATGAACTAGAGTAAAATAATTATCTGAAAGAACAGAGTGAAGCTGAGACTCTCCAGGTGCTTTTGTCTGTGCTTGAATTTAAGAGTATGAATAATTCTTGTAATTTCAGCAAGACCTCTCTGGATTGCTGAAAATATCCTTCTTTCTCTGAGTTTTTGTTTTTTTAATTTGTTTTCACATTCAGGTTCGGTGAGCACAAGCAGTAGTGTGCAGCCCCACAAACCATCTCGCTGGCAGAAGCTGGTGGTGAGCTGTGGCATGGGGTGGAAATCTGCTGCACTGGCGCAGCCATGGGAGAAATTATGTGGCACCACGTCCTGATATCTTAGTAACGGATATCCTCCTGTTATTTCTTATGGCGGTGTCCTCCTCCTGGGCTTACCCGTTCTATTCCAAGAGCCGTGTCCTCAACTTGTGGCATTTCAATGTGTTTTAACAGCTCCGAATCTGGCCCTGACCGTCTGAGCTGTTTCCTATTGAGGTCAGTGGGAGTCTTCCAGTTAATTTCAATGGGAGCTGGACTTGGCCACTGACAAAATGTCTTTAAAAATTGCCTTCAGCAAATAAGCTTGTAAATGTTAGCACTAAAATAGCAACACGCAGGCCCAAATATGTCTGTATTGAAAACACATGCTGTCAAACAGATAAAAATGCATTCTTGCAAAACCTTGAAACATCATCATGTAGAGGTTATAAGGATTTTTTTTATTTCCTGATTGTGAAAAGATTTTCATTGTGTATTTAGCACTTTGGTTCACTGCTGTTGCATGGTACTGCCTATAAGGTTGAGTCTAAGGAGGCGAACCCCTGACTTGTCTGGAAGAGCGGTCAGTGGCTTTTGGTTTTAGTTATTGTTCTAAATCCAGGGACGTGGTTCTTCTTTTTTCTGTGAATGTGACATTTCCTTCAAATTGTACTGTTCAGCTGGTATATAACAATATCCAGTCCTGCACTTTGTCTGAAGTCCCATTACCCCATCAATACGAAATAGGACTGCTATATTGGAGCTAAACAAGGCAAACAGATGTTTTCTCATGTTAACTTCAGGAATTGTCTCTTGACCTGCAAGTGGCCAACCTTACATTGTAACATTGCAAATGGAAAGAAGACGTGGGAGAATTTCCCACATTTTAAAGCTTTTTCTGTTTCTGCCATTCCCAATGGTTAGGGTAAACGAAAGCTCTGGTTAGAGGGTGGCTTTGGGCAGCTGATGAGCAGACCATGGCTGGTTGCTCACTTTGCACTGCTGTGCAACTGCCGGAGCAGTTTGTCTGTCATCGGTGTCCTAAGTACTGCACTTGAAAGTGATGGTTAAGGCAAATGGAGCCGGGTGATGGCTTAAATGCCTGTCGAAAATTTTCGAGCCTCCGGAGTGGATTGATAACAGATAGCTGCCCCTGCTTTGCCTTGCATCAAGTTGTGGAAGTGGTAACTCCATCAGCCGTCCCAAGCCATGTTGCCTCTGCCCGTCAGAGAGCCAGCAGCATGTGGCCTTCAGCAGAGGGCGATGAAATGATTTTATCTGGGCTTATCTGAGATGACTTGTGTAACAATCTCAGTCGTCCAGATTCAAGTCAATAATGTTTGAATAGTCCTCCCAGCCATGTGGGAGACTGAAATCCTGGTGTTGCCTTTGTTTCTGTTTCTCTCATGAGAAGTACTTCTTCACAGGGGTCAAAATCAAAGCTCTTCCTATGAAGTCTATTAAAATGAGTTGAACCTGACTGCTTGGAACAGGGAACAGGAAAATCTTTGGCAGGGTAAACTCTCCCGGGGAGCTAATGGAAGCTGGACTTCAACAGATAAAAGATTGAGACAGGCTGGAGTCTGCCAAGACAGACACTGAGACTTTTCCAGACCACATGCTCGTCTCCCATGGGACAACACACTCGCATCGGGGGGTCATGCCAGCCCCTGTGGGTGATGGCAGAAGCACATTTTTAGTGCTGTTGGTTTGGTGTGACCCTCCCCTTCCTCTCGCGGGAGGACTGCTGAAACAAAATCTCCTGTTAGCTGGAGCTTGGCATTTGTGTTATCTCAGAGAGGCCTCTTCAGCCTCATCTGCGTCAACAAACCACTCCAGTGGAGAGTGCAGTTTATATAGCCGAAGGGCTCCTCCTGCAGCTAAAACCCATTCCCCAGCCCAGCACACACTGCACTGGAAAAATGATGTTTTCCTGCTTACTCTTTTCTGTTTTTAGCTTTTTTGTTTTTGACTAGTGCATCTGTGTGTGCTCAGGACTTGAGGAGGGTAGAGCAGGGTGTGAGGGGAATGGTACCAGGACCCATCCCCCTGCGAGGGAGCTGAGGAAACCCACAGTGCTTTGCAAATTGGATGTTGGGTGGTCAGTCCATTCTGAGCCCATCATCTAGAGGAGAACATGCAGAGGCTTCTGCATGAAGATTTATGCATGTCACAACATAGCTGGCTTTGCAAGAGAAGGGACCCCGTTCTTCCCTTTAGCCAAGGAGGCTTTTGTGAAGCCCACACCTTCTTTCTCTCCAGCTCTTGAGCTGAAATCTGTCCCGACCTTCGGGTAAATGCACTTGCAGGTTAAAGCTGCAGATGGTTCAGGTCCTGGTCACTGCTGTTGCAACATGTAGTGAGACTACAGCACAGCTCAGCACAGACACCGAGTCCAAGCCGATCACGTGAAAAAGTAACAGATGAGCAAATTCAGGGTGAGGCAGAAGAACAGTATGGGATTTAAAAATCTCAGCCCTGTTATTAATTTCTCTGGAAAAGGTGAGCTAATGATTCTGCTTTTAATTCATTAGTATTTAGTCTAAAAATATGCTGGCTCAGAAAGAAAATGATAGAGCAAAGGGGAAGATGTAATAAAATCTCTCTCCTCTTAAAAAAAATATTTTGCACAAAGCAAAGACAATTCACTGATTAGAAATGAAAGTTGTAGTCCCGTGGGGCCAGGCTGGAATTACTGCATACCACTTGCCTTTGAAATCAAGGCCTCCAACCTTCTTAATGTCCAGGTGGGGAATTCCGGTGGCTTTGCTCTAATCCAGGCAAATCTGAAATCCAACCCTGTTGGGAGGAAACAATGTGGGAAACAGATTCATCTTGATCTCGGCTTTGTGCCTTGGAAAACGATTAAGGCCGACTGTTAAGCAGCTCCCAATAGAGTTCACAAACCTGTCGGCCTCTGTGTGACACAGACTTCTCAGTTCAGGCTTCACCCCTTAAAATAACAGATGGAACTGATCCGGTTAAGCTGCCAAGTGGGTTTCCCTTATTTCCCCAGTTGTTAAAATATTATTTCTGTAGTTGCAAATGATTTTTGATCTGATTGCTTTTCTGCGATTAATTTATTTCACTTTCTATTGTTACTTTAAAATAATCAAACCTAAACAATTTAGTGCTGCTGACAGGCAGCCATGCTGACTTCTTTGAGACTGATGCCCTGAGACACTAAATCCTGTGCAGAACTGTGGAGGTCACACACATGGTCCTATCAAACTCACGCAGCAGGGTTCCTTCTATACCCTTTTTCCTGTCCCGATCTCAGTCAAGATAACTGATTTTATAGTAGCTTTTGAGGATTTCAAAGTGATTTAGAAAATCAAGTACTTTGAGGTAGAGAAGTATTCATGTTCTGTACACAAATAAAAGGGGCAAGAAGAAAAGCTGCTCTTTGTTAAAGCTTATTTTGGCAAATACATGAAGAAAACCAAGGACTTGCAAGTCCATCTACCAATATAGTTATTAGAAAAATTTCCTCAAGGGAACCTGCTTCTATGAGATATCAGACCTGCTGAATGCTGGAAGGACATCCTCATCTTGCAGAAGCTTCCAGAAAATGAACATTGGAAAGTTTGGAGGTCTTTATGCTCCTACAACGCTGGTTAAGGGAGGGGGGTAAGAAAAGCATAACTAAACTTTCATGTAATCTTTGTTATTCTTATTTTTCTTATTTACGTTAATAGCGTACGGTTACACCCATGGGTCAACACCCATGGGTAGCAAAACTTGTTGCTGGTTTGAATCTTCGGTAGTTTTGCAAGTGGTTACTAGCCAAGCTTGGCACCTGACTGTTCTATTTAGAGGTGGGATTTCAAAAGCTTCCAGCAGAATTTGGAGCACAGATCCCTCTGTTTCTCCCCTGCAAATAAACCTTTCATTCTTTACAGTGGATTTATCATTATTGCAGTCTTGGCAACGATGTATCAGCAAATTCTGTTGAACACCATTCCTCAGCTTTCCATTACTTAAAAGGCATGGGCAGTTTTGTTCTTCTCCCTTCCTTTTTAGACAGCGTGTTCAATGGGTGATTTTTAAAAGTGCAATTAAATGCGCAGTATTGTGCATGTTTTTTACACTGTGTCGAGGATGGAGGGTTGGATTCTGCTTTTTTTCTTTTTTTTTTTTTTTTTTTGGACCATTGCTATTTTGCTAAAGGTGTGCGTGCATGCTCATGACAGCCACCAGTCCCGCTCCATGCAGTAGGCATAGCTGATATCTCCTGGTAGGACCGTGAGGAACTAATCAGCCGGAAGAACCACCAGTCTGAAAGTCTGTTTCGGCCGAAAATGGGGACAGAAAGTTTCCTCAGTTTGTCATGGGGGAACGTTTCTGCCATTAGTTGGGTTACTTGAGGTTGGGCTTTTTTCCCTCTTTACCGGCCCCATTTTCTCCAATGATTTCCCCATTTACCCCTTGGAGTCTGCCCAGACACCGCACATTGAGTTGACTGGAGTAATTTGGTTCGCTGGCTGGCTCAAAGATATGATTCCAACCCCGTTCTGGGTGCCCAGCACGGAATAGGGGCCACATGGCAGCGCCAGCACCTCCCATGGGCATGATGCCGGCACAGCCTGGGCAGGGCAGAGATGGGGACAAAGCTTCCAACTGATGGGTTTCAGGGTGGAGGCAGGGCTGTGCTTTGCTGCCTGCCGGTGATCCTGGTTCCTCTTGCTCCTCATTTGCAGGGCTCCAAGCACCTTCTCCACCAAATTGTATCCCTGCTTCACAAGCATCGGTGCTCTGATTCCACGCATGCTTTGCTGTTGTCCCCATTGAGTTCAGTGATATTTAAGCATGTCCTTAAAGTTGAATGTGAGCAATATAGTTGGGCTGCATGGGGATGTCATTGTAAAAAATTAATGCTATAAGATTCTGGCTGATTTTGCTCTTCACCTTAGCAATTTACTAGAGTTGGTTGCAGTTAAGTATGGGTGTTTCCTTCTTCTTATGTGCTGAAATGCAGTAAAGAAATGGAGAGCATAAAAGGGGGCTCTGTTAGCACCAGGCCAGAAGTCCAGTCAGGTAGTCAAGCAGAAGCTAGAAAGAGTTTGAGAGAAATTCATGTCTGTAAATGACTAGGTTTTTATGTAGCAATATACATATTTAATTTATGCTTGCAGCGACAGCAGTTGCATATGCAAAAGCAGGCGTGCAATTACATGTGCACTGCTGCTCAGGATTCCAGACCTGAAGAAAGAAGCGATTATCATCACAGATGAGTTATACTGTAATGGCTCTTCATGTTGTATAAGGAGCATTTGTATGCCATATTATGCACATCTGAAACTATTTTGATTATATCCATTTGATTTCTGTGGGAGATTGTGTAGTAACCATTTACATTTAATGACTGCATAGAAACTTGTCTTGCAAAGAGTTCACTGGTTATGAACACGGCTCTTGATACACAGAAGGTACCTAGATTGTTGATGTTTACACATGTACAGTTAGTATTTTTACAATGGAAAATCTAGTTGGTTTGCCCCAGAGGAGACTTTCATTGTAATTACAAACATGCAACTTGCCAATTATTCCATTCAGGTATGTTTCTTAACGAATAACAAATTTATTTTGTTAGTCAGTCAGTCCTCTTCACTAATTATGAGAGAATGATTGGAGGCGGAAGGCTGTGAAAGAGCTTTTGCAGTTACTAGTGTGAGATCTCTGCTTTTCTTTCTGTATTTGTTTATCTGTTTTGAACAGCTACTTCCTCTTGGGCTTCTCCCCATCACAAAACTCCTCACTTTTCACTGGATGTAATTTCCTCATTTTCCCAGTTCTTCTAAGGCTTAGGAAAGTACGGTTCAGCGGTTCAATCTGCTATATTGAGCTACCACCTAAAGAAAAGAGATGCACAAGACCTTGTCTCAGAGGCAGTGGAGTATTTAAACTTCTCCCTTTCCCAAATTCGTTCTTTAACTTGGTGATTTATTGTTTGTTAATGTTGTTATCCCTACAGATGCTCAAGTCTTCTATGATTTTTCCTGAATTCTTGTCCACTCTAATTTCTTATGGCAAAGGGTTCCCCCGAGGAGCCACGTGTCAAAATCTTTTACGTTTGCACGTGTTAGTGAGGGGTGAAGTACAGCTGACCTTCTCAATTTCCAGTTGAGACTTCAGATAGGATTGCATTTGAACAGCCACCTCTGCTTCTGACTGTGCTTTTTCCAAGGTCCACAGTTTTCAATTTTCAAATTGCCTGTGGAATTGGGGAAAAAAAAAAAATAGTATTTTTCAACTTAAAAAAACACAACTCAGGAGAGAGGGTGCATGGATGATCAACTCATGGTTTTCATTCTCTGCAACACAATAGCAGGATAAAGAAATTACACGGGGAGAGATGGATTCTAAATAATTACGTTGATTCAGTACACAGAGATATGCCAAGCCTTGCCGCAGAGGTACTGCTGCTTTGTTTTATGTGGCTTTTACGTAGCGTAGAGGGAGCCCTGTGAGCACCACAACAGGCTTTCAAAGTATTTCAGGGGCTGTTCCAGTATACTACCAGTCCTTTTCCACAAGAAGTGCTTAAGGGGAAGCAGGGAGGACAGGAGGATGCCGAGGACTGCAAAGCAAATTCATGTATGTTAACAGTGTGAGAATTCTTGGTACAGAGTTTAAGGTTATTTTTGGCACTGGTAAAGTAAATGTTCATCTGTGAGTTTTGTTAACTGAATATTTAAGCTGTAGGGGTAATCTAATGTTGACGTACATCTCTTTGGTGGGGCTTTTCCCATTCTTTTTCAGGCTCTGGGTTTAATAATAGTAATGTTTTTGTCATGTATTTTAGATAATGGTCATCTTATTTGCCTGTCTCCATACAGGCACAATGAAAATTAATTAGCTAGTGTTAATAAAGGAGCACACTCAGATACCCCTTACTCTAATTGCTCTCTGAATACCTGTACTGATTTAGCAGGAGCGTTCCCAGTATGGGGATGATGCTTTGCAGGGAGAAGAGCATCCAAGTCTGGCCAGAAGTGCCTTGGGGATGACACATGCTGAGGATTCCCAGCCAGCTCTGAGGAGCATATTGACAAATACTTGATACCTGAATATGTCACTTTCCTTTCTCCAGGCCCTGCAGGATGCTTTTATTGTACCTGATTATCTCCATGGTTTGTTAGACCAAATGAAACATGACTTGAGGAGGAAATCCTCAGGTTTTAGGGTCTGACTGTTGGGGAAGGCAGTATCTGTTGTAGACTAATATATGTTTGGG
>Ga0181612_106295_pt1 | contig 16990 bp, 14 predicted proteins | sample HoacroProtozoa21_FD_119630 | JGI IMG/M metagenome (GOLD analysis project Ga0181612, IMG submission 119630) | Hoatzin crop microbial communities from Cojedes, Venezuel. Combined Assembly of Gp0051906, Gp0051904, Gp0051908
GCGCCGGTGGCAGGAGGGCGGCGCAGGGGAGGGGGGGGGGGGGGGGGGTCATGGAGACAAGGAGATGCATCACGACGATGTCAACAAGTTAAATATATAAAGAGAAAAAAGCACTAACCCAGCAACAACAGCTCAATCTCAGCTGCTGGAGTTGGCCAAGTGGAGCCTGCCCTGAGCCCGGTGCAGAAGCAAAACTCCCTCCGGCACTGCGGGGAGCTTTTCTTTAGCAGCTGAACAGGGCAGGAGCATCGTGGCTTGGGAGGGCTCAGGGCTGGCTCGCAGCAGCACTCCAGGGCACTGGTGTGGAGCACCCCACGCCTTTTCCAGACTCTGAGGTTTATCAGCAACTATCAAAGTCAGAGCCATTTTTTGAGAAATGCTGGCACGAGACCGGAGAGTGAAAAGGAAAGGCAGCTTTCAGAGATGCTCCTAAAATAGCCTCTCTCCAAAACACTGTGGCACACCTGGCACAATTACCAAGGATGTACTTGCATATGTTTAGACAAACTGGACCACTAAACACCCTGCCATCATTTCAAGCCTCACAAAGCAATAAAAGCTCTCTCCCAGCACACCAGGGAAATGCAGAGCACTGCTGGCATCCTTTCAGCACGGGAGCCATGAGCACGGCCGTAAGCTGGGAAACTTTTCCAGGTCCTGCAACGTGAACAGCCATGCGCTGAACAGCTAACGCAGTCCCTGGCATGAGGGAACGCCTCAGCACAGACCGTGGGCTGCTCCCACGGAGAGGTTTGGATGCAGCAATCCTATTTTGAAGGATAAAGGAGATGTGGAGGAGTGCGGATGCTCCAGACTCTGCTAGCGAGCAAACCCAAGTATGTTTAATTTACTAGTGCAAATATCAGCAGAGAGACTTTATAATATAGTCCCATGCTGACCATGCTTCAGGATGAGAGATGCCACCATCTCTCCGTGCTTAGCGCAGCAAATGAGTGGAGCACGTTGGCACAAGAGGTTTCCTAATGGCATGCCACCTCACTATGCAACCTGTCAAGCCGACACAGGCTTAAGCAGTGGATCTTAGTTGGCAATAGAGGGGGAAGTGAATACTCAGCTGTGATAAATATTTAACGTGCTTTTAGTCCTGAAGAAGTGTAGCACTGAGGCCATCATCCTGTAAGTGAAAACCAAGGCTGATTAATGGGGGAAGGTACTCCCATTTATGGGAGGTTAGGATCAATCCCAATTCTCAGCTATTTGTTGAATCTTTAATGCTCTTTTTCGAGAGCAGAGTTACTTGGTGAAGGGCAGCATCCTAATAAGGCTGCTTTAACGGCATGGATGTTAAGGGGGTATAAATAAAAGCCCCCTGTGAAAAATAAACAATGAGATGAAAAGAGAAGGTTTCAAGTGGTCACTGTATCTGGCTGGCTCAGAAAAAATGAGTTTTGAGGTCTTCTCTCCTCTTTGGAGGATGGGTTTACTTCTTTCAGAGCTTGTCCTGTCATCTTAGAGCTGAGCCCAAGGCTAGCCCCCCTCGGACCCTCCTCGCTGTCAGGCCAAAGACAAGCTGCTGCTCTGGGGAGGAAGGAGCGCTGGTGCCAGCTTAACAGCCTTGATCTTTCCGCATCACTCCATGCTAGAAATGTTTCCACCTTCTTCGACACCTCAGCCCTCTTCTGAGACTCACAGTTTCACCATCTCATGTTCTACCCCCTCCCTTTCCAAGCAAGGTGGTCCAATATTACCTTCCATCTCACCAGTCAAGGCAAATCCTCTGCCTCTGCAGGTATACCAGCACCAACCTCACCCCCTCTCACGCTCTCAGACACCCCCCTTCATTTCTCCTTCCTCCAGAGCACCCAGGGTGAACAGACAGCTTGCATTTGAAAGCCATTTCCCAGTGGTGCACCAAGGAGGGCATTCCCCTTTGTCCTTTATGGATCTCCCATCGCATCACCCTCCTGTGTCCCCTTGCTCCCATGCTCACTTCCCCTAAGAAATTCCCTTGCGCTTTTCTCTGCCTCACCACCCAGCAGGCATAACCTTTGCCACCTACAAATAAAACCCCTTCCGCACATCTCTGCTCACTGGACAACCCTCCCTTGCCAGCAAGCATCACAGAAACAAGACCACAGACATGAGCCTCATAACGAAGATAAAGAGCCACATATTCTTGCCACCCCTCTCCATCTGCCCTTGGCTTTCCGGTTGCATTACACCTTATGTTGCTTCTTGTCTGAGCCTAAACACCAGCTCCTTCCTGGCTATGCTGTTCCCATCACCTGTACCCTGCACTGGGGACGAAGAGGCCAATGGAAGCATGAAAGGGAGGGGACAAGAAGTGAGCCAGGAAAGGTGATAGCAAGAGGCAGCGAGGGAGGGAGCACATTCGCAGCAGGAGACATCAAAGATGCTGGAGCCCAGCACAGGTGACCATGCAGAGGAGGGGCTGAGGCACTCCATCTCCATGAAACCATCAGTTGCAACAGAGTCAGTTGTCTGAGCTGAGGGAGAATGCTGGCTTCTCCCTGGGATCACAACAACTGAGATCAGAAAGCAGTGCCACCCCAAGGCAGGAGCCTAGAGCCTCGCTGTCCCCCAAAGCCTTTCCTCCTGCTCCATCCTGCAATGGGATCAAGCTTCAAAATCTCTTCTGTCCATCCATCTGCTGAGCCAGTCCTTATAGACCCCCCTAAAAATGAGAATGACCCAAATGCAGGCAGCATGACTGGATAAGATTCCTACAGGGCTGCAAGTGCACAGGGTAGAAGAGGGAGGGAGGCAGAGGGCTGCAGCCTCTCACTGCTGTATACACACACACTGTACCTTTATTTCCACTCCCACCCCTCAGGCTGGACCACTCCTCACTGACCATGCACCACGATCAATCAGCATCTCTCCCCCGGCAATCCACCTCCACCATAACTGTCGTTCTTCATCCACCTTCATAAACAAGGATTAGGACTAAAGATACCAGGCTAAGCCTTTGCTGCAGATTAACCTGCACATTGCTCTCAGTAACAACACAAGCACCAAACATCTGTTCTTGCCCTGTGAGAGGCCTCAAACATGTGCCCCCGTGTTGCCATAGGACTTCCAGAGAGATGCTGTGAGACATGCTCTTCTGCCCAACCTTAGCAAGCTGTCCCAGGTCCTCCTTGAGCTCCCAGCAAAAAAGCAAGGAAGCAGAAGCACTCTGCTGTGTCCCTGCAAGCTGGCAGTGACTGAAGCTGCCATGCAGCCTGCTGACATTAGGGGAAAGATCAGCACCAGAGAAGCAGCCTTATCCCAGGGGGGACAGCACTACACTCAGTGCCCCCATGGGACTTCGCAAACCCACTGCCAAGCAGCACAGACAGATTCACCACGTGGCAATGCCAAGCGGAGGAAGGATGCTCCCAGACCAGGGAAGCCACAAGCAAGCCACAGTTTGCAGCCAAACTGCCCAGGTGCCCTGGGTTTTCGCCCCAAACCAGGAGACCCTTTGGCACAGCCCTGTGCTTGGGAAGACGACGCCTGCACAAGCGTTAGAGACAGGGCTGCTTTTGTTTACAGGCCACTGGCAATGGCGCTGCGCACCCTGCATCCTCCCCCAGCCAGGAGCGAGCTCCAAGAAAGGAAATTACACGAGCCAGAAGGTTTGATGGAATGAGCCCATTGGGCGGCTTGAAGATAGCTATTAATGGAGAGCTTTCTCTAATTGCTTTTGTATAATCTGGGGCTGCTAGGCGGAACTGGGTAATAAATGAAATCCAATTACATTTTCTCTCAGTATTTATTTTATTAAGTAGAATTCATCAGCTGATGAAGGGCCCCTCGAGGTAATGGCTCATGACCTAGTGGAAGGCACTTTTTTTATTATTATTATTTTCCCTACTCAGGGAAGCAGATAATTCAGTTCCCCAGTAAATGCAGACTGCTCCCCCTGTATCACGGCAAGAGTGACAGGTCCCAGGACAGAGGGGATCCCGCAGGGCGCCCAGCACCCACACTTGTTCTTCCAAGCGGGATCCCTGCTCTGATTGCTGGAACCCTAACAAGCATCATGGGTGGCTGAACCTCAGCTTCAGAGTGCTAGCCAAAATGGAGACAGATCTACAGTGCACAGCCTGCATGGCATGCTCCAGAGGGATGCAGCAGGTATTAGTCCCACTGGGGATGCAGCAAGAATCAGCCTCTGTCCATGCCTGCTCCCCTGGAAGCTGCAGATTGTGGTGTCGGTACTTCTTCCCTGGGATGGGTCTCCGCTGCGTGGGGTTCACAGACTTTGGTCTCAGTACAGGACTGCAACGGCAGAGGCTGTGAACACCAGCAACTCGGACCCATCAGACGCAGCCCTTTGCTCCAGCACATCCATACGGTCCAGCCTTGTATTGCTCTGCAATACGGCACCTCAGACCTCACTTGCTGGTGACCTGAGACCCAGTTGTTTCCACAAATGCTGCTCAGTGAGGCCACCAAAACACTGGTCTTGTACAGACGTGCCCAGCCGGGCCTCATGTCACTGTTCATACAGTGATCCCAGCAGGCAAGGCACACCAGGGTGACTGGTGCCGGCACCACTGCAAGGGACTCAGCTGCCAAGCAGAGTTTTCTGGAAGCCATGGCACTGCTGGAGTGCACATCACAGGCCCTGGCAGACCATACCTTCTTTGAGGTGTGGGAGGCAGCAAAACCCAGCCTGGACTGGGAGGGGTGCTTTGAGTGCATCCATCTGAGCATCCCTGTGGAGCAGGAGTGGCCACCACGGCACAAGCCCCTTCCTCCTCCTCTCCCCACACCAAAATGCAGCAATGGGGCTGGGGTTTGCAAGGAAAACGTGGGGTCCAGCACAAGACCACTGCCTGGGCTTCTCCAGCACAAGCAGAGAGGATACCTCGAAGACCTCGCATTCAGCTGCTGGGCTTTCCACCACCCCTCTCCCCATCCAAATATTGGCTGACATTCGCCCCTTGCTCCCAAACCCCGTGCCGACAGCCGCAGCTCACCCAGCTTTCACTGCCATCTTGTCATACAAGCAATTTATCACCCGCCAGTGAGCGCTCGTTACAGATGACAGACTCCAGTGTCCATTAATTAATGGCAAATACTTAGAGAGACATACACACATGCACAAATCTGTCTGAGCGGTTTCCTACGGCATCTACCGTGGGCACATCCACATACTGCAACAGTGAGCACAGGCTCTGGGAGCCACGGCAGAAGTAGCAAACAGCAGCCGGGCTTAAAACAAAGAAGAATCAACACCACAGGGGAAAAAACACAGCCTTGGAGGTGATAGAGTAGCATGGCTTTATTCGTGAATTAATAAGAAACTATTCCGTTTAAGGGATCAAAAAAAAGGATGATTATTCATGAACAGGAGGGCAAGGAAGCTGTGTCCCACCTGCTGAGGCTTTGGGGTGAAGGTTACTCCACAAGACACCTCCAAAGGGCTTGCATGCTCTTTGGCTGCAGAAACAGCTCATGCTTTGCCTAACCTCGAATGGGGGATGAGCTGTTGTTGGCTGCTGTCTTCCCCAACCCTCCCACAGGTCCATCGAGGCAGGACAAGCCCAATCCCCCCACATGGGAGCAAACGCACCAGGAGTGCAGAAGTTGCCTTGCGGCAGCCTTACACATCCCAGCCCCCAGCCTCGCAGCACCAAACGAACGCCCACCCGTGTCTGAGCCTCTACACTGCTGGGTGAACTAAAAATAAATGAAGTACAGGTTCACAGAGAGTCAGCACCAGGTTTAAGAAGCGCCACGTTTCGCTGCTTCGCTGCAGAAGCCAGGCACAGAGGGTGAGGAAAAAGGGTTTCAGAGGGATCCTCTGAAACTCGGCTGCTCTTTGATTTGGGAAGAAAACCTGAAACCGGTTTGAAAGGAGATCTAAACATTGTGTCAAAATCCAGCGCTTGATCTTTTTCACAAGTGGGCTTTCACTTTCTTCTGCTGAGGCTATTTGCCAAGCACAACACAGAAACATCAGCTATTCACGTTAATCCAAAACTATTTTTCACCAAATAAGCCATTCATCTGAAATCTTTTTGCCCAGCTCTGCTGTAAGAGAAGCTATCTGCTCAAGGCAGCCCAGGATTTATGCTCAAATGAGCATTTGCAACTAACAGACAGACTAGATTCATAGTGAAATGCATCATCAATAAATCAGTCAATCACTTCTCCTGCCCTCAGTGCAGGGCTGAAGTCTCCAGTAACTACTCAGCACTTCGTCAACCTTTACTCCAGCAAAGTCTGGGTAAGAGACCTCAGGACTTAGCTTATTGATTGCTTACTATTGTTTGTGATGCCCTACGTGCGTTAGACATTCTCCGTTCGAGCAAGATTAAATACCTGGTTTATGGCATTGGGATTCAGGGGAAATTATCTTTTACAAGCACGGGAGCAGGCAAGGCAAATCGCCTTGTGCAATGGTCCGTTGTGGTGCAAAGGCGACCTGGACCCCCCCCATCTCGCTGCCAGGGAGGGCGGCACACTGCGGTGCTGCCTCTGCCTACCGCTGGTGTGGTGAGCCCCACGACTATAGCACATTTCTGCTAGTTAAATGCAATTTTAGCTTTGGCTCCAGAGCCTCTACGGCTCTCAGATCCTCCAGTAACGTTTTGTTGCAAGAACAATAGAGTGACAGCTCCCTGGCAGCTTTGAGTAGCATCCCCAGCTCAAAGGCAGCCTTAATACTGCCGCCGATCTCAAGCCTTTCAGTTTTTACATTCGTTTGAAGTTAAGCTGATCTAACTTGGGTGAGTGGGCGCAGACGGAGTCGCTCAACCAAAGCCGAAGCATGTCGCAGCAGGGCTGCCGCAGACACTCGGCAGCAAAGCAGATGCCCCTCCACCCAAGGGCCAGGGCTTGTTCCCCACACACCATGATGTATATTAAATGTATTCATATAGATGGACATAAGTGACCTCCTATCCAACCAAAGAGAAGGCCAGGGACATTTCCCCACCCCCCACCCCGCAACCATAAAGCAAGGAAACACAGCAACCATTTGCAAGGCAGAACACCTCTTATTAACCCTCTGAATGCTGCTCACCCGCTCAGCACCTCCCTCCCTCTAACAAGGAGACAGAAAAATTGATGCCACTAGCCTTTAGCCTCCAGATCCAAGTCTGGTGTCCAAACATAGCCAGGAGATGACCCGACCGTCCCTGCAGCATATAGGCAAAGCACTGAAAATGAAGCCAAGAAAACAAGACTGCAAATAACTTTCTCTCAGGAGTCACGGGGGTCCCGGGATTTGCCTGGAGTGGCTCTGACTCAAGTACCAGTGGTGCCATGGTTGGGATGACGACAAGACCTCTGCCAGCCCAAGATGAGACTCTGCTGCTTCCCACCTCTGGGGAGATGGATCTGCCTGCTCTGTAAGGTACAGGTCGCTTCAGGGTTGTACTGCCTGCCAGTGCGGAGGCAAGCAGAGGGACACCACCAGCTCCGCAAGCACCCCTGCCATGGGCTTAACATTGCTAGGGACAAAGGGTGCTTAGAAAGAAGGTGAAGTTTCAGTTTTTCAGGATGCTGCTCCCTGTTGACACCACCCAGCACGCAGGGAAAAACCTGCAGCAACTAAAAACCTGCAATTCTCCCAGCAAAGTGCTGCCTGCAGAAGCACCTAGCAACTTTGTGGGGGGAGGAAAAAAAAAAACAAACACAAACAACACAAACCCAAGGATTTACAGCATCCAAACTCAGGCCACCAGCCACTCTCCTGACCCTGCGGCATGTCGTGCACTGGAGATGGCACACTGATGCCCAGGCCTCCCCCACACGTCCTGCTACAAGGCAAGTCGATTTCTGATGCTCATCCCACCTCCCACCTTGCTTTATTTCTGCCTGGTGTCTGACCTCCCCCTTTCCTCTGGGTACTTTTCCTGCTGCCGTTTGTTCCTGTCCTTTACAGCTCTGCCTGCTGTCACTTGTATAACCTTGCCTGTTTGGTAATTTGTGGCAATAAAGTGTCACTCTGGGGAAAAAATACAGCGTCGCAGCAGCATATAAATCTCCGATCCATAAATTGTGCTGGCCCCCACGTGCGTGCCCCTCCTTTTCAATGTAAAGTGCAACAATTTAGGGCAAGAGGAAGAAAAAAGAGCTGGTAATATGTGATCTTACAGAAGGGCAGCACTCCTCCGTGCTTGTAACGGCTGTAACGGATGTTGAGGGGTTGGTGTGTGCTGTAAATTGCCCTGGAGACATGGGGCTTCTGTAGAGGCTTCCTAGAGCTATCCAGAGCCTAAAGCGAGTCATCTTTAGGAAAAAAAATAATACAATAGACGTTGCCAAGGGGTGCCGTCAGTGCTGCAGCCTGGGAGCACACATGACCCTAGGAGAACCGTGTGCTGAATATCCTTCAGCAGATCCCCACCAGCACCCACTCCCCTCGGGCATCTGGGGGGAGCACGAGGAGGCAATTCTGCACTTTTTTCCCCCTCCATCTGACACAGTGGGTCCCCGCTTTACACAGCCATACGCCCACCTCTGAGCTGACGGCATCTCCCCACGGCTCAGAGCCAGGACTCGGTGGGGCAGCTCCGACCCCAGGCAAACGCACGCCAAATCTGTGGCCCCATGAACCCCAGCTCCACTGCACAGAGCATTGGGCATCCACCACCATGGTCCTCCAGCAGCCGTGAAACCCACAGAAGCCGTGAAACCCACAGAAGCCGTGAGACCATCTCAAATGGTTTCAGAGGGAGTACAGTCCCTCTTGCTGATAGTTATTTCCTTTAATTGGAAAACTACTTGCCTCCCATCAGAGCCCTCATTTACTGAATGATCATCTCTGTCACGATGCAGCTCAGCATGCCGGGCCAGCTGTAAAAAGTCACCTCCAGCACAACCACTGCCTCTCTCCCAAGCCATGGCTCCTGTGCCAGATCCAGCAGACAGTCCCTCTCCCATACCCACAGTCCTTGGAACGCTGGGGTCTCATCCACCACCCGTCACACAGAACAGCAGGAAGCCTTGCATTAAAGCCTTCTCCTGACACTGACATCTTTCCTGACATCTATGGCCCACCTGAGCAGCTAAGTAACACTCCTGTGAATATAAACAAGCGGAGAAAAGTGCATTCACTAGACAGATAGCTTGGGGAAGTGTCATCACCCGCTGAAAGCCCATATGCGGTTTTGTAACAAAGGTATTTGCTTCCTGTCTTGCCCACTCGTCAGAGGAATATATGAGCGAAGCTAAGCAGCACCCTGGAGACAGACTAAAACCAAGCAGAGAGCAAGGGGATGCTTGGAGTGCTCTGCAGGAGCCGTGCAGACGAACACATTATGAACACCCTGGGGAGGAGAAATCTCCTTTCTCCCAGGCTTGGGAATGGCACGCAGCCAGAAGCCATCATGCAACTATCCTGCACCTGATCAAGAGGACATGTTATAAAACCAAAAAAAGTCAGGTCTTGGTCCCCAAACCTGCCCATATACAACTCCTTCCTTGCCACAGCCAGAATCCATCACAGAATGGAAAAAAAAAAAAGCGCTTGTGAAATGTCCAGCCCACTGCTATGGTGTGGTGCCAGGCTTGGGCATAAGGACACCCACACCGTGTCAGCGTGGGTCCTGGCAGGCAGCGAGCCCTGCACGAGCCAGCTGCCTGCCCTGGCAGCAAAGGGGGCCAACAGCATGCTGGGCCGCAGGAGCAGCCGCGCGGCCAGCAGCTCGCAGACCACACCGAGACATTGCTCCTAGTTTTGGGAGCCCCAAGACAAGACACATGTTGATTAACTGGAGCAAATTCAGCAGGGGTCACCCAGATGACCAGACGAGTTGCTGATAAAACTGACCCAGGCTCTTCACAGCAACACACAGCAAGAAGATGAGTGACAGTGGGCAGTAGCTGAAAGAAAAGGTTCCCACTAGATGCCTCCCTTCCCCCTCCACAGCCCACCAGCAGTGGAATGGAGGCCCACATAGCCTATGCTCTTTCCATATGCAGGGACTTTCAGGAGCAGGCTGGGTAAAGCCCTGAGCAGCCATATCCAACCTCATTCTCTTGTTCAGTGCAGAGTCTCTGCTGGACTTAGGATGTCCGAGGTCCCTTCCAAACTGGATGGCTTTGCAAATCCGTGGTGAAAAACCACAGGTGCAATGTCACATCAGGCCGCTGCTTCCTAGGGTCAGAACTGAAGGAAAACCAGCACAGCACATTTAACAACACTCAAAGCTAGGCAGAATGAAGCCTTGGCCCTTCTCCCATTCCCAGTTTCACAACTCTTCTGACAGAACAATGTATGGAAGGAAATGAAGAGCAACTCTACCATATGAGCACAGGCACTCCTTCACACCAGGACTGAAGCTGGAGTTGGCAGTCCATTTCACCCCACCCTTTCCATCATCCCCTCAAAAACCATACATTCACTGAAGATGTATGTGCACATACACTGCAAGACCTGTGCTAACTTGGCCTGAGGAACCACTCCAAATATGCAGTTTGCATGTCTGGTACTGATTCAAACATCCTCGATAGCATTTGATGAAAGAGGAAAACACATGAGATGCAATATGGCAGTGGTTGCTGCTTCAGAAGTTTAGGGTGAACAGCAGGAAAAACCTCTTTTCTGGGAAGGTGGCACAGCTGAGGGCCAGGTACCCCAGGAGATGGTGGATGTCCATGCTTAAGCTGTGAACACTCAGCTAAAGAGCCACACTGATCTGATGTACCGTTGGTGGCAGTTCTGCTCTGGAGACCTCCGAGGTCCCTGTGGGTCTATGAAAATGCACAAACAAGATGAGAGATTGCTGGTCAGATCTTATCCTGGTCGCCAACTCTATGAGCACCTACAAGACCTCTCAGCCACTTCATTCTTCCCATCTAAAAAGCAGGTCCTTACCTGGAGGAAGTACAAAGCCCACCTACAAGCAGTACCACTGTGGGCTGTGCCTGGAGGGGATGCACCTAAGCCAGAAGGCAAAATGGACTGCTTCAGAACCAAACACTGATAAACACTCAAAAACTGCATAACCAAGTGACAGCAGCAGAGTTTTGGCAAGACATCTGTCCATCTATAAATAGAGCTCAACCGTGTGTCCTTATCACAGGGCTTTGATGAGTTTGGGGAGAGCACTTTTTTCCCTTTTGCCGCCAAGTCACAGGCAACACAGATGATGGGCTTCAATCGATCCCGTTCAAGTACTACTAAACTTCGTACCACCATGGCAGCACGCCAGCCTCAAATAGGACAAGAGAACATGTGTCTGTTCAGAGCCAACCGTAAGGAGCAGGCAGAAAATTGCTTTAGACTTTAAAAAAACCAGGTGCTTTTTGCAGATTTGTAGATCAATCTACAATGTATTTTAGAGGTTTAAGAAAGTCAATAGAAACAAGATATATCATTGCTGCACAAGAACCTGAGAAGTTGTATTTCTATTTATGCTGCTACTAGCACTCCAACCGCAGGCTCATTGTGTGCTCCCTGCTGTGGTCCCACATCACTGGTTCTCCGGCAGCAAAGCTGAGGGAAGCGGCTCCCTCCACTGCTGTAGTCCACCACCCCATTGGTTTTGCCAGGACAACCTAGCCCTGGAGGTGGTTGAGGCCTGAGATACCCAAAAAGTGTCACCTCTGAACCTAGTGCCTTGCTTGCAGCAGGAGGACACAGGGACTGCTGGCATTGGCCAGCCTGACCTCCCACAAACTGGAGCTCGTGTCCTCAGGTCTCCATCCACGTGAGCTTAGCGCACACGTTCACTCCAGTCTCTTGGGATGCTCCAGGCAGTTCTGCGACAATCCCTTGGGACTCATTTCTCAACCTGGTACCAGTGCAGAGCCGCACAGGGTAGCAGCCTGGCCCCTGAAATCTCATCCCCAGAGATGTGACAAGCTGGTTCCTCCTGTAGACATACACCATACCTCTTGCACCATCGTGGCGTGACTTGGAGAGGCCTTGCATGGACCCTCTTGCAAGCCCTCTGCCTCCCCCCAGCCCCCACCGCAGAGCGCTACAAAGCATATTCAGAATTTTTCTTCCCGTTTTTTATCAGTATTAAGTGAGCCACATGACATGCCTTATCAAACCAGACCTAAATCATGCCTGCTCCTCCCTAGATCCTGTGTAATGCGTCATCCATTAAACATGCAATTAGCCTGCATTTACAAATCCGTTAGAGGCCCTCGCCAGCCAGCCATCGCTCACGGGCAGGACCACTCGCATCCCTCCAGTGGAGCCTGCCTTAATGAGCCACCAGGAAGCGGATCCCACTGGAACTGGCCACATCCATTTCCCAGCCTCCTCGAGGCACAAAAAGCACCTCCTGGCTTCCACCCTCTGCCTCGGGGGGGGAAGGATAATGTGTGTATCTGCACTGGAGAGAGTTAGCTGCACACCCCTGGTGAACAGGCAAAGACCCCGTGCTGTTGGGTGCCCGGCTCCAGCTACCCTCTTGCCCTAGAACCCTGCTGGGCATAGGAAAACACCTGGGCAGGCTACAATGGGGCAAGCAGAAACCAGCTTTCTGCCCTTTCTACAAGGCTAAAACATTTGCAAATGCCTGCCACACATCCTACCCGAAGCCTATGGATGTTCCCTTTGGGAGCAAACACAAACAAGGGAGCCCATGGCCGTGTCACAGGGCACGGATCAGCAGCTGAAGCATGAAGGCTGGCAGGAGGACCAGACTGCTCCTGTTCCTCCAAACCCCTTCCCACCCCTCTGCCAGACTCGAGCTACGCCGACAGCACATCAACAGGGCTGGGCTTTTATTCCTCCGCTGCCGCGTACGAGCGGGCGCCAGGGGACGTATCATTCAGCAAAGCCAAGGAAGAAACAAGCAGCGTTAACCGCTAGCATGTGTGTACAGAGACCCCTCATAAACTCTTTTTTCCCTTGCTCCCATCTGCTTTGCTCTGGGCCACTAAATCCAATTCAGCAGCACTCAGAGCTTGTACTGAAGCTGCGACACATTTGTCAGATCCCTGACTAGACCCACAGCTAATTTTACAACGCTAATTTATCTCACCATATTATATCGCTTTCATTTCATCCCCCCCCCGGATCCCATTACTGCCAGTGTACCTTGTAGCCAGTGTAACAGTAATTGGTATTATTAGCGACGTACCCTCCTTGAGCTGCTCTGTTTGCAGAGCTGCGAGGAGTCCCGTGGGCGGGAATGTGGAGGGAAGGGGTCTTTATTCCACCCCACTCCATGGAAGCCACCATCGGGCAATGTCAAGGGCAGGGTTTGGCTGCCGCTGAGCATCTCTGCACGCCCAAACTCCAGCCCGCTCCCCACTGCAGCTCCAATGGGTGCTGCCCACCCGCGTGGTCCCTTAACCTTGAGCTTTTAACTCCAGAGCACGCTTTCAGCCTTGCACACAGTGAGCATTTCTGTCCTTGCCTGTGGCTCAGAAGATACAATACTCTGCTGATCCAGGGTGAAAGGGGCTGCGAAACACCCCAGAAACCATGATGCAGGGGTAATAGTGCAGGGGAGTGGCACAAGGAAGATTCAAGACACTTCATGCTATTGTGCCCAATAGTTTCTCCTCTTTGGTGTAAGCTATTGCTTTTCCAAGATCAACGTAATTAAAGCCATGCAGTTTTAGATAAGTGGGAGGCTGTGCTAGTCAAACGGTGACAATTCCCACTTAAGATGTCCTTGCCTGGCATTTAGAGACTTGTTAAATTTTAATTCATCATTTTAATTTCTCAGGCGTAGCACCAGCAAGCACTGGCTTCCCCAGCCACCAGCACGGCTCTGCAGGGTCTGCGTCCCCAAATGGGGCAGCCGCATCCACAGGCCTCTTCTCTGCTCCTCCGGGGCCTCCATAGCTTAGAGAAGAGGACTCCAAATCTCTCCTCAAGCTATGCCGTGCTATCACAGCCCCATAAAAACCACATATGCAACAGCTCACAGAGGTGGGGTGACCCCTTGGTCATGGCTGGTGATGGCGGTGTTCTCCTAAGGGGATGGATCCCTTTTCAGCAGAGCAGAGGCCAGGGAAGCTCATCACATCCGTGACGCTGCAGCCCCCAGTGCAGGAAAGCAGAAATACCATCCAGCAGGCCCAAGAGCTTGAAGTTGTGCTTGTCTGTGAGAGATGGCACCTCACCTACCACCACAAAGCAAGGCTGGGTGACACTTACCTGCTCCAGAGCAGCTGAGCCACCACAGGACCTCTGCTAACCCAGTCAGACCACACATCCCGAGCTGCCAGAAAGGCTTTCAAATGGGACAGCTCTCTGTGCAGAAGCCTTCAATGTGCAGTTCATAACATGTACAATTTCTAAGCTGTTCACCCAAATCTGGTCCTCTGCAACCTAAATAACCACCGTTGGCATCTGCCCTCTTTGCACAGCAGCCACGGGGCTGCTCACACACCAGAGCCAGGTGCAGCCTTTTGACACACATTAATAAACACTGTCCTAACCAAAAGACCCGTGGGCAGCAGCCCCACAACAACCAGGTGGCCCAGAACACATCAACCATGGTGGGCAAGTGCTTTAACCCACCTCTTACCTCTCCACCAGTCCAGAGGCCTTGGGGAGTCCCTAATTTCTCATCAACGTCCAGAAGATTCCTCTGGCTGCTTCACCAACCCTCGCTGCTCGGATCTGGGATTTTCTTCAACAAAACAGAAGAGACAACCTGTCAGGTTACCAGGCGGAGCTCTGCCTTCACTTTGGGTTTAGAAAACAACCAATGGAGGGGGGCATCTGTTTTCCAGCCCTGACAGCTGGGGGTAACTGGTGTAAACATGAAGCTAGTTTAGATGAAGAGCTCTCCCACATGAGCATCACAGTCCAGCCCCAAAGCACGCATTTGCTTAATTATTTCGATTTAGAGACATGAAAGGGGAGAGGGACAAAAAAAAAAAAAAAAAAAAAACAGCAGCTTGGGGCATCTCTGATCTTCTTTAAAGACAGACAGCAACACTCCCCAGCCAAAACAGCATAGCAGCCCTGAAACGTCAGCCCAGCACCAAGGCATTTGCCCACGAGGTCTTGCACTGTCTAAGCCCTAATCCTGCAAAGCCTCACACACGTGTTAAACCGTGCAGGGAGAGGCCAATCCGACTGAACCCGGGAGTGTGAAGAGGAAAGCACGCACGTACGGCTTTGCAGCACAGACACCGAGGACTGGAAACAGGAGAGAGACTTTCTGTGCTACATCTGACATGCTGCCTAGTGAGATGAAGTCTGAGGCATTGCTGCAACAAGCAGTGCCTTCAGCTATAGCAGTAAATATGCTTTTTGTGTTAGACAAACAAATTATCAGCCGAGATCCACGCTCATTATCTAGCTCTCGTGGTTGAGCCTCTGCTGTTTCCCCCTCCTTTTTAAATGCTTTGAGAAGGAAAAGTCTTATGATTCTGCATTATTAAAAACAAAAAAAATAGAAGGACCCAAATTCCGCTAGCAAGAGGAAAGTCTGGGAGTCTCTCCTGCAGAGATGCTTTCCCCAGGGCAACTGCAACCCCAAGCCTAGAACACCACCTGCTTTAATTAGCACCCAACCCCAAGCTGACAAGTTTTGCCAGAGCCCTTGCCAGGACCCCGTCCAAAGCCCATGCAAGTCAGTGGGAGCATACTACAGAAACCCAGACTGCAACTCCCCTCAACCCCTCAGTTGCCCACAAAATCTAAATAAACACATAAACCCTCCCCCCTCAGACCCCCAAAGCTCTGCTGGGCACCTGATGGAGAAACCCTCATTTGCAAAGCACTGGGAAATAATTAAAAAGTTTTCCCAGAGCTTAAAAGGAGGCAAGCAGACCGTTTGTCATACCAGCAGCGCATGGCGTGCCTCAATTTATCATGCTTGTCAGGTGTCAGCCACCGAGAAATTTAACTCCAGCTGCCCCAAGCCCAACGCCCGCAACGCCCCATCACTCAAAACCCGCTCTGCCAGGCACCCCCGAGCTGACAAGTGACTGGCAAGGAGGGGAGAGGGCTCCTCCCCACCAAGCCTCCCCTCCCTCTGCAATGCCAAGGCAAATTTTTTTCTTTTTTTTGACTTGCCAGTGAAGCAGAACAAAGACCAGGCTACAGCAAGCGGGCAAGGCTGCTTGGTCACTGCCTGGCAGGGACCTGCCTGGGCTGTCAGTCCAGTTTGTCAGGGATAATAAAAGAAAGATGCGTTTAGCACAGAAAGCGCTTGGGGAGGTTTTTGCAGCATCCTCTGCTCAAGAAATAAGGGCATGGCTCTTGCAGGGACGGTGCATTACTTTGGGCACAAAGTGCAAAATCTCTGTACCTTTGCTGAGAGATGACATTGGGACCAGCTCACACCACAGAATCAAACAGAATCACAGAATGTTAGGTGTTGGAAGGGACCTCTGTGGGTCATCTAGTCCAAACCCCCAAGGGTTGGAAAGGATCGACACCCTGTGACAGCTCTGTGCGCTGTCCTGGTGGGATGAGCCAGCCCTGCCACAGGTCCAGCAGCGTAGCTTTCCCCTGTGAAGTCAAAGCATGGATTTGCTTTTAAGAATCTCAAACCAAGATCAAATTGGGTTTTGGAGGAGCTCAGCATACCCAAAGCAGGTTGCCATCTGAAAGACCTGGCTCGGGGCATGAGCTACCACTGAGCCAGCGGGAAGATCTGCAAGCTACGCTGCCCCAAAAACAGGGGACAGCCTTGACCACAACTCAGGCAGGCTCGTGTAAGGAGCAAATATCACCAGCCACCGACCAGGGACGAGTCCTGATGCAGGTCCCTGCCAGAGGGCTTGCACCGGTCCTGAGCTCACCCCACATCACTCAGGACTCGGGGTTCCAGCAATGCCATGGTCAGGACATTTTAGCGTGACACCTGCTTCATAGGGTCTGGCTGGGCTACCTCCTAGAAAGAGTCTTGTTTCGGCCATTTCTGTAGCAACAAACTGAGTTTGGAGGAACCTGAAATCATTGACAGAAAAAAGCACTAACTGTTTAAACAGGTCCCTGCAAAATCCTGAAGGAAGTCCAGTGCCCATTGCAGGCTGCATGTCCCATGCAGGAAGGCCTAAGAGATAACTGAACCACTCCTTACCAAAAAAAAAAAAAAAAAAAAAAAAAAAAAAAAAAAAAAAAAAAAAA